>LFIK01005424.1_pt1 | contig 10237 bp, 9 predicted proteins | sample 643401 | NCBI WGS metagenome assembly LFIK01 (sample SAMN03777447, study PRJNA286221) | soda lake metagenome | biome: soda lake; feature: Kulunda steppe; material: water; isolation source: sample T5-Br brine of Lake Tanatar-5 | place: Russia: Kulunda steppe | collected 2010-07
TCGTGGTGGTTGCCGGCGATTACGCGGATCGCGACGCCGCCCGTAGCGGCCTGGAGAGCCTGCCGTCCAGCCAGCGCGATCATGGCCCCTGGGTGCGGACCTTCGGCTCACTCGCGACAGAGGACTGAGGCCTGCACGATATTGCAGGCAAAAAAAACCCGGCCGCCTGAGAGGGGCCGGGTGGCGCGTACAATGGGGACAGGATGCGCCAACGCGAGAAGACCTTGGAGAACCACGTTACGATAACTCAGTAAGCTGTCAGTGTTCGCTGCCAACTTGTGTACAAGAGTAGTACATCAAAAAATGTAGCGCAAGCTTTATCTACAAAACTTGTACAAAAAGATCGAGGAAGGGAGCAAAGACTGCTGTCAGCGTGGCCGTCGACGCCAGCGGTTCCATGCCGTGATGACCAGCAGCAACACCAGGGACCAGATCACCGCCGAGATCAGCGCGGACCAGAAAAGATAGGATTCGGCGGTGAACCCGAAACCGTGCCGAATCACAATGGCCGGATGGTTCCGGGCAAGCCAGTCCATGAAACTCATGCCTGGCCACAGAAAAATGGCTTGCCACCACGTCAATGGAAAACGCAAGACGGACCCCTCGCCTGCCGCGACCCCCGGCCGATTCAGCTGATCGCGTGCTTTTTCATCCGGTACAACAGCGTATCGCGCGTGAGGCCGAGCAAACGCGCCGCACGGGAGCGATTGCCCTCGGTCCGCTCCAGCGCCTGATTGATGAGCTGGGCCTCCACCGCTTCCAGGCTCACCCCATCCGCGGGCAGCTGCCAATGCAGTTCGGGACTCCCCGTTTGCGGCACCTGCATCCACTCGCCAGGCAGCTCATCCTCGCCGATACGCCGACCATGCAAGAGGACCACGCAGCGTTCCACCAGGTTCCGCAGCTCACGAATATTTCCCGGCCACGGATACCGCGCAAGGCGGCGACGCAAACCCCGTGCAAAAACCGGCGCATCAACCCCGTGCTGCCTGGACAGCGCCTTTACGAAATGATCCAGCAGCAACAGCACATCGTCATCACGTTCACGCAGAGGCGGCAATTCCAGCGGGATCACATGCAGGCGGTAAAACAGATCGGCACGGAACGCACCCTCGTCCACGCGGGCGCGCAGGTCCTGGTGCGTCGCGGCCAATACCCGCACATCCACTGTCTCCACGTGGCGGCTGCCGAGGGCCTGGCATTCACCGTATTCCAGAAAGCGCAGCAGCTTGCCCTGAGCCGCCAGCGGCAACTCGGCTATTTCGTCCAGAAACAGCGTTCCGCCATGAGCCTGCCTGATACGGCCCACATGGTCTGCCTGGGCACCGGTAAACGCGCCGCGCCGGTATCCGAACAGTTCCGACTCCACCAGGTCAGTTGGCAGCGCCGCACAGTTCACCGTTACCCAGGGTCCTTCGGCCCGGCGGCTCTCCCGATGAATCATCCGGGCCAGCAACTCCTTGCCTGTCCCACTCTCCCCCAGAATCAGGGTCGTCACATCGGTACCGGCCACCAATCTGGCGGACCGCAAGGCGGCCTGAAACGCGGGCGATTCCCCCAGCATTCCGTTATCCGGTTTGTTCTCTCGCAATCCGATCACGCATGTCCCCATTGACTGATCAGCAACGGCACCGGTGCCAGCAAAATCACACACAGGCCGGCTGCCTGTCGCACGGCACGGCGCCGCAACAGCCCGGCCACGGTGCTGGCCATGACACCCACCGTGAGTAGCATGGGCAGGGTGCCCAGGCCGAAAAACCCCATGAACAAGGCACCGCGTAACGCATCTTCGGTGCTAAGGCTGTAGACCAGTGCCGAATACACCAGGCCACAGGGCAACCAGCCCCAGACAAGCCCGAAACCGTAAGCCTGCGGCAGACGCCGAACCGGCAAAAGCCGCCGCCCCAGTGGCTCAAGCTGCCGCCAGATCGGACGCCCCAGGGATTCAACCCGCGCGAACCGCGGAAACCAGCCTGCGATATGGAAGCCCACCGCAACCAGAAAAGCGGCCCCCAGCAGGCTCATGAACAGCCGGTTCTGCGCCCCCGCCACCGCGGTTAACAACCCTGCGCCGGCTGCCACCAGGGCGCCGGCCGCCATGTAACTCGTCACCCGTCCCAGGTTGTAGGCCAGGTTGAAGGCGAGAAACCTGCGTGGCTGCTCCCTGAGCTGCGGAGTCAGGCTGTAGGTCAAGGCGCCGGCGATGCCCCCGCACATCCCCAGGCAGTGGGTACTGCTCACCAGCCCCAGCACGAAAGCGACGGCCCATTCAGCCGGCACGGCCCCCTCCACGGCAAGACATCCATTTATTAGACAAGCTCGTCACGTGCCGCAGCAACTGCGTTATTTGCCACACAATGCCTGCGCCTCACGGTTATTCGCTGAAAACTGGCGACAAAGAACTCTCTTAAAAAACAGGATCTTGCCTTTCCTCAAACAATGCTGGCCGGTTTTTTGCTCTTGCCGGCCGGGCATTCGAAGAAAACAGGAACCGTGACATGATACAGAAGCAAGCACGTATCGGCAGCGCACTGGCCATGGCTGGCGCGTTGACGTGGGGCCATGGTGTTGCAATGGCAGAGCCAGGGGCCCGGAGCACGCTATCCCCGCTGGTTATCACCGCACCGATGATGACAGATCCCTATTCCGTGGTTACGGATACGCGGGAGCCGCGGCTGCCTCTACCGGCACACGACGGTGGCTCCTATCTGAAATCCATTCCCGGCTTCTCGGTCAGCCGCAAGGGCGGCACCAGCGGTGACCCCGAACTGCGCGGCCTGGGCGGCTCGCGGCTGAACATCCTGCTGGACGACACGCATATCCTGGGCGGTTGCGGCGGCCGCATGGACCCACCCACCGCCTACGTGTTTCCCCAGGCCTACGACCGCATCGAGGTGATCAAGGGTCCCCAAAGCGTGCGCTACGGTGCGGCCCCTGCCGGGATCGTCCGCTTCGAGCGTGACAGTCCGCGATTCACGACACCCGGCGTGGAGGGGTTCGCCAGCATGACCGTGGGGCGATTCGACCGCGTGGATGCGATGACCGACATCACCGCGGGCGATTCTCTGGGCTATGTGCGCGTAATCGGAACGCTCTCGGACCAGGACGATTACAAGGACGGAGACGATAACCGCGTGCACTCCAACTACAACCGCTGGAGTACGACGGGAATCCTGGGCTGGACACCCGGCGATGATACTCGCGTGGAATTCACCTACGACCGCAGTGACGGCCGGGCCGCCTATGATGATCGCGGCATGGACGGCACCGCCTTCGACCGCACGGGTTATCAGCTGTCCGTCAGCCAGCAGAACCTGACGCCCTGGCTGGCCGAGGTGGAAGCGATTGCCTACTACAACTACGTCGATCACGTGATGGACAACTACACGCTGCGACAGCCGCCGAACATGCCCATGGTGAGCTACCCCGACCGGCGCACCGTGGGCGGGCGCCTGTCCGCAGACCTGAATCCCTTGCCCGGTACCTGGATCGTTACCGGACTGGACTATGCGGAAAACGAGCACCGGGGCAATCAATTGATGGGCATGGATGCGTTCGGCTGGCGCAGCGTGCCCCGGGAAGACACCGCAAGCTTCACGGATGTCGGGGTGTTCATGGAGTTGGAACAGGAGCTGAACCGTCAGAGCTGGGTAACCCTGGGCCTGCGCGTCGATCGCAGCGAGGCCGAAGCGGAAGCGGCAGACGGTTTCGGTGGCGCGGCCAGGGGCGAGACTGAACGCTCCACCCTGCGAAGCGGCTTCGCCCGGTATGAATACGCCCTGGATGCCTTGCCGGTCAACCTGTTCGCCGGCGTGGGGCACGCAGAGCGGGCGCCGGATTTCTGGGAGCGCCGCCGGGTTTTCGATCTGGATGACGAGACGCTGACCCAGCTGGATGTGGGGGCGAACTGGTCCTCATCACGCCTGAGCGGCAGCCTGTCTGTGTTCTACGGCTGGATGGATGACTACATCCTAGTCGTACAGCCGGGGCGCGAGGACACCGAGGCCCGCAACGTGGATGCCATCACAATGGGCGTGGAAGCAGACGCAACCCTGAAGCTGGGCACGGCCTGGAGCCTGACGGGCACCGTCAGCTATGTGCGCAGCAAGAACGACACCGACGACGTGCCTCTCGCTCAAACCCCGCCGCTGGAGGGAAGCTTGAGCCTGGACTATGCCCAGGGTCGCTATTTCGCCGGTGGCCAGTTTCGGGCAGTGGCGCGACAGCACCGGGTACACGACGGCTACGGCACCATCTACAGCCTGGATACGGACGAGACACCCGGGTTCGCGACCGTATCCGCTTATGCGGGAGCGGAATTGTTCCGCAATACCCGGGCAACCGTAGGCGTGGACAATCTGTTTGATCGAAGTTATGCGGAGCATATCCAGCGCGGCGCCGCGGACCTGGGTGCTGCAGAGGAGCGCATCAACGAGCCCGGCCGCATCGTCTGGGCAAACGTGACCACCCGCTTCTGACCCGGTACCGCACTGGGGAGCTCGGCCGGGCTCCCCAGCTTCAGGGTTTTCGCGCGATGGCCTGCACCACCGCGCCGGTTCCCGTATGGCCGTGCCCTTCGATGATCTCGCGCTCACACTCACGCAACAGCAGGAATTCCAGGCCGGACAATTCCTTTCGCAGAATTGCGGCAGTCATCATCATGGCTGCCTCCGGTGGTCCGCCCGTGCCGCGCCCAAGTTGCGCCGGCGTGTACGCTTCCAGCAGCAACACGCCGCCCGGTTTCAGGGCATACACCACGCGACGATGCACGCTGCACCGAAGGTCCGGCGGCAGATGCGCGAAAATAGATACCACACCGTCCCAACAGGCCTTGCCCAGGTCCGCCTCGGCAAGATCCGTTACGCTCAGCCTGACATTCACTCCCCGTTGCTTAGCCAGTTGCGCTGCCTTGCGAAGCCCCACAGCGGACGCATCAAGCCCGGTGACCTGATACCCCTGCTCGGCCAGAAACACCGCATTACGCCCCTCCCCCTCCGCCAGGGTGAGGATGCGCCCGCCGGCGGGAAGCCAGGCCAGCTGCTCCGCCAGAAAGGCGTTGGGCTCCGTGCCGTAGACATAATCGTCGGTGCTGTATCGCTCATCCCACATTGCAGTCGTACTCCCGGCCTTCAGCCATCTGCCGGTCGTCAGGTACCGGCATTGCGTCAATACTTATGGAAATCATCGGTGCGCGAGTGACACCGGACGGGGCAGGAGCGACGCTGCGGGTGTGCCCACCCCATAAGGACAAAGCTATATTTCGTTTCAATATAACTTTCTTTCATTTCCTACTAAACAGCGTGGAGTGCACCATGTTCAGGAATCGAATGGATGCTGCGGAAGCCCTGGTGCAGGCACTCGCGCCCCTGAACCTGCAACAGCCGCTGATTCTTGCTATCCCCCGAGGCGCGGTTCCGATGGCCAGGGTCATTGCGGACGCGCTGCGGGGTGAACTGGACGTCGTTCTGGTGCGAAAGCTGGGCGCGCCTGGCAACCCGGAGTACGCCATCGGCGCGGTGAGTGAGCACGGCGACATCACGCTCAGGCCCGGCAGCGCTGCGACCTACGGGGAACACTACATCGAAGCGGAAGTGGCTGAGCAGTTGCAGCGCCTGCAACAGCGACGTGCACAATACACGCCGGTTCGCAGACCGGTTTCCGCTGCCGGGCGCCATGTCATCGTGGTGGACGACGGCAGCGCCACCGGAGCCACCATGGAAGCCGCACTCAAGGCCGTACGCGCCCAGAGACCCGCACGGCTGGTGGCAGCCCTGGCGGTGGCGCCACCGGAGGTGGTGCAGAGACTGGAGGCGCAGGCAGACGCCGTGGTCTGCCTGCATGCTCCTCCTCATTTCTACGCGGTTGGCCAGTTCTTCGAGGATTTCTCCCAGGTGAGCGACGAGGACGTCGTTCGCCTGCTGGCGCAGACGGAAGAACCAGGGTCAGCCGCACAATGAGCACGGTGAAACCCGGCGTTGTGCCCGTGCCGGAGTCGGTGCGGTTTCTGCAGCAGCCTGACGCCTATCCCGAGCCCACCACCACCGTGACTTACGTGGAGACCCATTTCTCCCACGTCTTTCTGACGGACCACTACGTCTACAAACTCAAGAAGAGCGAGCGCTACCCGTTCCTGGATCTCTCCACCCTCGATGCCCGGCGGGCAAACTGCCAGGAGGAAGTCCGCCTCAATCGTGAACTGGCACCCGATGTCTACCTGGGCGTGGCCAAACTCCACCGGGCAGAGGACGGCAGCCTGAATCTGAAGGGTCATGGCGCCGTGGTGGATTACCTGGTGTGCATGGTGCGCCTGAATGAGCAGGACAACCTGGAATACCAACTCGTCCACGGCAGTCCGCGGCATGATCGCCTGGAGGCCGCCGCCGCACAACTCGCCGCCTTTTATCAACGCCGCAGCGATCGGCAAGCGCTTGAACCCGGCGTGCGCCGGGACCGCATCCTGCGCCATGCCTCGGAGCTGTCCCAGCTCATGGACGACCCTCACGTGCAGCGGCTCCATGACGGCCTTATCGATTGGGTGGGAACGCACGCAGCCTTGCTGAGCGAACGCCGGGCAGTGGATGCCCATGGCGACCTGCGACCGCAACATATCTACTTGTGTGACCCGCCACGCATCATCGACCGCCTGGAGTTCGACGCCCGGCTGCGGCGCATGGATCCGCTGGAAGAACTCGCCTTCCTCGCCCTGGAGTGCGAACGGCTAGGCCAATCCTGGGCCGGCAACTGCTTCATGGCGCGATGCGCCGAGCAGATGGCAGATCGTGCCCCTGCCGGGCTGGTTGCGTTTTACAAGGCCAGCCGGGCGCTGACCTGGGCCCTGCTCAGCGCCCGGCACCTGGTCACCGGACAGGAGCGGCGGGTTCATTGGCTGACCCGTTCGCGGCAGTATCTCGAACTTGGGATCAAGCACCTGGAATCAGCGGTTTAACGGAGGATCCGGGTCATCCGCGGCGTGCCCCGCCAGCGCCCGGATGGTGCGCGCCAGCTGTGCCGCCAACGGCAAGACCTGAATTGCAGCTGAAGACAGCCGTGGGGGAATCGAATCGGTCACCAGCAGTCGTTCCAGCGCGGGGTGTTCAAGTAGAGCAGCGGCTCCTTCGGCAAACAGACCATGGGTCACGCCCGCGATCACGCGGGCCGCACCGGCTCGCTGGCAGGCGTCCACGGCACGCCGCAGCGTGGTTCCGCTGGCGATCAGATCATCCACCAGCAAGACGCAACGCCCCGCCAACTCCCCGACCACCGCCTCACCACCAACCACACCCTCGCTGCGCCGCTTTTCCATGAAGGCCAGCGGTACAGTCTGCCCACAAAGAACAGCCAGCCTCTCCGCCAGGCGCTCCGCCCGCTTCACCCCACCAATGTCCGGCGAGAGCACGGTGAGCGGCAGATCCCCACTCAGGTTCAGCGCCGCGCCGGCCAGCGCGTCGCGCGCTTCCAGATGGATGACTTCGCAGCGAAAAGCGGATTCCACCGCCGCCTGGTTGTGCGCATCCACCGTCACCAGCCGGTCCGGCCCCACGGCCTCGAACAGTTGTGCCAGGTAACGCAGGGTCAGTGGGTCCCGCGGCTTGGTGCGTCGGTCCTTGCGGGCGAACGGCAGGTAGGGCACCACCGCGGTAACACGATCCGCGCCCAGATCCCGGACGGTGGCGATGAAAAACAGCAGCCGCATCAGGCTGTCGTTGGTGCTCAGACCCGGCTGGCCCGTAACCCGGCAGACCAGGTAGACATCCCGGTTCCGGACGGAGACCTGCGGTCGCAACTTGTGCTCACTGTCCTCGAACTTACGGAGTTCCAGCGGAGCCAATGGCCAGCGCAGTGCCTGTGTCAGGCCACTGGCAAAGTCTCCCTCATCCTCCAGCAGGAAGATCAGCGGTTTCTGTGACGTCATCATCCGGCACCTCCCGGTATTGAGGGGTTAGCTCCATGCATCAATCCGCTCTCGGCGATGCCATCGAAAATAAACTGCACCGCCAGCGCGCAAAGCAGGACGCCCAGCACGCGCGTCAACACATGGCTGCCGGTTGTGCCAAGAAACCGATGAATTTGCAGCGCGAGCAGAAGGCAGCCCAGTGCCAATGCGAGGACCAGCAGGAGTGCGCCCAGCACCACCGCCTGGGCAGCAACATCCCCTCCGGCGCGGCTCATCATCAATATGGCAGCCCCCATGGCACCCGGACCGGCCAGCAATGGCGTCGCCAGCGGAAACACGGAGATATCCGCACGCCCTCGCGCCTCCCTCGCCTCTTCCTCGGTGGTGGACACGCCACCGGAACTGCGGGCGAACACCATGTCGATGCCGATCAATAGCAGAAGAATACCGCCGGCGGTGCGCAACGCCGGCAGCGAAATGCCCAACCAGCCGAGTACCGCTTCACCGAAAAGCGCAAAGGTCAGGAGGATCAGCGTGGCAATCAGGGTGCCCCGCAGCGCCACAAGCCGTCGCTGCCGGGCACTGAGGCCTGCCGTGAGCACGGCAAACATAAAGGCGACGTCGACCGGCCCGATGGTGATGAAAAAGGTGGTGAACGCGATGACGCCCAGTTCCAGCATACAGTCTCATCCGAAGACGGCCACTGGAACAGTATGGGTCAGGCCATGGGGCAGCGTCCTCCCTGACACTGCAATCCGGATTCAACACACGGGGTGTTGGCGTCAGAACCAGGCCACGGGCCTTGAGGTGTACTCGGAATCCGTCCTGACCTCCTGCATGGATTCCGCATCCCGAGGATCGGCGTACCAGACGAAACCCTGGAGATTAGCGACTCCATCCACACTGAAAGGCCGAATGCCCAGCAGCGTCGTGGGTCCGAAGCTTGCAACGTGCACGTTGCCAAAGTTTCGGTTGAGTTCAGTTTCCGGGTCCGGCGCGTTCTCGAAGGTCACAGCCGTGTCGCCTGTCGTATCCGTGGCTTCGCGCGCAGTTAATAATGAGCGGCTGGCCTCATCATCCTTGAAGTAGAACAGGTATTCCGCCTGTCGGCCGGACGGGGGCAGCGTAGTCTCCCAGATCTGGCCAAGCCAGGCGGCGGACTCAAGCTCGAAACCCGCATCGCCACCGGAAATATCCACCGCGCCGGCGAAGCTGCCATTGCCCCGGTTATAGAACAGCAACGGGGCCTCATCACCCGGCGCCGTGGGTGACTGGATGGGCATCGGATAGTCGTAGGCGACTTCCTTCAGCACCTGACTGCTAGTGGCGCCGTCCAGCGCGATTCTCCGGATCACACCCGAGTCAGCGGAGCAATCCTCATCATCGCGATAGGCCCATGCAAGATAGGAAACGCTGGACGTAGCGCCGACGGTCACACCACTGATCAGGCAGCGGGTTCCCCAGTCCGTGGCCACTTCGAAGACCTGGTCGCCTGGCCCGGCGTCCGGATTCACCGCAATAACCCGGCCAGTCTCATGGTTGTCATTCACGAGATCGAGCACGTACAGAATGCCTTCCGCATGCACCGCATGGTTTCGCGATGTCAGCGATGGCTCTACGCGCGCGGCATTGGTCGGCAAAGCCGCATTATCCGACATGGACTCAAGAAGCTGGGTGTCCGAATCCGGATCGACGGCCTTCACATTGCCATCCAGATGGAGAATCAGGCGATTATCCGCTCCCGCGTATCCCAGCGGCCGGAAGAAATTATCAACCGCCGCGATCTGCGTCTGCGCCCCATCCAGCTCGTGGTAGAGCACGTTGCCGGCATCATCGGCATCCGCCGTGATCAACCCGCGGATGGAGCCATCCGCATCACGCACCGGAACCGCCCAATCAGGATTGAAGCCGCCGGGTTCGGCGATATTATCAGGCGGGACGAAGCCGCCATCCTTACCGTCGTATGCGACAGAGGAACGCAGCTCGATGGGGGGTTCTGACTCATCAGCCCCGAGCGTGGTCATGCGCCACTCGGTTTCATCGCAATCGAAGTTCTGACCCGCGGTCTGATAGGCGAGCACGGAGGCATCAAGATCCGTGTAATCCGGGAACAGGGAGGCTGCGCAGATGACAAAGGCACTGTATTCCCCGGAGACGCGCCGAGGAACCGGCTCACCTCCTGTGGCATCCACAACGTACAGCCTGGCATCAGTGCCGTTGTACACCACTTTCGGGAAATGCACCCCGGTAACGGTGCCACCCTCCCATTCACCGTACTTCAGCCCCAGCGGCAATGTCGTTGGCACGGCGATACTCTCGTCGTCAGTCCCGCGATAGATCTCA
>LFIK01005425.1_pt1 | contig 10235 bp, 10 predicted proteins | sample 643401 | NCBI WGS metagenome assembly LFIK01 (sample SAMN03777447, study PRJNA286221) | soda lake metagenome | biome: soda lake; feature: Kulunda steppe; material: water; isolation source: sample T5-Br brine of Lake Tanatar-5 | place: Russia: Kulunda steppe | collected 2010-07
CTGTTGGTCAAGGACACTGTTGGTCAAGGACACTGTTGGTCAAGGACACTGTTGGTCAAGGACACTGTTGGTCAAGGACACTGTTGGTCAAGGACACTGTTGGTCAAGAGATGCAGGATGGGCACTGTGCTGGGCTGAACCGGGCGCCTGCTGCAATATGGAGAGCTTTGAATGACAAGGTTGCCTCACCAAGGCAGGACCAAGAATCCCTTTGAAGCATGCCTCTGCTCAAATTGAATTAAGCCATGCCTGCTTGATCTCTGTCGGTTTCCTGGTGATCAGCGTGCAGTCCACTACTGGAGTGCAGCAGCCTTGTCCAGAAAGCCTGGGCTCCAAGTAACACTGTTACAGCCGCGGGGAGGCGCAAACACACAGCCACTACCTGGGAAAGCCGCACGCCTTGCTGTCCCTTTCGCACCACCCTTACTAGATCATTCAGGAGTGTTCACCTGGAGCTGCTTTGACCGGTTGGGACCCAACAGATCAGTCACGTTCTCATTGTAGAGCTCCATGCAGCTGGCAGTGACAGTGAAGTCCGCCTGGCAGGCGCGCTCTTGCACGCTCTCAAATGCTACAGCAAGACAGCGGGGCAGCAAGCCATCCTCAGCCTCGCTGTACTGCTGAGCACCTGCCCTGCCTGCAGACAGGGACCCGTCTACGAGGCGGCTCAGGCGTGGGCCAATAATGGTGTGCGTCTTCCCAGAGCCTGCAGGGTGCATGCAAGTTTCCAGAATGAGTTGCCCGCATCAGCCACGCCAATCACACACCAGAATGGAAAGCCACCCCAAGGCTGGTCAAGGTGTGCATGCATCATACAGGCAGCCATATGTGGTGCATGGGTGCACGCTTTGCCCACCTGTTTGCCCAAACGCAAAAACTGTGACAGCGTAGCCATCCAGGGCAGCCTCCACCAGCTCATGCATTCCACAAGTCTCAAAGAGCTCCGCCTGTACAGCGAAACAGGGCACGCACATTGCACAGGAATGTGAACAAGGAAGGCACACTCTCATGTTGAGACATACCTTAATTGGCTTGTACGCATAGCCGTCCTCATACAATAATGCTCAAGTCTTGGCATCAGATTTATGCTTCAAACAGAAATGAGAGAAGCAGCTGAGCATGCGCAACAAGCGTCGAGGTGGGATACGAGCTAGTCTTACCTGGGTTGTTTTCCCAGGCAGGCACGCGTCAAAGCTGAAGGACTTGGCTCCAGAGCGGCTGGTGCCCGGCAGCAGCTGCTTGTTCGTGGGCTTGTCAGGGAGGAGCACCTAAGCAATCATTTTGTGCGCAATCCTTGGGGCATTGGAGGGAGCCTCGTGGGAGACAGCCTTGTATCCCACCTCCGACTCGGATAGGCAATGTGGGTCAAATGCGTTTATAAAGGGCTTGGCTAGAATGTTAGCCTTGGTTGTTCTAGGCAGCGACTATGTGATTTATGAGCTGCCCCGGTGGGCTAGCAGTGATTCAAGCCCACCTGCACTTTGTCTGCCTCCGGGGAGCAGGACACAGCCACTTGGTCAACGTCCTCATTGGGCAGCACAGGCCGCACACGCACGACGACCTGGTGTTGCCAGTCAATCAGAAGAACAAGTAAGTTGCTTGAAAAACAGAAACGCAAGAAAAGAAAACTCGGCAAGTCTTGACAGCAGGCCCTCGCACCTGGACTCGGTTCATGATGCCCAGCCCGAGCCACAGACTAAGCTGCCTCAGGTATGATATGGGGCAACATGGCTATGGATCACGCCCTGGCATATATCATGCGTGTCAAGGCAAAGAATGAGTTCTATTGAAGTCCTACACATTCTTTGTGCTTGCAAGTATGATCTATCAGCTTCTCATTTCCTCAGTTTCACCTCAGTCAATCTGAAGTGGAAAATGCAATTGGTTCAGTGCAAAGGTTTCCGAAGATTTTAAAACTAGAATTTATGCGCTTATACTTATTATTTTCGATTTTTAACATCAAGACAGTGACGTGAGACTACGTGTCGCGGCCATAGCGCCCTTAGAATGGAATAGCTACTCACGGCAGTAGCAGTTTCTAGGCAGAGCTCATCTTGTACCATTGTTTACTATGAACAACAATAGGCTTGGTGGGTCACACACCGTCCGTTCTCCCCGCACCACCCTCGGCATGTAAATCGGCTATTTCAGCAGGGGCTTTGGAAGGTCTTGCTCAAACTCTGCCTCGCTACCTTCGTGCTCCACAAATTGCAGACGAGGCCGCCCTCTCGGCAGGCGGTAAGGGTGTTTTCAGCAAGCCTTCTTACATCACTATTGGCACCAAGGAACGACCAGAGGAGTACGACAAGAAGCCACCAGTACGTTCATCAGAAAAGGGAAAGCAGGTGCGCCTGGTGTCTAAGACACAAAGATTTTGCAGCACTAGCAGATGCTAGTCCATCTTTTGGTTCGCGCGAGTCCTCTCAGCTTTCTCTTGCATGGCTCCCTTATCCCTTGCTTGCAGCTATCCACTGTCCCCCCCAAGGAAGGCAAGACCATTGACGCCTACTTTGAGAAGAAGCATAACTGGATAAATGATGTAAGTGTGGGCAAATGGCCTTTAGGCAGAAGTGCTTAGAAGCTTGAACTTGCTTCACCTCAGGCTAAACTAAGGAGTATTTGCTCACAAGCACATTCGCCTGCCTGTGCACACTCGTACACACACGCGCGCACACACACACACACACACGCATGCACGCACACTCGCACGCATGCGCGAATATACACATATGCTGACACTTTCACACCGTTCTGGATCAATAGACTTCGATTTAGAGGCCACAAGCCCAGGTTGGATTGCTACTTACATGCTTTCGATTTTTGCCCATTGCCTTGCAAACCAATTCACAGCGATCAGCAGGAAACTTGTTAAATAGGTTGTCGCATAGTTTCAGGCGCAAAAGCATGACCCGAGATAAGGTTGCATCCAGGTCCTTGCCTTCCTTCTGGTTCCATTTGCAGGGAGATCAGTACCAAGATCGATGGCGGTACCGCGACTCAAAACAGGAGAAAAAGAAAGGTTTCTTGACCTCGGACTTTAGCAAGCGTGATGAGTTTTCAAACACCATCCGCACAGGCCAATGGCGGGAACAGCTCAAAGTGAGTGCACATGAGGGCTGATTGGTGTGCAAGCACATTTGAAGTTGAAATTATAAGCGCACCTGCTGCATGGCTTTGTCAGATGAATTCCACCTATTTTGAGGAGTTGACTGATCATGGGATTCCTTGTGCTTTACAACATTTGTCCGATGCAGTTGGAAGACAAATTCTCCAAGAAGGCCATACAGATGTTCTCTGAGTCAGCTGGCATCACCAGCTCCCCTGGGGCTCAAACACAGGCTCAAGATGAGCCAGAAACGGTGAGCCTCCTTACCAATTTAAATGAGCAAGGTCATCTTTGAGCCCTGATTCGAAAAGGGATGGACTGCAAAGGAGGCACTGACGCATTTCCTTGCAGCTGATGTGACAAGTTGACTGCATAAGTTTGAATTGCTTATGATTGTACCCAAACGAATGCGCATGCAAGATCTGCTTGCCATCCTGACGGCGCCCCAATAGGTGGCCTATGACCGTGTTTATAATTACTCCTGCACACATAAGCATCACATGGTGCGGACTGCGCCTGTAGTTCCTCTACGACCTGGTCTTTGACAAGGATGATCCAAACTTCATCGGGGCTTCCAAGACACACCGCGACACCAAGAACCGGACCATGCAAAGCAAGGACCGCAACCTTGGGAACACCATGACCACAAATGCTTTGACCTACACTCCACCAGCAGACTTTGTGAAGCCTGATTATGCACGAAAGCCAGTGATTAGGGACACCTTCTACCGAGGTACGTGCAGTGTACTGTTCTGGGTCATTGCACGCAAGCCATTCTCAGAGCCTACATTGCTTGCAAGAATTGGCCTGAAGGGTATACACAGGACTTGGCGATCAAGATGCAGTGTGAGCCACTGTATCAAGTGAATGCATGTCTACAAATGCCTGCCTCTTCCTAGCGAAGTAGTAAGGCTTACCGCCACAGCTGCTTCCACTGATGATAAAAATGTTCCTTTCTATGTCTTTTGTTGTGCAGGAACTAATGTCTTCTTTCCTTCAAGCTGCAGTGCAGATCCCTCTGCTTAATGACTAATGCCGGCACTCCTGAATTCCTGGCATGACACAAAGCCAGCAGACTGATGAGGCGCTTTGATCATGAAGTGTTGCCGTTCATACCTACCAAAACTTCCTGCAAGGTCTGAGCATGGACCAGAATTGCCTGAACCTTGTCCTAGATGGTTTGCGTAGACGCATCTTGTCTGCTTGCCTGTCCTGATATGTTGCGTGTTGAATATTGGTTCTGGTTCAAATGGATATGTGAAAGTAGTGGAGGAGGAGGGATTCACGTACTGCCAGGATTATTAGGAACATTTGTCTGGCAGGCATGTTGCTACTAGGTAGTTTTTTTAGGAAGTTGTTTTTTCTTTTAATCTTTCATCTCATCACTTTCGCTGAGTATGGCAGTGCATCAAGATTGTGAAATGTCCTCTTTTTGTAAATATGTGAATGCTCTCGTCTCATCTAGTTTCTCTTCAAATGGTGGAGGAACCTACAGTGCCAGTGTTTGCACTGGGTTTGCCCTCCTTCGTCACCACGGGGGCCCAGGCGGCCACCAGCAGGGTTGTACAGAGGGCAAGCTCCGAGCTTGCCACAGTGTGAGTCAGGGCAAGAAAAAGAAAAACTATGCAGGCGGCTGGACACTCGAGACACAATGGTCCGAAGCGCGCCTAAAAAAAGAGCGCCCAGCTTCCACACAGCAATAAGCAGGAGCAAAAAACGGACATACTCAACCAGACCAAGAGGAAGAGCAAGCACAGAAGAGTCCAACAGAGGTCAATACCAGCTGAGCCATGGAAGAGCCAGCAACTTTAAGACCCACCTCTAGGTCTAGAGGTTCCTCTCCTAACGCCTCTGCACAGATCCCTCACTGCACACGGGACCCGCCAGAGCCCCCATACCCACAGGGCCCTCTCAACAGGAGGATGAGCATGCAATTATGCAGACCCAATCATCGGTATGATACCGAGACACACCACTTAGACACGCTGTCCGCCAGCAACCTCTGCAGCTACTGCTGTGCGACCTTCCTCCCAGCTCCCGTGCACGCTTCCTCCTGCGCCCGTTTCCTCCAGCGCCCGTGCCAGCTACAATGCTGCTGCCAACCTGGTGTTGAAAAACACTGAATGAGTCTTAGCCAGTGTGCAGACATACTGATTCCAGGGGACACCGCGTTAAGGTGTTTATACGTTGCCCCGGGGCCCCCAAAGCAGCTTAGCAAATGAATACCTACAAAATCAGGAGGACGTGTCAAGTACACTCGGGTCTTTAATGGTGCCGCATTAGTTGGCTAAGCTGCTGGCTATGGCCGAGAACCCTACTGATCCACAATGACCTTATGTTACCTTCATGGCAGAGGATTGACAGATGCTTGCACTGGATGTATGCCCTCTCCTTGATTAATATGAAACAGCAAGGTTGAAGTGAAAAGTGCTTTAATTTGTTGGATTGCTTTCGAGGCCCTTCATATCCCTGAGCCATTCAGTTACCACCTTGGCACTTGCTGTGAACGCCTAGTGTTTGCATAATTTGTGTGCAATAAAATAACAGTAATGTTAACAGTGCAGTATGTTTAGACCTGATAAACCTGAAAACGCTTGGCTCACAGCGTGCACAGCACAGCATGCCGTGGAGCCAAGGAGCTAGCTCACTAAATTTTCCATAGCCACATTTTCTCATATTCTCCTCATCAAAATGCGGCTTCGGCGTCCCAAATGTAAGACGTGCCTCCCTCTCTTTGTCTAGCTGTCACTATTCTGGGACCGTCTGTGCTTGTCTCTCCCCTTTGCATCGCCATTTGAGTTTCTGATTAAGATACCTGGTGTGACTCTCAATGCACTTTGCTCAAAGACTGAAAGCTGCTTTGCTGGCTGTGTTGCAGGAGATGCGCACCAGAACGAGAGGGTGAGGCCTGCAGCTCCAGGCCAAAGAAGTTCAAGGCAGAGGCATGCCTCAAAATGTAGGAGATGAAACTGCAGTCCAAGCAGGCCAGCCTGCTGCTAGGGCGCAGCATAGCGTGGAGGTGCGACAGATCCCAGCAGCAGCCCCTTCTTGCATTCCACAAGCAATCACGCAAGTCCCATTTGCAAGGAGCTGTGGTTTTCGTCCTCTTTCGTTCAAAGCCTGTCCCTGGCTTGCGCCTGGCGCTCAATTCTGTGCCATGCATAGCAGTTGGCGCAGCGGCGCAGGTGAAGCTGCATGCGTGCTGCGCACAACTCGCTTGCACCAAACCAACACAAATGCACCTCGTTTTTACTGCTGCGCAGATCCTGCACAGCCTGATTGGGCGCCAGCAAGTGGAGCTGCACATCCTGCACCAGCAGTGCCGCTCGTACGAGCAGCAGGTGTCTGATTTGAGTTTACAGCTTCAAGCCAGCAGCTGCGCGCAGCGTGCCCCCTCCGGCGCCTTGCACGCTGCACGCCAGCCTCATGAATTGGGCCAGCCCTCTCAAGGGAAGCATCAGGCGAGAGGCAGGAAGGGCGGCTCGCTGAGGCCGTGCTGCGAGGAGGCCATCAAGCTGTACAAGAATAAGTACCACAGGCAGGTCATGTGCAACGTGCACAGGTATACACTGCGCGCTGAGACAAGCAGCTGGCACGGGTATGGCTAAGGTATGCTTCCTTGGAGAAGATGCCATTCCTGGTTGCTGCTCCTGAGCTGCATGTTGGAGGGTGGAGAGGTGGCCAGGGTGGCTGGTGCCTCTATGCTGTGACGCGGGAGGCTGTGCCTTCTGCGTGCACCCTACTTCTGTAACTGGCGACTACATCTGAAAGCCCCTTCTTTGCCTTTTCTCGTGGTGATTTCCTGTCTAACCTGTGGCTACCTATGAGCCGCTCAAACCCACTCCACACGGCTGCCTGCAGGTACAAAGCCACCGCCATGAACCTGCAGGGACGGGTGGACCGCTGCAAGCACTGCCCGCATTGCGCGGCGTGCGCCCATAGCCCTGAGGCAGGCAGGTCTCCAAAACCAGCCGCTCCTTATCCTGCCACTGCTGCTGCTACTGCCGCTGACCTCCTCCCTGCACGCCCCCGCCCAGTTTCGCTAGCCACTTGTGCCGCTGACGGTGCTGCTGTTCCTGACCCATTCTCCGGCCACCCAGCAGCGCAACACCCTCCTGGCGTCCTGGCATCAGCGCGCCAGGCGGAGCTGCTGCGCGGCGAGGGTGGTGCAAAGGGCATAGCAGGTGAGGGCTTGGGCGCCCTGCTGGGACGCCCAGGCAGAGGGCCGGCAGACGGGGGCAGCCGGTGGGCGAAGGAGGAGGGGGGGTTGGAGAGGGAGTGCAGCAGATGGGCTGTGTCTGGGGATGGGGGCTCAGGGAGGGTGAGTGTGCGTGGCGCTGTGCTGCCCACCGGTGCTCTCCAAAGCATGCGGTGCGCAGCTGCTGCTGATGTGCTGAGGGGCATGGCTAGCGAGTGAGCCCATATGATGGCAGAGGTGGCTGGAGGCCAACATGCTGCCCCCTCGCCCTGCCCCATGATGCCTCAGCCCAGCGCAGTGCCAGCGGCGGGCGCAGCTACTACAGTGGGGGCAGCTGCAGCGCTGAGGGCTCCAGCAGATCAGCGTAGCAGGGCGTCTGCGCCCCACACCCTGGCGCCCTTGCCCGCAGCCCAAACCACTCCTGCCCCTCCCCTTGCTTCTATCTCCGCCCCCAATTCAGCTGTAGCTGCTGCCCCTCCGCCCATGCCTGCTGCCCGTGCCTGTCCATCTAGCTCAGCAGCCGTAGAGCAGGTGCCCCCACCCTCAGCAGGGCACGCACCTGATGCGGGTCCTGTTTGCACCCACATGCATGCAGATCAACAGCGGCAGCAGCAGCAGCGGGAGCAAGCGCTAGCACTACAGCCGCCGCCCCTTGGTTTGCTCAGGCCGCTGGACCTGTCATTTGCAGAGCCTCCAAACTCAAGAGCTGCCCCTTCTGTGCTTGGGGGGAAAGTTGCTACCCCAGGCACCGCTGCTGCACTACCACCGCCCGCAGGTGGCGCAGCAGAGTGCGCGCACGTTGCCGAGGGCGCAAGTGCAGGGGGGGGCGAGGTTGCAGGACAGGCCCCAGCAGGAGAGGGTGTGAGCTTGGCAGAGGGTGCACGCACAGTGGTGGGCGCCGTCCCAGGTCACCCCCATGCACTGCAGGCCGAGCTGTGGTACTCACAGCAGCCAAGCCCTGTGCAGTCGGACATCCAGCACGGCTCCCTCCTGCCGCAGCGCTCCATGGTGCCCGCCACGCTGTACGAGGCACTGCCGTGGCCGGGGGCGGCGCCGGCCGCAGAGTGCGTGGCTCGTGCTGGGGAGAGGGCGCCGCCGCCAGGCGCAGAGTGCCAGGCAGCTCTGGCCCCAGGGGTGGTGGTGGTGCCGGAGACGGAGTACCCGGCAGCAGGGCTGCTAGGGGGCCATGACCCGCCTGTGGCAGCACGGCAGCAGTGGCAGCAGCAGCAGCAGCAGCAGCAGGGCTTGGACCTGCTTGGTGCAAGCGCACCGTCCTTGCTGCCGCTGCCAGCAACACCAACAGAGCCTGCTGCAGCCCCCTTTCTTGAGGCCAATGCTGCCGCCGTCGCCGCCCCAGCAGCGCCAGCAGTGCCAGCAGCATCAGCGGCAGCTTTGACGGCGCTACAGCCACTGGTTACTGCGCAGCTTGGCGTTGGGCATGGGGCATGCGCCTCAGCAGAGGCAGAGGCAGCAGCACCAGCAGCTGCACTGCCATCAGCAGTAGCCGGTGCAGCGCACGCTTCGCCTCGGCCCTTGCGGCCGCTGTCAATTGCTGCCGTTACTGCTGCTACCGCCAGGCGCGCGCCTCTCCTTGGCGCCAGCAGCAGCCCTCGTGCAGGCACCTGCCTCCCTCTGCCGCCCTCCTTGCCTGAGCAAGCCCTGCAGCCCATGATCACCCTGCCCCATGGTGCAGAGCCAGCCCCTCAGCTCCCCCTCCTGCAGCAGCTAGAGCAGCAGCAGCAGCAGCCATTGCTGCTGCAGCCCAGCAGCAGCAGCAGGGGCGAGCCATCCAGCGGAGCCGCACTCAGCAAGGAGCATAGAGGCATGCAGCCACAATTGAATGGGCGGCCAGGTGGCAGCCAGCATGCAGGTGGGCGGGCGGAGCGGCTGAAGCGCTGGAGGGGAATGCAGCAGAGGTCTGAGGAGCCGCTGCTCACAGGGCAAGCTGGTGCCTGGCAGCAGCAGCAGCAGCAGCACCAGGAGCTGCAGGACCTGCAGGTGGACCAGCAGCAGCAGCAGCAGCAGCGCGGGAAGCAGACATGTCCGAGGAAGCATCAGGAGCAACGGGTGCCGCCCCCCTCCCAGCAGCAGAAGCAGCACAGGAAACGGACGCCTCCGGAGCAGCCGCCAGAGCAGCACAGCAGGCCCTCCCCGCGGCGCACACCAAAGCGCAGGCGGCCCCAGCAGCAGCAGCAGCAGCAAGAACAGCAACGCAGTGCGCTTGAGCTCCAGCTTTTGTTTGCAGCAGGCCTGGAGTCGGAGCCGCAGGGGCCCCCCAATCCGCAAGGTGTGTGTTTGTGTGCGTGTGTGTGTCTGTGCCCTGTGCGCTGTGGCATGCTGGGTACAGCACTCAGGGCTATGGGCTCAATGTGTGCACGGCAGATGACCTGTGGGTGCGCATACATTGAACATGGCTGTCCATGCGCTTGCTGCTGCCAAGGACTGTGTGCGCTTCTGTCAGAGCTACTCATAATTTGTTGAATGTGCTCTGTGTACCCCCCATCTCAATGAAAATCCATGCGCTGCTCTTGCTGCAAAATCCTGTTTGCGTTTTAGGTGCACCCTCTGTAGGGCAGAGACATGCATCCCTGCAATCACAGCAAGCTCCATGTGGGCAATCTTGGTGCAGCCATGCAGCAGGGGAATCGCAGAGTCCTTGCTGATGCCAGCCAGAGAGCTTTGTTGCCCGGCCACTGAGCAGGGCTTGCTGGACTTGGCAGAAATGGCGTGCGGTTGTTGAAGCGTTGTTGTGCGGCTGTTTCCCAGCGCGCAACAGACAGGGCAGGACCTTGCATGATTAAGACGTCTACTCCCCATTTACGCTGTCGCTCCTGCTTGAGGGGGCACATGGCCAACCTGCTGCTCCTGATTGGAGGTGCACCAGGTGGAGATGTTGCTGCATGAGGGTGCATGTGACCAACGTATCGCTCC
>LFIK01005426.1_pt1 | contig 10235 bp, 11 predicted proteins | sample 643401 | NCBI WGS metagenome assembly LFIK01 (sample SAMN03777447, study PRJNA286221) | soda lake metagenome | biome: soda lake; feature: Kulunda steppe; material: water; isolation source: sample T5-Br brine of Lake Tanatar-5 | place: Russia: Kulunda steppe | collected 2010-07
TGGGCCGCAGGAGCTGCTGCTGCTGACGCTGGGCTTGCAGCAGCCCCTGCTGCTGCTGCTGCTGCTGCTACTGTTGTTGCTGCTGTTGCTGCTGCTGTTGTTGCTGCTGCTGCTTCTTGGTGCGCAGCAGGAGCTGCTGGTCTCCCGCTGTGGGGTGCTCGAGTTGCCGCATGGGGCTTGCCTCGATATGGGGGGGCGTGCTTGCACACTTGCACGCCTAGTGTGCTCGTTACCTTGAGCCCTGTTTCGCAAGGTTCTCCGCGGGGCCATTGGGTGATCAACTGCCAGCTGGCTGTCGCTTCCACGTCTCGACCATCGCGACAAGGTTCACGATTGCAGATAAAAAAAATTATGTTTGTTTCTCAGAAGAGCTTATGGATTTTTAGATTATTATCATTAATTAATTATCATGATGGTTCACCAGTTGTATGCTGTTAATATCATTAGTTAACTATTATGATACAGGCATGTCAGCTAGAGTCTCAATACCAAAATTGAGATTTTTTTGTACAGATGACTAAGCGGTCACACCTGCTGCATCCCTCGTGGAAAGAAATGCAGGAATGTGGGCAGGGATGCCATCAGGTGTGACTGCCCCCTAAAGCAATGTAGATCGGATAAATCTCTTCTCCCATTTAGAGTGACCACAGTCGCGTCAGCAAAGATGTACCGCTGCCAATTAAGCATCGTCGCCAAGCTTTTTGCGAATAGCATCCTCCTCCTCATGCCAAACACTAGAGCCATGTAGGTCACTTCGTGCAGCTCCCAATTGATGACACTCAAAGATGAAGCTACCACCATGTCTTTTGTCCTTATACAACGACGTGATGCATGGAACCATTTTCCTGCTGGGCTACCCCCCCTGGGGAGAAAATAGGGGGTTGGCACTGCCAACTTGGCAGGTACCTGCGCGGGGGGCCATCCCCCCGCAAGCAAAAGGATGGCGGGGGGTGGGAGAAAAGCTTTAAAAGAAGTCAGTACAAGTGGCAGGTGTTCTCTCTGGTCGGCCTGCAAACAGGTTTGGGTCCCTTGAGAAGCTTAGGGGTGTCTTCTCCCTGGGGTGGGAATTGACTCTGTCTGTGTAGGTCCTGTATACATGTCAGCCCAGCTGACTGAACGACAGCTCAGCATGGTTTCAATAAATGGTGCCTACAACTGCTTAAAGGATCATTCTTTTTATGTATGTTTGCATATTGACACTGTAACAGCCCAGTATCAGCTTGCTCTGACAAGTCTTCTATCACTGCTGAGCAACATGATGCTGCTCAGCTGCTCTCTGCAATTGTGGTTCCAAACGCATATCACCACGATATTACACGTTCATGAGGTGCACTTCCAGATGGAAGGGGTGAAGATGGTAGACCCTAACAGCCGGAAAAACAGAAATCAGCTACTGCCAGTGGCATGTTGGCAGACAGTTGTCTGTATGCATGTCTGAAATTTGGGCAGGAACGAGCGGGGAAGGACTTTCTTAAACACACAAGAGAGTGCTACAAAATGTTGCTCCGCCATCTGGGTTTCACTGCCGACATCTGGGTGAACTAAGTCATTATGTGGAACAATGTTGCCTCATACAAGTGCCTCTGGGTATAATGCTATTGATAAAGGCTTAGTTGGAGTCAAGGCTATTGCACAGCTTCCTGTCAATCCAAGTTGCATGGATAAGCAGCCAGAAAGACAAAAAGGGCAATTGCTGTTGGGAGCCCTGCCACATCTACAAACCAACATTTGTGTGGCAGGGCCGTGCTGCGGCCTACGTTCGCTTAATGCGTCTGCTCTCGTACAACTCCAGCGTGTCTTGCTGCGCAACACGCAGCAGCTTGGCAAAGGCGGGCAGGTCCAGGCCCTTGCCCCCCCAGAGGTCAGCACCGCTACGTGCACTGGGCTCTTGCCGGGTGCCAGCCCCCACGCCTCCAGCCATGTCCCTGCCACCCCCCCCGCCCGGCTGGCAGCCGCCTCCACCCAAGCCAGCCTGCCTGGCTACACTGGCGCTGTCCGCATTTGTGCTAGCCACGCTGTCCACAGTGGTGAAACTGTCAGCCTCAGCTGCGCGCATTGCAGCGGGCACGGTGTCCTCCACTAGGCAGCCCACTTCTTCATCGCACAGCAGGGACTCCAGCTCCTCCGCCCCAAGGTGCCCTGATGGGGACAATGCCTCAAACCCTCTACGCACATGGAGCAGCAGCGGGTGTATCAGCAGCGTTGCACAGGGCAGGGGGGCTCTGTATAGTCAGCACCGCTGCACCAGACCTAAGTTCCTTCTGCCAGCCACCCTGAAGCCCCCCACACGCAGTCAGTTGAGCCATGTGGTGAGGGCAGCGTGCTTGACCACTGTCATGGCTGTGCATGCCTGAGCAGGCTTTGCTGTTCAAGGTTTGAATGGACTATTATTCTAACTGCTGCAGGCACAGCGCAACTTCTGAGCATGCTTTGTGCCAATGTGAATACCCCATCTGGCAGCAGCTGCTTGAGGAATTATGCATACACTCTTGCAGCTAGCGGGCTTGCGTCGGCCTGGCGGGCTTGCGTGGGCCATCCCTGATTTCAGCAGCCACATTGACCGCAAGCACAAAGAAAGGGCATTCTGCAATGGGAGTGTTCTAGTTATGCAGTGGCTTACAGCACATGCTCTGCACTGTTTTGGCACCCCAAGCCCTTTATCACACTAAAGGTATGCCTGTCTACAGTAAGGTCTAGGCAAGGTGAGGTCATGGAGGCTGAGGCCTACCGAGTGATGAGTGTGTCCCATTGGTCAGAACTCTGGACTTCCTGCCAATCAATCAAGGCTGCCAGCCACTGCAGGGCAAGCAAACAGAGAAGAAGCGTTCTGTGTGCAATAAGACAGGAAGGCACAATTGGCAAGCATGGAGGTGCCAAAGGGCACGGAGCACTGCGCACACGCTGCAAGTGCGAGAGAGTTGAACTTGCCTTTGTAAGGGCTACAGGTGCTCAAGCTGTGCCTCCCTTGGATCAGAACTACGCCTTTCTCTATCGGGGCTTGGGTTACCACGGCTGACATCAGACATGAATCATGACCAGACTACCCACCTCGTTTATGTCAATGCACCCCTCGGAGTCCAAATGAAAGCTCGAAAGCAACTGCCGTACTTCAATGTCAGACAAGTCAAAGTCTCCGCTCTTCAAAATTCGGACAACCTTCATTCAATTTATACAAGTCAGGAGGAAGCGTTCATGCTGAGTGTGTCCATGTACTGAGGTACACATGCAGCACTGCTATGGTGGAAGGGCTCGACCCTTAAGATTTCAGAGAGCTTACAGATCATGACAGCACAGAGGAAGCATGCAGCTGCCAACGAGGTGCAAGGCCCTCTGCTTGTGTAAGGCTTGACATCACGGGAGTTCTTACCTTGTCATAAGGCACCTTCCCAGTCAAACGCCCTGATTCGTCCTGGCTACTGAAAGCCTCTTTCAGGGCTGCAAGCTTGGGGTTGTCATTGGCTGCCAAAAATGAGGCTAGCTTGGCCAATGCTACCTGCTTCAGCCTGGAATGATCGACATGAAGCACAGGGCTCATGTAACACAGTGGAAAATATGTACACAATGCTGTTGAGCAAGAGACAGCGCAGATGAGTACCAGGACATCCACAGCATAGGTGCAGGCAGAATCGTACCCACCTGTTGTACATACCAAACTGCTGCAAGCGCTGCACCAAGCTATCATCATCGTATGCGTGGCTGCTGCTGTCGTTGCCACTCGCGCGCCTCTCTGCAAGCTCCTCCGCTTTTCCTCCTACATCCTCACCACTGCTGCTGCTGCTGCTGCCATCATGTTTTGGTGCGCTGATTGAGTGTTTGAAGGCGGCAGCTTCAAGCCAAGGATGATGCAGGGCTTCCAAAGCTGTTGGACGGGAGTCTGCATGGACAAGCAAACAATTCAAGCGCAGGTGGGGCACCTCTGATGCATGGAAGGATGAAGGCTGCAAGGTTTGCCCCTTGATGGCACCCTGCCTGTCAAGATTGCATACACCCATTCATAAATATGTATTTCACAAACAACCTTGACAAGCTTTTCTTGATACAAGGGCAACAAGCTCCTGTCTGAAGACAGCCATTGGCCCGACATAAATTCGGTCAGAAGACAAGGCTTTCAAAGCGAAGGGCACATCCTATTTATTGCAAAATAGAGCATACATCCACCAAAACCCTGTGAAGGTGCATATCGTGAACAGGACCTTATGGCATGTAAAAGACTCTTGCAATTAAACTAATGAGTATTGTATGCTCATTTTTCACAAGTGAAGTGCCTCAAGCGGTAGAGGACACTACACTCAAAAGTGTTATTGCTCATGCCAAGTACAAAATGATGAACTTTACATTTAAGCCATTCAGAACTAGAATACAACAATATTGCAAGCTCAGCCTTTCAGGGGCTTGCAATGGCTTTGCACTGCTCCATTCTTGTTGGCAACAAATGCAAACGCAAGAAAAGCATTCATGGCTGTGCAGCCTCCAAATCCATATTAATCTCTCTCACATTGCTACACATATGCATCCCTTTTATATAGGTTGATCATTGTACAACTCACAAAAGATATTGCCACATAGGCTTAGGCTTTCATCCAAAACCCTTGCCACATTCCAGGTGCACTATGTTACATGCTGCGCATGAATAGTTGCCGGTACATGTAGAAATTGCCGGTACATGTGGAAATTTTTCTATGCCCTGGCAACCCACTTAAGGCAAATGAAGATTTTAAGGAGCAGTCTGCAGCTTTGAAGGCAGCGGCTCACAACCAAGCATTTTTAGGGTGTGTATTGCTGCTGAGAGCAGAGGGGCATACTTTTGAGGGCTTATTAAAGCTTACCATGTGCACACATGGAGGAGCATGCCCGCCACGCCTTTCAACCCCACCCTCAGAGCGCACACCTAAGAGGTGCACACTTTCACAAGCATGTGCCCCCACCTGCGTCCCGCGTGAGCAAGCGCTGCACCAAGTCCTTGGCTGGCTCAGAAATTGAAGGCCAGGGCGGGCGCTCAAAGTCCAAGGGGTGGTAAAGAATGGCATGGAATATCTCCTTGTTGCTCAGGTTGCGGCGAGTAGTGCGCAAGCTGTCCACCAGCATCTCACCATCCTCACTGCACGGCAAAGGTGAGGCATCTCAAGTTCCTGGATTTAGATAACCAACAAGAGCCTGTGTTGCCTTTGATATGCGCCATAACAGAACTCTTCACACATAATGAAAATGTCAAGGGTGCTGCTCTAGGGCAGTAAAGTCACCTAGCCTTGCAGGCTGGCATAGCGAGCAATTAAAATTGTACTAATTGTACTAATTCACGCCAGATACATCAGCTGTGAATGACCCATCCCAATGTGAGATTTTCCCCAGCATAAGGCCCATCTCAATGTAAGGCTACCCAACATGAGACCTATCCCAACGTGAGACAATGTGAGACCCACCAACATTTAATGTTAAGCAGTCTAACTTTGCACATCCACCTCACATTCTACACCTCTGTGCGGCTCCCACAATATGAGTCTTGCTTAACAACCTTGTCTCCCAGCGTTATCAAGATGATCCATGTATTTTGATGCATAGCAGAAGCACGAGCCTGCTCCTCACTCCCTCCTTCCTTCATCTCTTCAGTTGTACTGTCCTCTCAAGTTTGGAAACACATCATGCCAGATCTCAGTTGCATCATAACACAACTTGCAATTGCGATCATTAGACAAAGCATCATCATCATCATCATCATCATCATTATTGCCATCATCATCACAACCACCATCACCATCATCATCAAGAGAAACTTCAAGCGCTCCACGAGGATTGCGCTCATAAACAGTAGAGCAGCTGGTGAATAGGCACGCACACACACATAAACATGCGCGTGCAACATATAATATACACGCCCCCGCCATTCCCTGGATCAGCAGCACTGATCTAGTGAATTCGAGGAACGGCAGGATAAGAGCAGCAGCGCTGCTCGTTGTCAATGTTCCAAACAGCAGCTTCTGTTCAGAGCAGCAGCTTCTGTTTAGGCTGTACAGCTGGCCATTGCTTAGCATGTCCAGAGCACTAAGACCAATCATTTGCTACATCACCTCTTGAGACTCGAGGCCCTCATTTGATGACAGAGACGGCCATTTAACAGTGCCACAATGACAAAGGAAGGATTGCTTCCCTGCTCCGCCACAACCATTCCCTAAAATATAATCTTACTGCAGCAGGCACATGCCAGCCAACCACTGCTGCCTACGATTAACTTACTCTTGGAAAGGCAGCCGGTCAGCAAGCAGCTCATAAGCCTGAGTTCACAAATACACATGCAGGCACGTAGAAAAACGTTTTTTTATGGCTCCACAGGAAAGACGGGAGAACAAGGGAGCATCAGGCAATTGAGGGACAGATGTCAGCTTAAATGCGCAAGAATTGCATGACCACCGAACAGGCACGTGCAAAAAGCAAGCTTGTGGCCAGCAACCAGTACCGGCTTCAAGGCCAGTACTTTGGTACTGACGAGCAGAAACATCAGCTCACACCAATCCCTTTCACGCATATGTAGTCCAAGCAGGATGCTGCTGCAGGGAGACACTTCTACGATGCCCATAACATCTGTCGGCTTGGTCATTGTTATATAATTGGGCATGCAGCAAGTTGAAGAGTGATGATTGTTGCAGGTGGCACTTACAATGACCCCGGCGCTCCATACATCTGCCTTGAAGCTGTACTTGCATCTCAAGAGCTCTGGCGCGCAGTAAATCGCAGTGCCTTTGCACATTGACAGGATGGGCAGAGGGTCAAGGCAGCATCAACGAACACTCATTTGGATAAATGTGCAGCTCACACATTATTCTGATTATTAGCATACATTACCTATGCTTGTGTGGTGAGCAATAATTGCTGAAAAAAAGAAGCATGGGGGAAGCAGAGGAGTCTTTTAAGTATTGCTTAGAACTTTTGGCAAGTAACAACCTTGCGCATAAATCGCTATCAAGATCACCTGCTTTGTGATCACACCTTACATTACAAAATCACTAGGCCTCTTTAACTTGCACAGGTCAGGTTTCAGGCACTCTACCTTCTTCTGCTCCCGAATAAGTCATGTTGTGATAGAAGTGCAAAATTTCCATTCACATTATGCAGCAGATTATAACCAGCTTCACATCAACTACAAAGCCAAACATATAAAAGCAGATGATCAGTTGAGCCTGGCTGGTGTTTGTGCTTACCTAATTTGGGTCATGATTCAACTTGACCCTTTCCTGGTTCAATTGAGCACAAACACAAGAGACAGCAGCCTGGCATCGGCTGCATGCACTTCCTCTATTAGCCCTTGTCCCACCTGCTCTGTCCTCTAGCTGCTGCTGAGGTGCGCAGTACTCAGCAATCCCAAAGTCAATCATCTTTAAAGGGCTGTGTGGAGACTTATCGAGGAATAAAAAGTTCTCAGGCTTAACATCCCTCACCACGACACCACATGCATGGCACTGCGTGCAATAGGTGATAATACAAGGCCGGAGAGCACTTGAGTGGCAGATGCAAACAGGGCAACAGCACAGTGAGCTAGTGACTCATGCAGTGACAATTGTGTTAAAGTTGACAATATGGGTTATCAAAACAGGCATGCCAGCCATAGAGAATCAGGTCGGGTGTTGAAAGGCACTGCTCGTGGTTGCTGGCTCTGGACATGCAGATGAATGAAAATACCAAAGCATAGTTAGTTGCAAGGATAGTTAGAGTAGGTGTTCTTTATAGACTTGAGCCTAAGGAGCCTTTCTTGTTGGTATCCTGGCTCATGCTGATGCTGTCTGGTAGATAAGAAGGAGCTCCTTGCCTTCAGATTTTGGATTTCTATGCTTGGCTTTTGTTGCTGTGTCCCTGGTGCAAGGACGTACGCGTTGTCAATGTAAGTGAATAAGCTCAGAACTCCAGCAGCCCCCATATTCTTCCATGATGCATTAGAAGCATATGGCTAGCTTCACTTCAAGTGTGAGCTGGCAACGTGGCCCTTCCATGATGTGTCCTTGCAGAGTAGGGTCAATCTTAAGAAGTCTTAGCCAGATAGCCCATGCTTTGCACAGCTTTGCCACAAGCATGAAAGATTACGATTCAATCACACCTCGGCCCAGCCACCACCAAGGTCGCATTTGTCTTCTTCGTTTCTCTTGAAGCAGACTTACAAATCACTTCTTTTTCTTTCTGAGACTATGGATGTTTTTTGTCGGGCTGGCAGTGACCAGCAAGCCCAGCAATCAACCCATCAGGCTGAAGATCTTAACCCATTGTAACCTTGTAACCAATCACACCTCGGCCCAGCCACTACCGGGGTCGCATTTTACTTCTTTGTATTTCTTCCTTGTTTTGTTTAACAAATCACGTATCGCTATTTGTCTGCCCCAACACAACAGGTTTCCTGCTTGTAATGCCAAGACCAAAGTATTGCATGTGTAGCAGAAGTTGCATCTTTTGAGTCTGGGTGTTGCACAGATTTGTTATGAAAATAGCTAGAGAAGTGTTAAGCAGAACTTTTGTCTGCAACAATACTCACAGCTTTCCTATTCCAATATCTGGTACTCTGCAGCCTCATAGGTCTGGTACCTTATGCTGGATTTGAGAAAATCAGCGGATCCTTAAAACCATCATTTCTGGAATTAATACAATCAGCTAATAGAATGAGCTTATCCCTGAAGCCCTCAACTTAGCAGGACCAGGCTAGTCTCCATGCACTTGGCACAATATGCGTAGCTGATGGCATCATTCACTCGTGCCCACCTGTGCTAGCGTGCGCAAGATCTCAGCAATAATGCGCGCAGCGTCTTGCTCACTCATGTGCCCACGTTTGATGCGGTGCCTGCATCACACGAATCCGAATGCCACAGGGACAGGCATGGCATATTCCAGGAACTCAGCACAAACAAGTTCTTGTGGTGCAGTCAGTCAGCAAGGCGACTACAGTACCACCAAAGGATGTGCAGGCATACTGTGCAGGAGGAAAGACCAAGGGCCCCCGTCCTGCAAGCTACAGCAGCAGAGGGTGGCAAGAAGTTGCTTACCACAACTCCCCTCCTGTGCAAAGGTCCATCACTAGGTAGACATTCTTGTCATCTTCAAACACATCGTACATGTGCGCTACGTTCAGGGACCTGGGAACAACAAGCACAAAGGCACATTAAAGCCCGACTAGCATCTTTTTTAGGAAAAGATTTTGATTGCACAAATGAAATTAGTGCTGCTGTAAATGGATGAAGCTCCGTGCGTGAGATTGCTGTAGAACGTGCCAATTCAATGGATTCAAATATGCCTGCCATTATCAGCTTATTCATGATCTGGCATCAACAATGCATCAATACATTGCACACTAAGGCATAAATTTGCAGCAAATAACTTTGAGGCTCAACAATAAGACTGCTGCCTTGATCGTGGAGGACCGCACACATACTTGCCCAGGTGATTGTACATGTCCACCTCATGCTGGATGCGCTTGACAAAGTCATGCTGTAAATAGTTGCCCATTTTACGCTTGACGGCAGACTTGACTGCAAACCTGCATATGGCAAACGGGCACAAACGCGCGTTTGTATCGAAAACGCCTCTGCTTCTACATCTGTAGATGCTAAGGGGGCCTTGATCTTAAAGGCCTGAAAAATTGCTGTCTAGACTCCAGAACCCTGCTGCGAAATTGACTTCTCCAATGCTGATGCTTTGATGCAGTCCACAAGAGGAATAAGTCGATGAAAGTGGCCCGTGCTCTTTTCAGCTGCCTAGAATATTTAGGACTCACTTCTCTCCAGTGTTCTTGTGGGTGGCTACATGCACAGATCCAAATGTCCCACTTCCCAGGTATTCATCAACCTCGTAATGGTCATGAAAACCTTGCGCAAAACTGCACATGTGGGAGGGTACACAATATCATGGTGACCACATTGACGAGTTCACCAAGCAGAATTGCTCAATGCCAAACCAAGTAGAGCCCTTTGAGGCACACCCACCCAAAGTGATCCATCCGAAATGTGTTGTGAACATTTCCTCCAGAGCTACACCTGAGGCCATCAAGTCTGACTGACTTCCATTTTCTTGAAGCTAAACTCAGCCTGAAACATGCTAGGCTTCCGCTGTGGAGCCTGTGTGCCCTGATACTTTGAGGTTGTAAATTTTGACAGGGAGCTTCGCGTGCGATCATTGATTTAATTAATTGATTTAATAATATGTTTGCGTCTTTAAGACCGAAAGTACAAACTAAAGCATCACACACACACGCACACACACACACA
>LFIK01005428.1_pt1 | contig 10234 bp, 6 predicted proteins | sample 643401 | NCBI WGS metagenome assembly LFIK01 (sample SAMN03777447, study PRJNA286221) | soda lake metagenome | biome: soda lake; feature: Kulunda steppe; material: water; isolation source: sample T5-Br brine of Lake Tanatar-5 | place: Russia: Kulunda steppe | collected 2010-07
GGCGCGCCGATGTCATGGGGCACGAGCGCCGGGCAGGGCGGAAGGGGATGCGCGGATGCGAAGATTGATCGACCCGACCGCGCTCGTGTTTGCCGCGATCGTGCTCGTGATCGCGGCGTGGATCGGCAGCGGCATGCTGTTTCGCGCGCCGCCGCAGGCGCCGGAGCCCGCGGCCGAGCGGGTGCCGGGCGTCGCCGCGAGCTGGAGCGAGGCCGAGGAGATCACGCTGGAGCTGGTGCTCTACGGCGATGTCGAGCCGGTCCAGGTCTCCATCCTGCGCGCGCGGGTGGACGGGATCGTCGAGGAGATCGCCGCGCAGGGGAGCCGCGTATCGCGCGGCGACGTGGTCGGGCAGCTCTCGGCGGATGACCGCGAGGCGCGGCTGGCGCGCTCCGAGGCGCAGCTCGCCTCGGCCAATCGCGACTATGACGCCGCCCGCCGGCTCGCGGATCGCGGCGTGGGGGCCGAGGCCGACGCACAGGCGCGGCTCGCCGAGCTGGAGGCCGCGCGCGCCGAGCTGCGCGCCATCGAGCTCGAGATCGCCAACACCGAGCTGCGCGCGCCCATCGACGGCATCGTCAACGAGGTCATCGCCGATATCGGCAGTTATGTCGGCATCGGCGGCGAGGTGCTGCAGGTGGTGGACAACGACCCGCTGATCGCGGCAGTGCAGGTGCAGCAGACCGCCATCCAGGGGGTGCGCACGGGCATGCCGGCCGAGGTGCGCTTCATCGGCGGCGGCACGCGCGCGGGCGAGGTGCGCTTCGTCTCGGCGGTGGCGGATGCGGCGACGCGGACCTTCCGGGTCGAGGTGCAGATCGACAACAGCGACGGCGAATTGCCCTCGGGACTGAGCGCCGAGGTCGTTCTGCCGGTCGAGACCGTCGCCGCGCACCGGGTCTCGCCGGCGCTGGCGCGGCTCGATGAGCAGGGGCGGCTGGGCCTGCATCTGGTGGATGACGCGGACCGGATCGCCTTCGTGCCCGTCGAGGTGGTGCGCGCGCGCGGCGACGGCGTCTGGGTCAGCGGCCTGCCGGAGCGCGCCCGGATCGTCACCATCAGCCAGGGCGGCCTCTCGCCCGGTCAGAGGGTCGATGTCAGCGAAACGCCGCCCGAGTATCTGCGCGAGGATCCGGGCGACGCCGACGGCGCCGGCGAGACCGCCCCGGCGGAGGGCGATTGATGCACGCGCTCATCAGTGCAGCCTTCAGCCGGGTGCGCATGATGCTGCTGGTGCTGGTGCTGACGCTGCTGTCGGGCGCCTACGCCTATGTGACCATCCCCAAGGAGGCCGCGCCCGAGATCGACATTCCGGTCTTCATCGTCAACGTGACCTATCCGGGCATTTCGCCCGAGGACAGCGCGCGGCTCCTGATCGAGCCGCTGGAGCGGCAGTTTCAGGGGCTGTCCGGGCTGCGCGAGATGCGCGCCGATGCGGGCGAGGGTTTCGCGCGGGTGACGCTGGAATTCACGCCGGGCTTCGATCAGCAGACCGCCCTGCAGAGCGTGCGCGACGAGGCCGACAACGCGCAGCCGGACCTGCCCGCGGGCGCCGGCCAGGTGGTCGTCACCGAAGTCGACATGTCGCTCTTTCCGATTTTGACCGTGGCGCTGTCGGGCGATGTGCCCGAGCGCGAACTGATCGCCATGGCGCGCGGGCTGGAGGACCGGGTGGAGGGTCTCGACGGCGTGCTGGAGGCCAATCTGAGCGGGGTGCGCGACGATCTCATGGAGATCATCGTCGATCCGGTGGCGATGCAGTCCTACGGCCTGTCCGCCGGCGAGATCCGCCAGGGCGTCGAGCGCAACAACCAGCTCGTCGCCGCCGGCGCGTTCGATACCGGCGCGGGCCGCATTGGCGTAGCGATCCCCGGCACGATCGAGACGCTCGCGGATGTGCTCGCCATCCCGGTTCAGGTGAGCAACGGCACCGTGGTGCGGGTGCAGGACGTGGCCGAGGTGCGCCAGACCTTCCGCGACCCGGAGAACTTCGCGCGGCTCGACGGGCAGGCGACGATCGGGCTCGACGTCTCCAAGGCCGCCGGTGCCAACGTGATCGACACCGTCGCCGCGGTGCGCGCCGCCACCGAGGAGGCGCGCGGCGAGTGGGGCGAGGGCGTGCGGGTGAGCTACCTGCAGGATCAGGCCGAGGACATCCGGACCCTGCTCAGCGACCTCGAGAACAACGTCATCGCGGCGGTGCTGCTGGTGATGCTGACCACGCTCGTCGCGCTCGGGCTGCGCGCGTCGCTGCTGGTCGCGGTGGCGATCCCCGGCGCCTTTCTCGGCGGCATCCTGGCGATCTACCTGTTCGGCTTCACGCTCAACATCGTGGTGCTGTTCGGGCTGATCCTGGTGGTCGGCATGCTCGTCGACGGCACCATCGTTGTGGTCGAGCTGGCCGAGCGCTACCGCGCCGAGGGCGAGAGCCGGCGCACCGCCTTCCTGAGGGCGGCGCAGCGCATGTCCTGGCCGATCACCGCGGCCATCGCGACGACACTCGCGGTCTTCGTGCCGCTCCTGTTCTGGCCGGGTATCGCCGGGCAGTTCATGTTCTATCTGCCCGCCACCGTGATCCTGACGCTGTCGGCCTCGCTCCTGATGGCGCTGATCTTCGTGCCGCTGATCGGGTCGCTGTTCTCGGGCGGGCGGGCGCTGGCCGGGGTGGCGGACTCGGCGGCGCGGCCGGCCTTCTATGACCGCACCCTGAGCTACGTGATCGCGCGGCCGGGCTTCGCGCTCGGCGTGAGCCTGCTCGCGCTGGTGGTGACGTTTGCGCTCTATTCGGCGCTCGGGCGCGGGGTGGAGTTCTTTCCCGCCGTGGAGCCGGACCGCGCGCAGGTCCAGATCGAGGCCGATGGAAACTTGTCGGTGCACGAGGCGGACCGGCTGGTGCGAATGGTGGAAGGCCGCATCACCCGCACGGACGGCGTCGAGACCGTCTATGCGCGCACCATCGGCTCCATCGAGCAGCGCCTGCGATCGAACCTCACCCCGACCACGATCGGCACGCTGCAGCTGGACTTCGCCGACTGGCGCGTGCGCCCCCCGGCCTCCGAGATCATCGACGCGGTCCGCGCGCGCACCGACGCGTTGCCCGGCATCCGCGTGCTGGTCGAGGCCCAGCAGGCCGGCCCACGCGAGGCGCGCCCGATCCGGATCCGGCTCGCCGCCGATGACCGGCGGCTCCTGCCCGACACGGCGCGGCGCCTGCAGGACCTGATGGAGCAGCGCGGCACCTTCACCGACATCGCCAGCGACGTGCCCGATCCCAGCCCCGAGATCCGGCTGCGGGTCGACCGGCAGCAGGCGGCGCGCTACGGCGTCGATATCGACACGCTGGGCAGCACCGTGCAGCTTCTCACCCGCGGCGTGACGCTGGGCACCTATCTGCCCGCATTCGCCCCCGACGAGGTCGATATCCGCCTGCGCTACCCGGTCGAGGAGCGTACCTTCGCGCAGCTCGCCAATCTGCGCGTCGCCACGCAGACCGGCATGGTGCCGATCTCCAACTTCGTCGAGATCGCCGCGGCTCCCGCATCGCCGGTGATCAACCGCGTCGATGCGCGCAACGTGCAGACCATCTCCGCGGGGATCGCGCCGGGCACCACCGTCGTCGAGGAGATCGACGCGCTGCAGGCGGCCATCGATGCCGAGCCCTTCGCGGAAGGCGTCGATATCCGCTTCGCCGGCGAGATCGAGGATCAGCAGGAGACGCTGAATTTCCTGGTCGCGGCCTTCGTGGTGGCGATCTTCCTGATGTTCGCCATCCTGCTCGCGCAGCTCAACAGCTTCTTCCAGAGCATCCTCGTTCTGTCGGCGATCGTCTTCTCGCTGGCCGGGGTGCTGCTGGCGCTGGTGATCCGGCAGGAGGCGTTCTCGGTGGTGATGAGCGGGATCGGCATCGTCGCGCTCGCCGGGATCGTGGTGAACAACAACATCGTGCTGATCGACGCCTACAATGAGCACCGCGGCAACGGCCTTTCCCCCGCCGATGCCGCCTTTCGCGCCGGCGGCGAGCGGTTCCGCCCGGTGCTGCTGACCGCCGTGACCACGGTGGCCGGGCTGATGCCGATGGTGCTGGGGCTGACGGTGGATTTCTTCGCGCGCGACACGTTCTTCGGCGCGCCCTCGGGGCAATTCTGGATCCAGCTTTCCACCGCGATCGTGGGCGGGCTGGTCTTCTCCACCCTCATCAGCCTCCTTCTGACCCCCGCGCTGCTGGCATGGGACGGCAACCGCCGCGAAAGGCGCACACGGCGCCGGGACAACGCCGCTCCGACCCCGCAGGCCTGACCGGCCGGCGCCCGCACCCTGCGGTGACATGCCGCCGAAGGCGCCCGAATTGCCGCGATCAGCCCGTGACCCGCAGCCCGCGCCAGACCGGTTGGATCAGCGCCGCCGGGCCGAAGCCCATCAGCGCATAGAGCGCCAGATCGAAGGGCATGAACGGCCCGTCGAAGAAGAGCCATGTGTAGAGCGTGCCCAGAAACACCGACACGCCCAGAACTGTTACCTTCATCAGCATCGGGATCGCCAGCAGATCGCCCACAGGGGAGCCGCGCCACAGCAACACGGCAGTCAGCCCCGTCAGCGGCAGGGCGAAGGCCAGATCGAGCACGAAGATCGTCTGTCCCGGCAGCGGCGCCCGTGCGGTCATCGCGGGCAGGAGCTGCACCATCCAGAGCGGAACGAACAGGACGAGCAGCAGCGTGAAGAGCCCCGCCACCAAGCGCCGCGGCGGCGGCTTCGGCGCCGCGCCTAGGGTGCCGAGGTCGACCGCGCGCAGGAACCGAAGTGCGGCGAAGGCCGAGACCGACAGGATCGCCAGATAGAGAACATAGGCCGGGTTCATCACCCGATCGAAGCTGTAGAGCCCATAGGCGTAGATCAGATAGCCGATGAGCCCCGCCCAGATCAGCCAGCCCCTGGCCCAGCCCCGCCGCAGCCGTGCATTGACCGCGAGAAGCGCGAGCGCCGCCGGGGCCGAGATCGTGTCCTGGCTCCAGGCGCCGGGGCGCAGATGGTCCGGGACGGCGGCGTAGGGGGCGGGCAGGATCAGCGCCGCCGCGACCGCCGCCAGCGTCAGGATCGCGGCCGCGTCGGACAGGCGCAGGAGCATCGGGGCGGCGGCCGGGGCGATCAACTCAGAACTCCGCTTGCGTGATGCGGGCGCGAAAGAAGGGCGCGTAATCGGGGGTGCCGTAGTGATTGCCCATCTCGACGCGGATGGGAATCACGAAGCCGCCGATGCGCTCGGTCTTCAGCACCCTTCCGCCGAAGGGTTGCAGGCGGTATTCGCGCTCCGGGTCGGCATCGGACCAGCGCAGGGCCTGCACCTCGGCCGGGTTGCCCGCGGCGTCGAGCGTGAGCTGCATGGGCTCGATGCCCTGCAGACCGGCGAAGCGGATCTCGGCGCTGTCGGGGCCGGTCTGCACCCATTCGGCACCGGATTGCGGCAGGAGCGATGCGGGCACCCAGACCGACTCGAGCATCGCGCGCGTGGCGGCGGCGCCGGCGTGGTCCTCGCCGCCGCCGATGCGCACGAACGGGATCAGCCCGTGCAGCCGGAATTTCGTCCAGCTTTCCATCGGCCCGCCCGCCGGCGCGTGGTAGCCGTCCGAGCCCGCAAAGCGCGTCAATCCCCGCCCGACTCCGGCCCGCCAGACGAAGCCGTGCCCGGGCGGGGCGAGGATCTGGCGGGCGGTCATCGGCATCTCGTTGCCGTGCGTGATGAATGTGCCCTCCGTCTGCAGGCGCACGCTGCGGTGAAGCGGCGTGCCGGGCGCGATGGCGCGGGAGAAGTAGCGCTGCGCGATCTCGGGCAGGTCCGCGACCATGGCCGGATCGTAGCGCGGCGGATCGGCCGCGCCCGCATCTTCCAGCGCCGCCCAGACCGCGCGCATCTGCGCCTTGTTGCGCGAATGGACCCAGGTGCCGAGCGCGGCCCCGGCCAGCAGCAGGGCGGCAAGCGCAAGCAGGGTGATCTTCACGGCGGTCATCGGGCAGGCTCCTGAACGAGCGGTCTGGTCTCGACCCCGCGCGGGCCGGCATTGGCGGCAAGGAAATCGGCGATCCGGCGGCGGACGGCGTCGTGATGGCCGAGCAGCAGATGCCCGCCCGTGTCGAAGCTCAGGATCTCGGCCCCGTCGATGCGCGCGGCGGTGAAGCTGGCGGTCGGGAATGGCGTGATCCGGTCGTCGCGGGCGTGGACGATGAGCACCGGCGCGTCGATCGCCGCGGGGTCGATGGCGGCGGCCGGGTCGATCGCGGCGCCCTCGTTCGCAAGGCCCGCGCGGCGCGACGTCACGGGCAGGAAGCCTGCGATCATCGCGTCGAGAAAGCCCGCCTCGGCCTCGGTCATATGCGCGGTCGCCTCGGCGCGGGCGTCGAAGACCGGGGCGAGGGCGCGGGGGGCCAGGCGCTGCACCGCCCAGAGCGGCAGGTCGGTGGCGAAGAGCGCGTCATAGAGCCAGAGCGGCACGGGCAGCTCCTGCTCTTCGTCGGTCAGCGGCGCGTAGGGGGCGAGCGACAGCAGGATCAGCGCCTCGGTGCGCGCGCGATGACGGATCGCGAATTGCAGCGCCGGCGGCACCCCGCCCGACATCGCCAGCAGCGTGACCCGCTCGATGCCGAGCGCGTCGAGCAGTTCGGCGAAGGCATCGGCCTGCGCGGCGGTCGAGGGATCATCCGGCAGCGGCGACCCCGGATAGCCAAAGCGCGAGGGTGCGATCCAGCGGCGCCCCTCGGGCAGGAAGGCCTCGGCCAGCAGCCGCCCCTGGTCATGCCCGCCGCCGGCACCGTGGATGGCGAGGACCGGCGCGCCGGCGCCGCCGGTCTCGAAGGCCACCGGCCCGTACGCGGCTTCCGCGATGCTCGCCGCCGCAGAAAGCCGGGCCTTCGCCGCGCGCAGGTCGCGCTGATAGGCGAGGCCGACCGCGAGCGCGGCCAGAACCAGCCCCAGGAGGACCAGCGCGAAGCTGCGGCGTGTCATGGCCTTCGGGGCTCGGGCATCGATCGGAGCCACATTCGGCCGCTCCTTCTGCGCATGCGACGGCGCCACCATCCCGGCTGCACGGTCGCCGGGTGCAAACGCATGGCGACTTTGCCCGGGATCGAGGCAACTGATAGGTGCCCGCCAGCCGGGTGCCTTGACCTGGATCATGTCGCGCTGCTGCCGGCCAGGCAAGCCGAATGCGGCGCGCCGCAGGCCCGCGCCGCCTCCGGCCGCCGAGCAGGTTACGCCCTTGCGCACGAGCCGGGTCCGGGGCGCTGACGCCGGGCATCCACGCGGGATCGGGATGGTGTCGATGCCGGTTCGCGGCGTGGGACGGCCGGGCCGCCTTTACGCGGCATCGCGGAGCGGGTTTGCTGGGCGAGGCGCTGGCGACGACGCGCAGGGAGGGCCGGGGCAATGACGACGCTGAGCGCGGAGCGGATCGAGGGACAGGCGGCGCGGATGGTGCGCTCGCGCCATGTCCATGGCGCGGTGCTGGCCGTCGATCACCCCGCCCTGCCCAAGCCCCATGTCGCGGCGGCGGGCGATCTGGCGGCGGGCAGCCGGTTCTGCGCGGCCAGCACCACCAAGCTGGTCGTCACGATCGTGGTCATGCGCCTGGTCGAACGCGGCGTGATCGGGCTCGACGATCCGATGGCGCGGCACCTTCCGGCGGAGCTGATCGCGGGGCTGCATCGGCGCAAGGGGGTCGATCACACCGCGAGCATCACCATCCGGCACCTGATCGCCAACCAGACCGGGCTGCGGGATTATTTCTCGCTCAAGGGGGCGGACGGGCGCCGTCCGGCAGATGCGCTGATGGCGGGCGAGGACAGTGCCTGGCCGCTCGCGCGCACCCTGCAGGCGGTGCGCGGATCCGAGGCGCAGTTCCGGCCCGGGCAGAGGGGCAAGGTCGCCTACTCCGACACCAACTATCAGCTCGTGGGCGCGATCCTCGAGCGCGTCACCGGCCAGAGCCTGCCCGATCTGTTCGCCGCCGAGGTCTTCGCACCGCTCGGGCTGTGCGGGACATACATCTATTCCGACCCGTCCGATGACCGCCCGGTGTGGTTCTATGGCGGCGCGCGGCGGCTGCATCTGCCGCACTACCTCGCCTCGGTGCAGGCCGAGGGCGGCATGGTGACGACGGCGCGCGAGCTGGCCGCGATCGGGCGCGCGGTGTTCGAGGGGCGGCTTTTCGATATCGACGCGCTGATGGCGCAGCAGGACTGGCGGATGCTGTTCTGGCCCGGGCAGTTCCATTTCGGCCTCGGGCTCGAGAAGCTCTGGACGCCGTGGTTCATCGCGCCGCTGCGCCCGATCCGCGACGTGATGGGGTGCTGGGGCCAGACCGGGGCCTTCGTGTTCCATCACCCCGAGACGGGGCTGCACTTCGCCGGGACCGTCAACCAGGCCAGCGGCCGGGGCCATGCGAGCGCCGTGCGCGCGATGCTGGCGGTGATCCGCGCCGCGCGCCGTTGACGCCTCACAGCGGCCCGGCAAAGGCGAGGCCCCAGTTGAGCAGCGTCGCGGCCATGCCCACAAGGACCAGCGCGAAGGCGGTGTGATGCAACCGCCGCCACAGGCTCCAGCCCGGCGCGGCCCAGGCGGGGGCCAGCGACAGCAGCACGATCCCGGCCATCACGACCGCCACATGCCCCAGCGCGTAGAAGGCCGTCAGCGTCGGCTGAGGCTGATCGAACAGGAACTCGCTGCCCAGATTGGCGGCCGTCATGCCCGCCGCCACGCCAGCCCCCAGCATCGCCCAGACCGACACCGCCCCCGCCACCCCGGTCAGCGCCGCGCCAGCGCCCCACCGGCTGCCGCCGCGCAACCCGCGCCGCCAGATCAGCCCCAGCAGCATCGTCAGCGACAGGACCGCCCCGCCGCCGAGCGACGCCGCCAGCAGCATCGGGTCGGTGGCGGGCGTCACCCGCTCGTAGCTGTTGGTTCCCGTCGCGTCGGCGATGCGCAGCACCGCGCCATCCTCGTCCCGGATCAGCAGGAGCCGGTCGCCGCGCGCATCCTGCCAGATATCGGGCGCGACCGGCTCGTAGCGCAGCATCGTGGCCAGGAGCGGCGCCGGCGCCAGGATCGCCCCGTCGGGCAGGGCGGTGACGCTGAACCCCTCCAGCGCGGCGACGAACTGCGCCGGCCCGGAAAAGGCGCGCCGGTTGGAGATGTAGCGCCCGGCGGCCTCCTGCGCGCGCTCAAGCGCGTCGGGCACCTCCTGCGCATCGGGCGCGGCGAGCCCGGCCTCGGCGGCGAGGTGGCCGAGGATCAGGTCGGGGGCGAGAAACGGCAGGCGCGCGCCTGAGCCACCATTCTGCGAGATGAAGATCCCGACCTGAAGCTCCGGGATGAAGACGAGGTTCGACAGGAATTCGTTGAGCCCCCCGCCATGGCCCAGGAGCGTGGTGGCGAACATCGGCCGCGCCTGGAAACCATGCGCCATGTCCGCGCCCTCGGGCCGGTCCTCGAAAAGCCGCGTGCGCATTGCTTCCATCGTCTCGGGCTGCAGGAGCCGCGCGCCGTCGAGTGCGCCGTCATCCGTCAGGAAACGCAGGAAACGCGCCATGTCGGCGGCGGTGCTCGCCATGCTGCCCGCCGGGCCGAAGCTGCCGATCGCGATGCGAAAGGCCGGCTGCGCCGCGCCGCCCTGCACCCGGTAGCTGCGCGACAGGGGCGGCTGGTCGTCGCGCGCGGTGGCCTCGCTGTAGGTGGTCGCCGCCATGCCCAGCGGCTCGAGAATGCGCGCCGCGAGAAAGTCCTCATAGGGCATGCCGGCGAGATCCTCGACCACCTGGCCCGCCAGCGCCACGCCCCAGTTGGAATAGGCCGTGATCTCGCCGCGCGGCATGACCTGATCGGGCGCGCTCTCGGCCAGCGCCTGCGGGCGGGGCAGCGCACCGATCTCCGGGTCGAAGATGGCATAGCTGTCCTCGTATCCGGGGCGGTGGCTCATCAGCTGCGCCATGGTCAGCGGCTCGGTGCCGGGCACCTCGGCCTCGTTCAGATAGCCCGCGACATCGGCCTGCAGGTCGAGTTGCCCCTCCTCGACCAGCATCATCACCGCGATCCAGGTGAAGAGCTTGCTGATCGAGCCGATTTCGAAGCGCATGTCGTTGGGCCCGGCCGGGGTGCCGGCCTCCAGATCGACCGAGCCATAACCGCGCAGGATCACCTCGTCGCCGGCCACCACGGCCGCGATCGCGCCGGGCACCTGATCGGTGGTCA
>LFIK01005429.1_pt1 | contig 10234 bp, 9 predicted proteins | sample 643401 | NCBI WGS metagenome assembly LFIK01 (sample SAMN03777447, study PRJNA286221) | soda lake metagenome | biome: soda lake; feature: Kulunda steppe; material: water; isolation source: sample T5-Br brine of Lake Tanatar-5 | place: Russia: Kulunda steppe | collected 2010-07
CGAACTGGTCGATTTGCCACCGTCTCTCTCTCTTGGCCGTGTTTCTACGGTTTTAACCGTACCATACCGTCTGCCGTACCGTCTAGACGGTCAGAATTCTCAAAGACGGCGTGGATTCACATCCCTGATCTAGATGCCATCCAGAGAGTGCAAGCAAGTTATGACCTCTCTTGGTGTGCATTTCCTTCTCAGATGTGATGCAAGACGTGCAAAGTCTTTTCTCCTTTCCTCTAGAAATTGTGGTGTGTAATGCACAAAAACATAAATGTTGTATTTACAACATGTAGGGAACTCCTAGAGGATGAGGGCATCAGAGTCTTGGCAGTCTAATCGCAAGTAACCTACTGTTTGTTACTGTGCATTGTTGCTGTGTGTGGCCGGTCCACACATCATCTTTTTGCTCAAATAATTATGGGCATGTAACGTGCCTGATTTGGTTGCAGCAGTCTATCAGCGTGATATTGCCAAAACTGCATCCATGATGCTTGAGATGAAATTGCTGGGTTCTTGTTCCACAGGCATGTATGTTAGAGCTGTAATTTTTGACAAGAGGTGACTTCCCAGGAACAATTAGAAGAGGCCTTGTCATGCGAAATCAAGTACCCCAAAGGATTAAGGTTTAAGGATAAGTCTAGTGAAGGGGCTTTTCTTCCCAAGTGACTCCTTTTCCTTTATTGATGTGAGGAGCTTTTTGCTGCTTACGTAGTTTTTCTTTTTTCTTTCTTTCTTTCTCAAGGATAAGTACCCCTAAACAAAAGAGGCAAAAACTTCTCCAGCTCAATACTAAACTGGAATGCCAGGCCCTTGCACTCTACCATAAGTGTAATATCCTAAGTCGCAGCAACTTGAAGGATGGCATGGCGTGACGTGCCTCTAGCGCCTTGGTTTGGTGTGACCTGTGGGACAATTCCGGCTGAGGGACCTCGGGCCGGCTCCGCTCTCGCCAAAGCCTATCAGCGTCTCTTCTAGGATCTGCCTGTATTATCAATATAATCAAGAGCTTCCTAGCCTGCACGCAGCCTAGGGGAAATCCCCCTCTCTGCCCAACCACCAACTTGGTGGTTGACAGGTAACGCCTGAACTGTTACAGTTAGACCCAACATCCATGGCCCATGCAATTTGGAAATCCAAGAGAAACGTAGCTCGCCCTTTTAATGCCTCAGATGCTGTTAACACCACTGGCATCTACTTCTTTGACATGAAAGTAATCTCCATTGGTAACTGGAGAGTTGTCACAGCCAAACCTAACGACAATTCCGATCAGGGATTGCACCAACAGAAACAATACCAAATCCACTTTGCGCCCATGACCATTGAAATTCATCATTGATAGAAAATTGGGCACTCCCTATCTTCAAAAAGGCTGGCTTCACACCTAACTTAGATGACCTAAGAAAATTCACCCCCAGGATGGGCCAAAGCCCGCTCTGCCGTTGAGTGTGCATACTGTGAAATTTGCTTCTATGATTTTGGCCTTCGATCTGAAACAAAAGTGCCCCTTCTTGATGACATGCACATCTGTGAGGTCTGCAACCGGACTTACCACTGGGTGTGCCTAAGAACGCTGGCTGCTACACAGAGGCAAAGAGAGGATGTCTACAAGAATAACACCTGGGCTGTGCTCACCTGATGATGAACACAAACAGAAAAGACACTCTGAAACCACTTACAAAGAACTCATGTAGGTCGCCTGGGAATCCACCTGGGAACCGGAAGAGCTAAAAGACATGTTGCCCACACTTTGATGTCCAGCCCACAAATCCACAAGTAGACAGACAACCCACTAGGAGCTGTGTGTTCTAGATCAGTAATGGCGACCTTGTTAAGTACAAGCCTAAGCCTACCACTGAGCAGCCCTCCCTCAACACATATCCCACAAATCCCCCACCTCTCATTCTCCCGAAAATCTACTCATCAAGAGTGGCTTGTATCTAAAGCACAGATGGAAATGCCAGGGCATAATGGCACTGGAGCATCTCAACATCCTTCATACAGCTTTCTATGCAGCCAAGTTTAAAGGTCTCCATAACAACACAACACCTGCACTTACGAGCTTTGCTTCTGAACTTCTAGGGCTGCTTACTAGGAAAACAAAGCTAGAAAGGAAGTACCACAGCAAGAAGATCAAGGATTCTTAATCGCGAGCTCTGCCACCTTCATGTACATGCTGCCCTCCAAAAATGGGCGCTGGTAATTCGAGAAAAATGGCCTCTCTGTTAGACTTCAACCCTAGCAACCCCCATTATTGGAGTGCAGACTCACGAGATGCACTCTTCGGTGCCCACCTTGACTCCCTCTTGTCCCAATTCACTAAATATTTGGTGTGCCATCCCATCTATAACGACCATACCATGAATCTTAGCCTTAGTGGTGCTATTTACTCAGCCATCATCAGCACTCAGGTAATTGCCACCTTCATGTTCCAGGAACTTTTTCAGAGAGCCACAAGGCCTTTTGGCCTGGATTTTTGTTAAGTAAAATACATACATTTTGACCAAAAGCTTAACATTCATGTGCCTCCGGTAGTATTCAAGGAACAAGAGCTGATTCCTGATCAGAGACAGGGAACAAGCACTCTGTGCGGGAATGTGAGTGCATGCGCATTTTGCCTTAAGTGCAGAAGCTATGCCAGTCAGTTTTGCTCTGTTCATGGTGTTGCGTATCCCAGCTCCACTAGAGTCAACACAGACGGCTGTTTTGGTCAAGGGTATGAAGATTCCTGCTCCCATACGTTGTTGGCTATTGTTATAGGTCAGGTAACTAACATTATTGTAGGCTCGCGATCGCCAGTCTGGAACCTTCAGTCTTAGATTTTTGAGTCTTAGATATTTGTTTGCAAGCGCTGTTAGGCTAGAAACTGCAGTGATAGACCTCTATTTTTGAAACTGAGTCATTCACTCTCCTCAAACAATCTTGGTATTTTGTTCTGTTTAGCCGCGCTCTGAATGGGTGTGGGCGGGGCTTAAAAATGCCCAAAGAATGGTATCCGTCAAGGCTACATATCATCTTGGCCAAGGGGCTCCTATCTGACAATATGTTCTGTGCTTCTTTATTTCATAACAGTTTTTCACGATCCGTTTCAGGAGCTGGAGTACTTGCATTGTTTCCAATCCAGAATCCTTTGGCAGCAGGTTACTGAGGCCTGAGCAATAGTGCCTGAAAATATCACATTGCCCTGGATGTTCTATCAAGACTGGTATGTTAGTATTGCACTAACGCCCTTCTAGTTTGGGAGGAGCTTGAAGGTAGCAGTGGCATCATCAATGGACAGGTATGAGTGGATTGCATGGCGTACCATGTCAAGCCTGACCCCATCATTGTAGAGAGGGATTGCCTTTCAATGATAAACAGGCACAACGGGCCGCTCATCAGGTTGTGCTCACTTGCGTGAAGGCCTTTTTATGACGAACAGCCACAAAGGGCCACTCACCAGGTTCCGTGTACTTGTGTGGAGTAGATTCTGTCATGCATTGTGCTTATGGCCAGGTACAGCTATGTAACCTTTCCTTATGGGCCATAAGTTATGGCCATTGCTTGAGCTTGTGGCATCTCATCAACTGTCTGTTACTAAGACTTTGATGAACCTTCCTTGCATTTGGCGCATGATTCTTGTTTTTCAGACAGTGCCTTTCTTCGTTTGTTTGGTGCTTTCCTATGAGTAGTCCTATCTAGAGCGTGCTTTTAGAGAGCCCGAGTCTTTATCACAAGGCTAGCTATGTTAGGCTGTCACAGACGACGGTCGTTTTGAAGTACTTTACAGTTGGCATTCAGTCTTGCAGAACAGATACATAATTTGTGATGGAGAACAAAAGAAAAAAAACTACGTGAGCAGCAAGACAGCTGATCACAACAATTGAGGAAAGGGGGCCACTTGGTAAGAAAAGCCCCTTCACCAGAAAAGAAAAGGGCGGTTAGTGAGGATCAGGAGGGTTACGAGTAGACAAGCCAGCAGACTAGTTTAAAGGTGAGGAAAATGTTCAAGAGAACGTCTAGTCTGCACAAGCATATGGGCATAGTGCACAGAATGGGCATGAAGCTTGAGAGCAAGGCTCTTGGCTCTTTGCAAATCAAGGCCGAGACTCTTCACAGGAACCAAAGTATGAGGAATGTAAACGACACCCCCTACACCTAAGAGAATGACATGAAGAACAACATGTTGGTCTCCTGCAATGACATAAAGAACACCATGATGGTCTCCTGCAATGTTGCATCTCAGGCTACTACGCTGAGCATGGGCAGCTTGGAGCTGCTGCTCAGGGCAAGTGTCTTTGCAATCCTTGATCTCAATGAGATGAGTGGTACGACATTGCCAAGGGAGATTCTCTGGGCGAGTCTGTCTGGGCTGGTAAGCTGTGGCTGGTGTTGGGGGTCTGCCTCTGGCCGCAGTAACTGCCGCTTAAGAAGCTTGAGCTTCATGCATTTAAAGACAAGCTCTGTGCACTTCAAGGCAAGCTGTCTTCAAGCAGACTTGCTCTTTACAAAAGAATTGTCTTCCTTCTGGCGCTTCTGGTTTGTATTTCTTGTTCCACAAAGACAACCTTTCTCTCGAAGTTAGAGGTTCAGGTTGCAGGTCTGATACGCTTCTGTCATGTCGCCCTCATTCAGCTGCAGCTATGTAACCTTGCCTAACCTTGCCCTTTTAACAGATCAATGCCATCAAACTGCCAAAAGGGGCAGTGCCTTCACCCTGTTTCTCAAACACTGTTACCTTCTATACATTCCTACAGACGTTGCGCTTGAATTTCTCAAGGGCACCCTAGGTGTGAAGTGGTCTGTGCATACTTGGGCTGTGCTATGTGAGTGTGGGCATGAACGTTTAGAGCTGCTATCAAGTTCTACAATGGCATACTGTCCTCCAATAGTGCCACCCTTAAGCAGGTCTTTTACGCTGATCTCAAGCTTCAGCCTCGGGCTAATCTTAGCCCGCGTGTGACGTGTTGGGCCTCAGACATCTTGTGTGCCATTCAGGGATTGCAGGGCTGCGACACATGTAGACAAGCCTTCTTGCAGGGGCAACCTATTTGTGACTCAGATTTCACTGCTGACCGGGGGTTAAGGATGAGGAAAGTGTGGAGGGACACTGCTAATAGAAACCCTCAGGAAAGCAACAACAAACTTGCGATTCTTGATTTGCCTCTCCCCTCAAGCTGACTCAGGCACTTGTGTGCGGAAGGGGATTGCTCTTCTGGTGCCACCTTGCCATTTGTACCTTGACATCCCTGAGCATGTCATGAAGAATGTGAGCAGGTTTCGTCTGCATGAACACTATGGCACACTCTTGTAGTGGATAACTCCCTTTGGCACAATGGAAATGGACATTGTGATGAATGGTCTTGTGCTGCTGTGCATGATGAAGTGCATGCTCTGTTTCACTCTCAAGACTTGTTTGTGTGCTCTCACAGAAAGAAATATTTGTTTCCTTTTATCCCTTTTTGGCTGAGGCTTATATTGTAAACCTCGTAAACCTTTAATCCCTATTTGCCAGTCTTTTTTCTGTGGATGTATTTTGTATGCCTTGCCTTTGGCAAAATTCCAGCAGAAAAAGAAATGGAGGAAAATGCTAGTGTTTCTAAATATATGTCATGTCATCTCATGAACATATAGATGACGTTTTCTATTTTATGACTGAGATGCTACTAGTACTTTATTAGCCTGTAACGCCATATTGTGTCTTTGCCAAATTGGTGTCTGAGACTGTGTGTTTGAGATCAGACATTTATTGGTTGGAATTATTTTACTGAGCCCGGAGTATTGGAGGGCCAGCTATTGAGATTCCTGTTTTCTGGCTATGATTGTCTAACACTCAATAACCTTAATGAAGAACCAAGGTCAGTGCTGCAAGATGGCAGCATAAGCTCGGAGGCTCTGGGGGGGGGGAACGGCATGGCAGCCAAACCGCATGTGTGCGTGATGAGCCAAAGGGTAAAGTATTGAAGACATGCGTAAGGAATGATGCAGCTCATGGTCTATGCAATGGCGTGCCCTCTGTCGCATGGCTTTCGCGCTTCGGGCGAGCTGGGGAAGATAAGGCCCCACGTTCAACCCCGCTAGTGTGTGTGTGTGTGTGTGTGTGTGTGTGTGTGCGCACCTAATTGTTGTTCAGTCAATGATAGTGATCTGGCACGACAAGCCAAGTAGACACCAAAGGCTTAGCCTTATACATGCATGAGTGCCTAGAATGCTGTGCCTATATTTCAAGACACTCTGTCACGCCAGATTTGTGCAGTGCCAGATTTATGCCGCATTGTGACCTGGAGGTGATTGAGTCAGTTGGAGGAGTATTTGATCCCATTGCCACTTCAGCTATAGCTGTATTTGAGCACGTCAAAGACGAACTCGCTGCAATACCTTGTTTGCTGTTAGCGACCTTGTAACATGTATGCCAGGGTTTAGACCCATCTAGCCCTTGGGGGGTTCCCAACAGGCGTGGCAGAGCCCAGTCCAGTCCAGTCCAGTCCAGTTCAGTCCACCGTTCAGTGTGAGTGCACTCAACAGCAGCTGCATGCAGCGCTGACCTTGCTTATTTGCAGGCTGAAGCGAGGGAGAGAACGTGTAGGGAAGGATAAGGGTATCAGAGGCTCCTCAGTCTCATCGCGGGCAACCTGCTGTCTGCTTGGTGTACACTGTCGCTCTCCACAGCCAGTCCACACATCACACTATAACTTTGGTCATGCCACGAGTCTGTTTGGTGTGCAGCAGTCTCTCAGCGTGACAAATCCCTAGCTTGCCATTATTGGTTTCGGTTGCAGACCCAATTGGCTTCAGCTAAGCTGGACTATGAAGACCCATCAAGACCAGAAAACCTCCAAGAGCGTGCTTGTGGACTAGCTTGCAGACATGCGAGCGCTCTGGCGGCTGGTTGGTTGAAGTAGCTAGTCAGCAAGCGTTGCTCTTCTTGATCTCTCCAGTTGTCATCCTTTGCTGTGATCTTGCCCTTGCGCGCTCGTGAACTGCCTTCAAACTTCTTCCGGTTTTCCTATTCACCAAAACATCTGGCTTCCAGACACTACCTATCTTCTGATTTGAGCGCTTTTAGTTTTGGTTTGGGGTTGCAGGCTTCAGCTAAGCTGCCCTCGTTCGGCGGATACAGCTATGTTACTTAACCACACCTACAACTAGTACTAGTAGGCTAGTACTCACTGTCTTTAGTTTTCTTCGTCGATTATCCACCCTTGCGACCTATGGGTTCGGGGTTCGAACTTCTCAGAACCGGCTCACAACCGGCTATGCTGCCCTTCAAGTTGTTTGGGGGTACAGCCGTAAAAACCTTATACCTTTTTTTTTCTTTCTCAACAGCACAACAAACTATCCCATTTCATCTCAGACATCAAGGACCCTTTTTTGGCTGGCTCTCACCCTACGCTCGGGTTAAGCAACAAACCAATCAGCCGGACCAGGCTGGCTCTCACCCTAACTTGTTTTCTTCGTTTACGCACTCATTGCTTTTTATGAGCGGGCTAGCGGTCGCAATTCTTGACTGAAAGCCCTTTCTAGTAAAATCTTGTTTATTTCCTGGTTCAATCATTGCCGTCCAGGCCTCCAGTCCTTACTAAGGACTTTTAGTAAAACCACGAGGTGATGATAGTACACATTCCAGCCTATCTGGCACCCAAAGAAAGAAGCTATAACAAACACAGGGCACAGGAAGAGTAGCAGCGCCTTTTTTGCGGCTGGTATTTGTGCTTCAGCCTCAACAAGCTCCAACAAATGCCACTGAAGAAGCCTGGCGCAGCATATCATCGCTCTGCAATCTGCTCGATCGGAGCTGCATTCCCAAACTTGAGCAAACAAAGCATAAGGAGACGCATGGTTCTGGCTTACCCCTAGCATCCTCCCTGGCACCCCTGGCACCCCTGGCATGACTGAAGTTTATTCTCGTCTTGCCAGCATGTCAGTAAGGGGGGAGCCGTCATCGTGCAAAATGATCAGGAGGGCCATGGACCAGCCTGCTAATGGGCAGCCTCAGCAAAGCTTACTTAGGGTTACGCCTGCGCATGATACAATACGGGCATGGTTGGGCAGATTAATTCATTATCAAGTGGTGAAGAAGGAAGCTCTTTAGAGCCCTGCACATGGGGCACGCGGAGTAACTTGTATACTACTCTACCTGACTTTTGAGCACTACGTGGAAAGGCAGTGGAAAGCCACCCTTCTCGAGGATATTAGCACGGCCATTGCTTGGAAGTGTCAATGTTCTGGAAATGAAAAGAAACTCCTTGCAAGTCTCCGTCGCGCTGTGTGGTATTCTGATGAATATCAATTTTCACTCAAGTTGCACAGAATACATCAAGGATGCAAGATCCACAGGCTCTGCATCAGACCCAGCCAGTTTGACCCCCATGAAATTCAGCACAACAGCAGACATTCAATGCAGAAGAAGCAGGTGGTTTGGACTGTATGAAATTGTTGTGACCCGGCCAGCCATCTGGAGCTGCTTTGCCCGTCCCTCTTCAATGTAAAGCAGCAATGCATGCATATGAAGGGCAGCACAGGAGAGTGCACTATTTGTTGTTGTGCCCAAATTAGACCTGGCTCAAAATGTCAGTGACGGACGTGGACAAAGCACACATGCACGTTGCCGCAGAAACCGCCCAGCCAACTCACAGGACAAGCACAACGGAGTCTCCTCTTAAGAACATCTTGTTGACGAATCGGTCCTTGTTGACAGGGCGCGAACCTTTCTTCCCTTTTCCTGTCTTGGGGATCTGCACGAGGAGCAAGTAGAGTGCCTTTCAGACGCCCGCGTTTGCATGCTCTGCGCAATGGCTGCGCATTGTGGGCACAGGCCACTTCAAGCATGCACATTGGTGAAAGCACACATAGCACGCTTCTCCACGCTCCCATGTCTTCAGCCACAAGCTTAGCACAAATAGCACAAATTAGCTGTGAGTAACTCTGCATGCAGAAGCAGGGCCAGGTGCATGCAAGAAAAGCAGGATCCTGCAACCCACCTCTTGCCACATTTCCGTTACGTTCTCTAAGATCATGTTGCAATGCCTATCGAAGGCCTTCACGCGTCCCAACAGCTTGTGGTTGTTACGCGCATTGATTAAGACCTGCAAGCCCACAGGCATTGATTTTGAACTGCTTGCGAAGCCCAAGCCCTCACCCAAGGCATGGCCCGCATGTGCATCCCTGTGGCCTTGTGATGAGTGCAAATGGCCCAGCGACTTTAAGCACTGGAGCGAATGCACGTGGCTGGCAAGTTTTGGGGGTGCCAAGCCAAGCATCACGGGGCACTGCATGGGCATACACTCTACTCATGGAGACATGGCAGCTGCCCTACACTGTGCATCAACCAGTGCTAGTGAGCTATGGGAGATGCATGCCGAAGCCTTGCTGATCAAATCAGCAGGAGCAGGGACTGACGGAGCTAGGCAGTCCCCTCTTGCCTGCGAATTGGTCTTCACGCTGGTCGTGAGCACAGACAGCGGACCCGTGCGAAACTCCTCCTCCTCCTTCTTCTCCAATTCATCGACGCTCATTGCGGTGGCCATGGTGAGGGCTCGCTGCCGTGATGCTCCGTTTCACCAAAATCGTATCTTCTATCAAAAGATAAAAGAATAAACAGTAGAAAAGCTGTGCAGTAGTTGTTGGTCTGGCTTCTACTCCAAACAGTTGATGATCCCCTCCAGTTGCTAGCCATGCTAGGTTCTATCCAGCACCAGGTTTTGCCTCACAGCTGTGTTGGTCATACGCAAGGAGCCTTTCCAACTGCACTTGCTCCACTTAGGCGCAGTGCATTGAGGGTAGTCCGCACTTGTCCCGCAACAACCGCCACACCTGCTACATCAACCAGTGCCGAGTGCCAGAGGCTTGAACCCTGGCTTGTGGAGATTGGGGGCAAGCTTGAGGGTGCAGGACTGTTTGGCCGTCAGCTGCGTGCGACTAAGGCAAGCAAGACTGACAAAATGTGCCCTGTCCTCTGATGTTGAGTCGTGTCCGAAGTTGGGAGTGTCATCAAGGTGGTCTAATAAATTCTTGAATTTTGGTGGCTGGAAAAAGTGGAGCAAAAAGCTCAGCTGTGCATTGCCCAGGAGGCCGCGGGGGTTTGCAACCCACTGGTGTGCAGCTTTCATTCTGGATCCAATGGGGAAAAACTGAGGAAAGGGTAATGTCTAAGCTGCTGCAGAGCAGCACTAAGTTGCCGCCTGCGCGCGCCTCACCTGTTTGAACTCGCATGCACACACACACACACACACACACACACACACACACACACACACACACACAC
>LFIK01005430.1_pt1 | contig 10232 bp, 16 predicted proteins | sample 643401 | NCBI WGS metagenome assembly LFIK01 (sample SAMN03777447, study PRJNA286221) | soda lake metagenome | biome: soda lake; feature: Kulunda steppe; material: water; isolation source: sample T5-Br brine of Lake Tanatar-5 | place: Russia: Kulunda steppe | collected 2010-07
ACATGGCTCCATATGGCTAAACACGCAGCGCTGTGGTCGAACTCGTTTGCATCCCGGCCTAGGCAGAGCACGCGCTCCTTCAAGAGTGTTCCTTCCCTCTCAGTAACTTCTTGACTCAGTACCATAGGCTATAGGCTACAGCCTCCTCCTCCTTTTGTGCTGCACCCACAGGGTCACCATCATGCCCTGGTACGAGATCACTGTGTACGACCTGCTCAAGCACGGCGCGCTGGTCATGACCACGGGCGCCGCGGAGCAGCTGGCGCGGCGCCTGATGCGGCCCGCCCTCACCCCTTACCAGGTAGGAGAAGAGGAGGAGCTAGCTGCGCACAGGGCCAAGGAGCTGGGCCCGCCCCTGCCTGCTTCTGCCTGCTCCTGCACGCCCCTGCCCACTCCTGCCCGCTCCTGTGCGCCCCTGCCCACGCTTGCGCGCTTTGGGTCCTATCAAAGAAGCAATTTGTGTGTGCCTTGGCCGCTGGCGGGAAGCAGCAGCACGCCTGGTGCTTGTTGCAAGGCACACACAGCGCCGCGCAGCGTCACTCCGCGCACTGGGCCCCTCAGCAGCGCCGCGCAGCGTCACTCCGTGCACTGGCCCCTCAGCAGCGCACCTGGTGCTTTGCTGCAAGGTACACACAGCGCTGCGCAGCGTCACTCCGCGCACTGGGCCCCTCAGCAGCGCCGCGCAGCGTCACTCCGTGCACTGGGCCCCTCAGCAGGCAGACGGGTAAAGGGTGCGTCAGGGATCTGCAGGGCTTGGCCTTGAGGTGGACGTGAACACGAAAGGGCCCTGCTCGTTATAGTGAGGCAGGTGTCGATTCAAGGCTCAGATCTGGCGCGCTCACGACACTCGAGGCAGGCATGAGCCTCTGTACCCATGCTGCCTCTCGGGTGCAGGCAGGCAAGCCAGCCCCTACTCAGGGCGCTGCGTGCTGGCGGTCCTTGGCCCTGACCCCGAACCCTGGCCCTCCCGCTCGTTGTATGCCTGAGGCAGGCGCAGGCCTCTGTGCCCATGGCGCCTCTCAGATGCATGAAGGAAACAACCTGTGCCTGCACAGCGCCTTGGGTGCTGACTGGCTTCCACGTTTTGTGTGCCTGAGGCAGGCAGGCCCTCTGGTCTGGGCCTCACGACGCCTCTTCTCAAAAGGCGCATGTGAGCCCAATGACCGCAAAACCATTCCGGGGAAGGGCAGGCCAGGCTCTGGCCCCCCCAAGCGCTGCAAGCGAAGGCCTGCCCAAGCCTGGCCAGGAAATGCCAGCAGGTGCCTGCCTTGAATGGAGACAAGCTATCAAGGAAAGCCCCTGGGGCAGGGCCTGCCAGGGGCCTACCAGAAGATAATAATTCTTATTTAGTATTTAAATATTGAAATAATTTAGCACACCACATCCCTGCATCCTCTGTCTCCCACCCTTTTTTCTTGCAGGCCCGTAGGCCGCTGAGGCTGGAGTGGCTCCGACACCAGCAGCTGGCACTGGGCCTAGCGCTGGACAAACTGCAGCAAGCGGCAGCTGCGCAGGGCGCGCAGCATCAGGGTCAAGGCCGCAGGCGGCGCTGGCAGTGGGCTTGAGGGCTGCAGGGAGATGGTGGCTTAGGGATGTAGCGAGGTGGTGGCTGGAATGGGGGCGGTGGCCAGTTATCCAGTGGACACAGGAGGTGGGGAATACCAGCAGTTGCCTTGCTGCCGCACAGGGGTGCCAGGCGACTGCTCCCTTTTGATGCTGCCCAGAGCCGAGATTGACTGTCTTAGCATTATGGGCTGCGTACGCGCCTATCTAGACCACCAACTTGGCAGGGGCTCAGCTCCTAACATACCCTTAATGCCACATCGCTGTCTACCCCTTTTTTAAATTTTTCAAACCATGTTTCCAGGATCACCTGGCTGCATGATGCAACTGTGCCCCCTGGCACTATGAAAAGCTGCATGGCTTGACTTGATACTTATTTAACATTCGATAAGGTGGATGTAAGCTTCAAGTCAAATTACGAAGTCGGAAGTCACCTTGAACTTCACTTCTGCTTGAAGCAGTGGATGAAAAATCCGGTGGATATCTCCTTTGCTGACAATTGGTCACCATGGATGATCCCTTTGCTCAAAAAGTTTCTAGGGACCTTGCTTTCTTCAACAGCCCCATGATCTGTTTCAATTAGACTCCACAGTATACTCTTGCTCAGCCTTCTTCATTGCCATAGGAAAATTTACGAGTAAGGATCAACTGCCAGTCTGCTCATTAGGTTGATTGGTTTGTTGTTGGTCTTGGTAAGGTTAGGTAAGGTTTCAAGGCTGTATCCGCCGAACGAGGGCAGCTTAGCCGGTTGTGGCCTCCAGTGAGGTTCGAACCCCGAACCCACAGGTTGTGAGGGTGGATAATCGACTTTCCACCTCAGGTGCCCGCCGCCGATTGGTTTGTTGTTGGTCTTGGCCAGCCACCGCGCCAGATGGAGGATTCCACCGCCAGAGATGTGCATGCAAATAAAAACTGCTCACATTCCTCATCACGTGCTTAGGGAGGCCAAGGCACAGATAGTGAGATGGCCTCAGGGGGGCACCCCTACTCTGCACAACAGTGTGCGAGTCAGCTTGAAGATCTAGGTGGGGACAATGTAAGGAACGTTACAAGAAGGGTCTTTTATGGGCTGGCTGGGCCCCATTCCCAAGGATTCCCGGGGAATGATCCCGTTTAATGAACTGGCCTGATCACAGTCCAGCCCAAAGACTGAGCCTGGTGTTTAGCCAGGTAGTTGGAGGTGATCTGGTGATTAAGGAATGCCTGGTTTCGTTACAGACAAACAAACCAAGAACAATAAATCACCTTTCAAATAACAAGTTGTTATCGCTGCCCAGCGAATAATCTCAGCAGTGTCCCTCCACTCTTTCCTCGTCCTTATTCTAAGGTCAGCAGTGCCCTAAGATAAAACAAAATACCTAGGTAGGCTACATAACTGTGTCCGCCAACCGAGGGCAGCTCAATTGCCTTCCAGGCAATCAAAGTAAATGTTAGATGTAGCTTGCATGTTGAACATTGAATTTGTGCAAGAATAGCCATAAACACCACAGTTGCGGTTAAAACCAAAGTTTGGGATAGGTGCAATTCTCCTGTGCACCGGTGGGATCAATTTGAGGTCTTTGTGTAAGCCACTGTAAAAGCGTACGTAAGCGGCATTAAAGAAGGATTCCAAGATCTCGAGTCAAGTGCGACTTCTAGCCTGCTCATAACATGCAAATAAATCATGAAGGAAACAGCTCACTCAGCAAACTTTGAAACCGAACGCACAAAGTAAGCCTTTCAATCTAGCCTTAAATGTATAGCTAGACTGTCCTTGCTAGTTCACCAAAACATCTGGCTTCCAGACACTACCTTTCACCTAATCTGAGCGCTTTAGTTTTGGTTTAGAGTTGCAGGCTTTTTAGGCTTCAGCTAAGCTGCCCTCGTTCGGCGGATACAGCTATGTAACCTAACCTAACCTAACCAATCTAGCCTTAAATGTATAGCTACAAGTACTACTAGTAGCCATGCTAGGCTATCATTCCAAAGTTTTTAACACAGGCGACTTGTAGTCATGCAGGTTTTGAATACTGTAGGTCCTGCTGAAGCTCGGTTCATCTTGTCAATTCAATCCATGATGATTCCCATGTGTCTTCTCCGCAGGTTTTATGCGTCTCTATTTCCTCCCACACTTTTCTATGTTGTGTCTGCTTCTCTGAGCCAGCCTGGGATCAACAATAATCTATATCATATGATTAAAATGATGTTCCCTTTATGCACTTATTGCCCGTTATGAGCAGGCTAGTAGTCGCACTCACTGACTGAAGGAGACAAAGGCTTCAGTTAAGCTGCCCTCGTTCAGCAGGTGCAGCAATGCAACTATCCTTACACAATCAAATGAACTTGATGAACGCCCGTCCTCTGTAGACAGGTCTCCAGACACTGCCACTGGCAATGGAGGTGGTCTTCAAAAGAGGCCCAGAACGACTTCACCTGGAAGCCATGCACTAGCAACCACTGTCATGACCTACACCTGGAAGGTGCCTTAAACAGGTGGCTTAACGGCCAGTCTTCACGCCAGGTGTATGCTAGCAAGCATCAGGTCCGACATGCTGGGAGTCCATGGCAAAAGCAAGCAGGTGCCTGGTGCAAGCACCAGCACAAGCAAATTAGCGCGTGGACCTCTGCCAACACTAACGCACAACTCATGCACTTGAAAGGCATCCGAGAGTCAGTCACTACCAGTGCGCCAGGGAAAGTCATCCCTACATGCCCATAAGAGCAACACTTGGAGCAAGAATGTGTGTGGAAACACAAGAGAATTGAGAGCTCAATGCCAAAGTACAACCCACTGGCGCATTGCGCGTCCGTTCATGATAGTCAAAGTAGCAAATGCTTATTGTCTCTAGCAAGGCACATTATTGCGTTGCGCGCATCTGTCTACAAGGAGCCCAATCCTTAAATGACTGAAATGCCCTATGCTGGCCCGAGGGGCGTTCACATTTGCACCATACTACCACAGGCCTGCAAAACCAGCATGGGTGCCTGCAAGTTGCACGTGTCATATGGATGGAGGTCACAGAACAGGCCGGACGGGAGACGGGCCTCGCACTCAACAGCAGTCAAAACGCTTGCTTGGTTGCAAGCACTGCATTGACTCGCACTAACACCAGCCAAGCATGCCTGTGCATAAACAGGCAACTGGGCTGCTTGCCTGTCGGCAAGCTGAGGCAGGGCTGCAGACATGCCTGCCTCCAGATACTGTTGCACATTGGCTAGCAAGCCACAGGCTGCAAGTACCCCCGTGCACAATGCTGCCGACTGCTGCTCGTAGGAAGGCAGGCTGGGTGGGTGGTGCTGCTGGCGCAACGCTAACTACTGCTGCTCGTAGAACAGCAGGCAGGGCTGGATGCGGCCCTTAGCACATTTGCCAAGCACTGCATCCCAAGAACCAATCGTGCTCACGGTCGTATCATCAAACATAACCCACTGCTCCACCTGCATGTGCGCATGATGCGTGTTGCGTGTTGCACGTTATGTGGATAGTGCTGCGAGTATACACGCCTTACATTGAGGGTCATGCGGAGAACACACATGTGAGAGTGAAATGTTGCATGCGTGCAAATGTCGCGTGTGTGTACTACACGATTATGTAGGTGTGCATGCTCATGTGTGAGCATGCGCACATGCATGTGTGCAAACATTCCACACTGCATATGCACATTAGCTGGGCTTAAACTTCCATACCACGCTGTCAAATTCTATGCTCCTCCCACCCAATCCATTCTGATCATCGTCTTGCCTTGCTGACGCCGCACCCACTGGCTGCACGCTTTTCCCAGGAATGTGGACGTTACACGTCTCCCCTTGCATCAGGTAGGGGTAACCATGATGCTCACCCGCACCATAAGGTTTTGGGCTACAACAGGGTATGTTAGGGAGAAGGGGCGCCTGTGCCGCCCACCAGCCCCATCCAAGCACTGCACGCGCTCCAAGGACAGGGTAGGATGCAGAGCCGGGCTGCCAACACCACCACGAGCACACGCCCCGTGCGCATTTTTGGTGAGCAACACCACACACGCGCACGCGCCCCGTGCACATCTATGGCAAGCCACACTGCGGTGCTGCCCGTATGCTGACACTGCGCACGCACCTCGGGTTTCAGGATGAAGGCAAAGTAGTGCTGGCCGTAGTAGCAGAACATGCAGCGCAGCTTATACTCCACATCCTTGGGCGCTTTGGGCGCGCCTGAGAACTGCACAGGGTGCGGGCCCTCGCCGTACACATCCACCAGGCACAGGTTGGTGTCCACCTGTGCGCATGTGCGTATGTGTGTGTGTGTGTGCGCTTGTTTGCGTGTGTGATCGTGCACGCATGCGCGCAAGGGAATGCAAGGGAGTGCGTGCACTTGTGGAACCCCGCAGCAAACGACCACCAGCCACACCCACGCACAGTGGTAGGCAAACATGGTAAGCATGGCGTGTGCGTCCGCCAACACACCAAGGCCCACTTCACCCTTATGGTGTGTGCTTGAGCGTGGCGCGCAAGGCACGGCGGCCAGCTTCGTGCGAGGCACAAAAGGCACACACACATCATCATGTGCATCATCATGTGCACAGCAGCCAGCCTCACATGCTACAGAGGCGCAAGGCGCACCTTTGACATGGCTTGCTCTATTGTGCCGGCCTCGACGCTGCCTTCCCAGGCCAGGATGATGGAGAAGACTGCATGCATGCAAGCACACAGACACGCAGAAGAAGAGACTGTTCTCATGATGGACAGGATGACAAAGAGGATTGCGTGCACGCATACACGCACACACACAAAGTAGAAACTCTTCTCGTAGTTGAAAGAGGCAAGCGTGCCCATTGAGAGGGATGCGTGCACATGGAACAAGGTATGTAATGTCATTCACAAAACTGAGCAGCACCTGTGCCTTGTATCCTAGTGCGCGTGCGCATATGCTCGTCCTTGGGGGCGTACGGGAGGATGGGTGGAACCCCGCGCCTGATCCTCAAGACCCTAAAAGGGGATATTTATGTGGGTCATAGCATACATCAGCGACTTAAATTTGTCACCTGCACATAACCTTTCCACCCGCCCACACACCTGCAGGCATTGCATGGATGCGCTTCACGGGCGCGCACAGCGCGCCGCACCCGCCCACGTCTTTGTCGCAACGCTTCATTTCTTGGCTGAAGGACCAGTGCAGCGCGCGGCCTAGGTTACCAGCATCTGCGGGCGTGCACGCGTGCAAGCATACTTGCGCACATTTTCCATGCCCATCACAAACCTGCCATATGTTCTATTGATAATGAGTGCTCATATGCTGCCCTGGGAAGGAGACTGTGAGATAACCTTTACAAATTGTTTTCTGTGGAGCAGTCCTGGGGCGTACAATCACACCCGCACGTACACCCGCACGCATGTGCACCCCACCTGCACTGTCCTCCATTGTCAACGCACATGAATGTAAGGGAGGCAGGGGATTTTGAATCTTTAAACTGCACTCCTCCACGCCAACGCACGCACCCTCGTACGCCAGCAGCGCCACGTGGATCACGTGGAACAGCTCCGTGTGCCGCTCCACGCGGTGCGAGACCTTGTCGCACTGGGCACAGTGCACGAATTCATTGACGTGCAGGCCGAAGGTCTCGTCCACGATGCTGCTGTGGCTGCAGGGGGCGAGCAGGGCATGTGTGCAAGTCATGCAGCCTTCCGTGCCAGCATACTCGGCCTCCTGACCGTAACGTGTGCGCATTTCTGTGCGTGGCGTGTGTGCGCACGCATGTGTGCGTACTTGCGTTTCAGCCCTTGGTCTATGCCTTTAAAGCCGCGTGGCCAGCATGTGCTTGATGCGTCCGTGCAGGATGGCAAAGCTGTGTGCCTGACCTGTCCTGCTGCAGCACTCCGTGTGAGACGATCCCCTTCCAGACCGCGCATGCAACCAAAGGCGCACACGCACAAACACACTTCCATGTGTGGTTTCGGGAATCCACACCCCCCCCCAAACGGATGACAGCATGACGAGCACCAGGGCCGACTGTGTGCCCGCACGCAAGCACCCGAGGGGGAGCACCGCAGCGCTTAGAGGCATATGCACACACAGCGCTGGTGCCACTCGTCTCGCCCATACCCACACACATGCCCACCCATGCGCGCGCAGGCACGGAGCGCGTGCGCGCACGCATACGCACTTTGGGGGTACCGCCGCGTCCATGCACTCGTACAGCGTCTCCAGCACCTCGCTCGGGTCGCTCATCTCACCCATGCGGATGTTCTTGCCGGGGATGGCGTCCAGCGCCTCCCGCAGGTCTGACGGGTCCACCAGCAGCCTGCGCCACACACACACACAGGGCAGAGGGCAGAGGAGCCTGAGGCACGGGTTGCACATGCAGCTCCCAACCTGACCCTGGAGCCCCAGCTCCTGCTGGGCAAAGCCTTTTACAAGCCTGGCCTGTCCACCCAGAGCCTGCGCGCCACACAAAGGCAGAGGGCAGAGGAGCCTGAGGCACGGGTCGCGCATGCTGCTCCCAACCTGACCCTACAACACCGACCCCTGCTGGACAGCGCCTCCCACAGGTCCGGCCAGTCCACCAGCAGCGTGGGGCGCCAGGCGAGTGTGGCCCTGTGTGTTCAACACCCTGTGTGTTCAGCGTGGGGCGCCAGGCGAGTATGGCCCTGTGTGTTCAACCCTTTTGCTAGGAAGGCCTCTCTCGCAGATTCAGTGGCCATGTGTGTTCAACCCTTGCTAGGATGGCCCTTGCGAGGATGGCCCTGTGTGTCCAACCCGCGCTAGGACGGCCTCTCCCGCAATTCAGTGGGTCTGTGTGTGAGCCCACCCCTGAGTGCCCGGCAGCCAGCAGCAAACACACACAACATCACACACACGCACGCACACATACACAATATCACACACGCACACTCACACAAAATCACACGCACGCACGCAAACACACACACATGCACGCACGCATGCACACAACATCACACATGCACAAAATCACACACGCACGCACGCACTCACAATATCACGAGCGTACACACGCACGCACACAATATCACACATGCACGCACTCACGCACACAATATCACGCACGCACACACACGATATCACGTACGCGTGCATGCATGCACGCACACACTTACACAATAGCACGCGCACACACAGCGGAACACAACATAGCGCAGCGCTCGGGGGTCCACTTCCCCATAAGTGGCGCGCACACCCACACCCACGCCCACTCGTGCGCACAGCTCGAGGGCAGCATCCTGGCAGCACAAAGCTGCTGCAGCCACCGGCATTCACCGTCCAGCCATCGGCAAGCGAAACAAACCCGCGCTCCTTGCGCACCTCTTTGCTTTGGGGTCTGCCGACACTCGTGCCTCACCCGCCTCCAGCTCGCCAAACAGCCGAAGCAGTGACGCTACCACCGGGTGCTGCATGTATGCATGTTTTGCAAACGCGTCTTGCATGCACGCACGCATGATAATGCATCCGTTCAAAGGCACGTGTGCATACTCTTGCGCATACGAGTAAGAGCCATGCTTTCTCGTGACTCTTACTGTCATGCAAAAGTTTTGACCTGAGACAAAAGAGCCAAACCGTTGCATGACAGTAAGAGTTATAAGCGAGCGTCATGCTTACTCATGAACGTATGACAGGTCAAAATCCTGACATGAGGGGCTTGTAAGGGTCATGCATGCATGACGAGTGGCATGAGCGTGTGCGCGTGAGCACGGAGCACTATCTTGCTATGCAAATGTGTGTTCAATTTTGCGCGTGCACAAGCGCGCGTATGCACGGCCATGTGTTTTATGTGAGAAAATTCAGGCGCGCCGCTGAAAACTGATGAAGAGATGCAGATGTAGGACACCCCCAGGTTCCCTTTTGCCCATCGAAGACGACAATGAGTTCGTGGGGTCAATCAAGTCTTTTTCGCGAATGAAGCGCATGTGTGCAAGGGCCATGGCTGGGCCACCAGGGAGATGTGCACAACCCATGGCCCTTGCCGTGCACAACCCATGGCCACTAGGGAGAAGTGCACAACCCATGGCCCTTGCCTCGATCGGTCCATGCAGAGGCAGGCAGGCGGGCAGGCAGCTCTAGCCCCACAGCGCGCACCTGCTGCCTGTATTGCGTATGCCTGGGCACCATTGCCGCGACCCTGCCTTTGAAGAAGGAGAGGTGCCAAAGGCACTGGATGATGACGTTCAGGAAGCAGTTGTACTCCCCTGTGTGTGCGCGCGCATGTGTGCAAATGTGAGCATGCGTGCTAGACTTGACACTGACGCGAGCAGCTTCTGTGGTAGAAAAGGGGCAAGGGTGATGTACCTGGTTGCTGTGGCACCACGAGGTCCATAACTGGTGGACAAGTACGCTCCATCCAAAGAGATTGCCTTCAGTCCAACTGATGCAGAGTGTGCCGAAGCGGCCCTTAGCACTCACGGCTCAGTAAATCCGTCCCGAGCGGCAGGGGCAGCAGCACCAGGCAATCACAGCTGCAGCGTCAGGCCCAAAAGATTGGCCCACCCACCAGCACGGTTGATGAGCCCCGCGCCTATGCCACTGCCTGCATGCTGCTCCATGCCTTCCACATCGTCCTCCGCAGCCACCACCCTGCCGATGCCCCCACGCAGCTGCGTGTCCTACAAGTGAGCGGTGCATATGAGCGCAAGGTGCACCATGCGTGTGTGTGTGTTGTGTGTGTGTGTGTGTGTGTGTGTGTGTGTGTGTGTGTGTGTGTGTG
>LFIK01005432.1_pt1 | contig 10231 bp, 9 predicted proteins | sample 643401 | NCBI WGS metagenome assembly LFIK01 (sample SAMN03777447, study PRJNA286221) | soda lake metagenome | biome: soda lake; feature: Kulunda steppe; material: water; isolation source: sample T5-Br brine of Lake Tanatar-5 | place: Russia: Kulunda steppe | collected 2010-07
GTGTCGTCGCTTCAGAAGCTGAAAGACTCACATGATTAACAATCATTAAAGTAAAAATAAAAAGAAACATTAAAGTAAAACGTTTACAAACTTTTATCATTTTTAAATCCTCCTAAGTATAAATACATCGCTATTATAGCATGAAAACCCTTTTACTTGGCTTTAAATCTATGTGTTAACGGTTTCTTATTTCATAAAAAAAACACCTTGCGGTGTTTAATTTTTGTGTTTTGTCGTTTCTCTTCGAATTAAGGTAACAGGCATACTATAATGTTTTTTTAAGTCTTTCTTACCGTTGATTAGTGCAATCATCTTTTCAAATGAATGTTTTGCGATTAAATCGATGTTTTGTTGAATGGTTGTTAAAGTTGGGTTATACACTTCAGCCAACTCTATATTGTCAAACCCAATCACTTGGTAGTCTTTAGGTACGTTGCGCCCTAGTAAATGAATCGCTCTAATTGTCGTAAAAGCCATGAAATCAGAATCGCAAAAAATTCCATCATATTCAGGATTATCTTGAATGAAATTTTGAATGGCATTAATATCAGGTTTTCTAAAGTCTAAATCTAAACATTTACGGTTATAACCATAGCGGTCAATGACTTCATTAAACCCTTCAGAACGATCTTGAACGGTTAATAAAACAGAAGGTCCCCTAATATGTAAAACATTTTGACAGCCGTTTTCTACTAAATGTTCAGCAGCCAAGCGGCCCCCTTCTATATTATTACTAGAAATTGAAATGAAATCATCAGACTTGTGATCAATCATGATTATAGGAATATCTAATTTTTTATACGCTTCTATTTCGGGAATATGGGTGATGATAAATAGTCCGTCAATATTATATTGATTAAAGACTTGTAAAACTTTTTCTTCGTGTGATAAATCTTCTCGCACATTAAAAATCATCAACTTAAAATTGTCTGTTGAAAAATATTCTTCAATACGCTCAATGAGTTCACTAAAAAAATGCGTGGATAAATGGGGCACAACCAAGCCAATGATTTTGGATTGTTTTTTGTATAATGACCTTGCAAGTTCGTTCGGCACGTAATGTAGATCTTGGATGGCTTGTTCCACAAGTTTGCGCGTTTCTTGATTAACATATCCACTATTATTAAGCACTCTTGATACCGTCGCAACACTCACATTCGCTTTTTTCGCAACATCTTTTATTGTAGCCATATTATCACCCGTTAAATTTTTTGTGCTTACACTATGATTTTATCACAAAATCCATTAAATTACGATGACTGCATGTATGTTACATCGCAAGTCCCTTAAATCTACAAAAAAGAAAAACCTCATAAAATTTTATTGTGAATATCTAGAAAAAAACGTATGATTAAATTAAATAATAATTTAGGGGGATTATATGATTGAAGTTAAAAATCTAAGTAAAACATATAACGGACATGAAGCAGTGAAAAATATCTCATTCACCATAAAAGAAGCATCCTTTTTTGCGTTGCTTGGTCCTAATGGTGCAGGCAAATCAACAACTGTTAATATAATGAGCACATTATTAAACCAAACGAGCGGAAAAGTTAAGATTGATGGATTCGATAGCCAACATGATGCATTTTCTGTTAGAAAAAAACTAGGCATTGTTTTTCAGCATTCTACTTTGGATGAACAACTCAGTGTTTATGAAAATTTAATGTTTAGGGCGAGTTTATATATCAAAAATAAGTCAACCATTAAAAAACGTATCACTTATTTAAGTGACCTTTTAAATTTAGAAGGCATTTTATCTCAGCGTGTCAAAACTTTATCGGGCGGGGAACGACGGAAAGTAGATGTCGCTAGAGCGCTTATTTTTAAGCCGAAATACTTAATATTAGATGAACCAACCACAGGCTTAGACCCAAGTGTTCGAAAACAACTATGGTCGTTTTTAAAAACGGTTCAACATGAAACAAAGACAACGATTATTTTAACGACGCATTATATGGAAGAAGTGATTGACTGTGATCAAGTCGTTATCATCGATAAAGGAGAGATTATTGCGAAAGATTCAGCTGAAAACCTTAGAAAACATTATGCAAAAGATACCATTAAGATTACCCCTAAGCCCCAATCAAACGATGTATTTTTAAAATTTGCCGATTCAAAATGGATCAACGAGATTGTTTATATTCCTATAAAAAACGCTTTTGATGGGCTGGATATTGCATTGAAGTATAAATCTTCGATTGAAACCTTTGAGATTATAAAAGGCTCGATGGATGATGTGTTTTTACATCTAACAGGGAGGGCTTTGAATCATGAAATCTCTCGTTAAAAGACATTTACTGTGTTATTTAAGAGATCGGTGGGCCGTTTTCTTCTCGTTTCTTTCTGTTTTTATCATTTTAGGATTGTTTTTAATCTTTTTAGGAAACATGCAACAAGCGAGTGTTCCTGAAGCTTTAGTAGGAACAAACGAGGCAGATTATTTAATATACAGTTGGATATTTTCAGGGATTGTCATTGTGAGCAGTGTGACCGTTCCGCTAGGGTTTTTACATATCTTTATTAAAGATCATGTGGAAAGAAAAATTGATGATTTTTATATTGCGCCTTTAAAAAGGCAATCGATTGTTTATAGTTATATGTTGACAGCATTTCTTGCTGGAATATTATTAAGCGTTATCAATTATGGCTTAACGATTGTAATACTCTTTATACTTAGTGGCTATATGATTCCTTTAGGAAATATTGTATTAGGCGCAATGATTTTGGTGTTTTCAAATATGGTATTTACGGCATTATTTTTCTTTATTACAACGTTTTTAAAAACACTTAATGCCCATTCGAATTTAGCCACTTTAATCGGGACCCTCATCGGTTTTTTAAGCGGTTTATATGTTCCAATCGGCTCGTTTTCACAGACGTTACAATCGATTTTAAATAGTTTTCCCCCTTCACAAATCGCATCTTTAATGCGTAAAGTCTATATGGAAGATGCATTAAGTGTTGTGTTTAGTGACCCTGAAAGCTTAAGAACTTACCGCGCCTTTTTTGGCGTTGATTTGTATGTTTTCGACACTGAATTGCATAGTTTTGTCATGCTGTTTTTATTAAGTGGCCTTTTTGTTTTAATGATTATTTTAAGTATTTATCGCTTAAATCATGTCTCTAAAAGGATGTGAATAGTTTGTTTTTAAAACCATCTAAAAGCATTGATTTAGCCGTTTGAATAATTTTTATATGCTTTACTTGTATTATATGCTTACGCATGGTAGAATTTATTTGTAAATATTCTTCAGGGCAGGGCGTGATTCCCGACCGGCGGTATAGTCCGCGAGCGCAAGCTGAGTAGGTTCAATTCCTACACCGACAGTATAGTCTGGATGGGAGAAGAGATGTTTTTTTGATATTTCTTTAAACATGCCCTGAATTTCAGGGCATTTTTTGTTTAAGGTGGTTATTATGGATGAAATGTATATGAAAAAAGCATTGGACCTCGCCAAAGCCTATGAAGGGTTTGTCGAACCAAATCCAATGGTCGGCGCTATCATTGTAAAAGATGAAAAAGTGATAGGCACTGGAGCACACCAATCATTTGGAGATGCCCATGCCGAAGTGAATGCATTCAATGATGCAAAAGAATCGGTTGAAGGGGCTACGATGTATGTTACCTTAGAGCCGTGTTCTCACTATGGGAAAACCCCACCCTGTGCTGATTTAATCATCAAAAAGAACATTAAACGTGTCGTTATCGCAAGTTTAGACCCTAATCCCTTAGTCGCTGGGAATGGGATTAAAAAGCTAAAAGATGCGCATATTGATGTTGATGTTGGTGTACTTGATAAAGAAAATAAAGCATTAAACAAAGTGTTTTTTAAATTTATTCAAACAAAATTACCCTATGTCGTTTTAAAAACGGCAATGACTGCGGATGGAAAAATCGCGTCTTACACGCATGATTCTAAATGGATTACCAATCATTTATCTAGACAATGGGTACATGAACTAAGAGCCAAATTACAAGGTATTATGGTAGGGGTGAATACGGTTATTTATGATGACCCTAAACTCAATGTCCGTTTAGATAAAGATTTGAGACAACCCCTAAGAATTATTTTAGATACGCGTTTAGAGATTCCTTTAAAGTCTTATGTTGTTAAAACTGCAGCTCAACAAGAAACCATTATTATTACGACATCCAAAGCAAATCAAGCTAAGTATAATGCCTTGTTAGATTTAGGAGTAACCCTCTTAAAAGCCGACATAAAAGAAGGTGAAGTGGATATCCACCATGCTTTAATAATGCTTGGGAAAAGAAACATAAGCAGTCTATTGTTAGAAGGTGGAAGCGCTGTAAACTTTAGTGCTTTAAAAGCCAATGTGGTGGATGAAATGCATTGTTTTATCGCCCCGAAAATTATTGGGGGCATGCATGCGTTAAGCCCTGTAGGAGGCTTAGGTATTGCGAATTTGAGTGATGCTTTTCATTTAAAATTAAACGATATCTTACGCTTTGATGATGATGTGTGTTTAAGTTACACACTCTTAAAGGAGAAATGATTATGTTTACAGGAATTATTGAAGAAATTGGAACCGTCAAAAAAGTTGATAAAAATCCACGAAGTGTAGCCTTAACGATTGAAGCGTCTAAAGTATTAGAGGATACCAAGTTAGGCGATAGCATTGCAACGGATGGTGTGTGTTTAACGGTTACGCATTTAACCAACCAAACATTTACGATTGATATTATGTATGAAACGCTAAATAGAAGCACCATGAAAGCTGTTAAAACAGGGTCCAAAGTAAATTTAGAAAGAGCCTTAACTTTAAATACACGTTTAGGGGGCCACATGGTGAGTGGTCATATTGATGGGGTTGGGACCATCAAATCGATAAAAAAAGATGATATTGCGCATATCTTAACCATTCAAGCAAGTGAAAATGTGATGCGTTACCTATTGGAAAAAGGCTCCATTGCGATTGATGGAATTAGTTTAACAGTCGCAAGCCATGATTCATCCACATTCAAAGTATGGGTGATCCCTCATACGAAAGATGAAACGACTTTATTAAATAAAAAAATCGGGGATGAAGTCAACTTAGAAGCCGATATGATCGGTAAATATGTAGAAAAATTGTTTCCCGATAAAAAAGAAAACGGCATTGATGAAGCAATGCTAAAAAAATATGGATTTTAGGGTGTGAACGATGTTTAATACAATAGAAGAAGCGATTGAAGCCATTAAAAATGGCGAAATGATTATTGTGGTTGATGATGAAGATAGAGAAAATGAAGGCGATTTAATTGTTGCGGCAGATCATGCGACCCCTGAAACAATTAATTTTATGGCCAAATACGGCAGAGGGCTTATTTGTTTGCCGATGGAAGAAAAACGCGCCCAAGCATTAAATTTTAAGCCTATGGTAGATGATAATACGGATTCTTTTCATACCGCTTTTACTGACTCCATTGACGCGGCCAACGTGACAACAGGTATCTCAGCGCATGAAAGAAGCATGACGATTTTAAAAACCCTCGATGAAAAGGCAACACCTCTTGATTTTAAAAAACCGGGTCATGTTTTTCCTTTAATCGCAAAAAAAGGGGGCGTTTTAAAACGAGCTGGACATACTGAAGCCGCCGTTGATTTCGCAAAACTTGCTGGGTTAAACCCTGCAGGTGTTATTTGTGAAATCATGAATGAAGATGGATCGATGGCACGGTTAGATGATTTAATTCCTTACGGGAAAAAACATGGGTTAAAAATGGTGTCGATAGCGGATTTAATTAAATATAGAAGAAAACAAGATCGATATGTTAAAAGAGCCGCAAGTTCAAATTTACCGACGGACCATGGTGAATTTTTGATGGTAGGCTTTGAAAATATGTTAAACAGTGAACACCACGTCGCCTTGGTTAAAGGCGATATCAAGCCAGATGACGAAGTGTTGGTTAGAGTGCATTCTGAATGTTTAACAGGCGATGCATTTTCTTCTAAACGGTGTGATTGTGGTGAACAACTCAATAATGCATTAAAGAAAATTAATGAGGAAGGCAAAGGCGTTTTGCTTTACATGCGCCAAGAAGGTAGGGGCATTGGCCTCATCAATAAAATCAAAGCGTATCACTTACAAGACCAAGGCTATGATACCGTAGAAGCTAATTTGGCTTTAGGATTCCCTGAAGACATGAGAGATTATGGAATTGGAGCTCAAATCCTTAGTGATTTAGGGGTTAAAAAAATTCGGTTAATGACCAACAATCCCAAAAAAATGAGTGGGCTTAAAGGGCATGGTTTAGAAATTGTAGACCGCGAAGCCATTCAAATGAATCACAATGAAAGAAACGAACATTACTTAAAAACTAAAAAACAAAAGATGGGCCATATGCTCAATTTCAAGGAGGATAATAAAAAATGAAAACATTTGAAGGAAATTTAAGTGGACAAGGATTAAAATTTAATTTAGTGGTCGGAAGATTTAATGAGTTTATCGGATCAAAATTGCTTGATGGCGCAAAAGATGCCTTAGTGCGCCATGGGGTAGAAGAAGCAAACATTGATGTTACATGGGTGCCAGGAGCGTTTGAGATTCCTTTAATCGCTAAAAAAGTTGCGAGTACGAACACCTATGATGGGGTTATTTGTTTGGGTGCTGTTATTAAAGGGGCGACCCCCCACTTTGATTATGTATCTAGTGAGGTCACAAAAGGCATCGCTCAAGTATCGCTTGAATCAAACTTACCAATCATCTATGGTGTTTTAACGGTTGATTCAATCGAACAAGCGATTGAAAGAGCGGGCACCAAAGCAGGGAATAAAGGCTTTGATGCGGCGGTTACTGCGATTGAAATGGCGAATTTATTAAATCAGTTTTAAGATGCAAACTAAAACATTAATATTTGATTATGATGGCACCATTCATGATAGTTTAGCCATTTATAAACCCGCATTTTTAAAAGCTTATGACTATTTAGTGGATCAAGGCTTAAGACCCAAAAGAGCCTTTAAAGATTCAGAGATTTCAAGGTACTTAGGCATGTCACCAAAAGAAATGTGGGATGATTTTGGAAAAGACCTTGATCATAAAATTAAAAATAAAGCTTCAACAATAATCACTCAAGAAATGGCCTATCGAATTGAAAATCATCAAGCAAAATTATATCCTAATGCAATGAAAGTATTAAAAGCGTTAAAAGATAAAGGCTATAATTTGGTGTTTTTAAGCAATTGCAAAACGAATTACATGAAACATCACAATCAAACATTTAAGCTCTTTGAAGTTTTTGATGATATGATTGCCGCAGAGATGTTTGACTTTTTGCCCAAACATGTGATTTTAAAAAAGATGATTCATCGATATAAAAACCCTATTGCGGTGATTGGTGATCGAATCCATGATGTAAAAGCCGCTAAAGAAAATGATTTGTTAATGGTTGGATGTTTATATGGATTTTCTAAAGATAACGAATTGGATGGCTCGGATTACTATATCAATGACATTAAAGAATTATTGGAAATATTTTAACAATGAATACTCACTTTTTTATTGGTGAGTATTTTTGTTAAAAAGAAAACGTTTTTTTGGCAAAAGATTAGGGTGATGCCTTATTTTATGGTATAGTATTGTAGTTATCAATGGAGGAATAAATTATGAATAAACAAAATATTGTAAACGTCGCTGTGGTTGCACATGTCGATGCAGGAAAATCAACGTTGGTCGATGCGCTTTTAAACCAAAGCGGTGTTTTTAAAGAAAATGAAACGCGGATAGAACAAGTAATGGATAGTAACGATTTAGAAAGAGAACGTGGCATCACGATTTACTCTAAAAACTGTGCGATTGAACATAATGGCACTAAAATCAATATTGTCGATACCCCGGGTCACGCTGATTTTTCAAGTGAAGTTGAAAGAATTATTAAAACCGTCGATACTGTTTTATTATTAGTCGATTCAAGTGAAGGGCCAATGCCACAAACGAGAGTTGTGTTAGAAAAAGCCTTAAACGAAGGATTAAAACCGATTGTTTTTATTAATAAGATTGATAAAAAAGACGCGAGAGTCGATGAGGTTGTGAATGAATGTTTTGACCTTTTCGTTGAACTTGGCGCAACCGATGAGCAATGTGATTTTCCAATCGTGTATGGAATTGCTAAAGAAGGTATCGCAACCGATGATATGGATTTAAAAAGCAGTGATTTAACGCCTTTATTTAATACCATATTAAGTCATGTTCCTCCCTATCCAAAAACGTTAGATGAACCCTTAAAAATGCAAATTTCTTCTTTAGGATATGATGATTATTTAGGTCGTTTAGGGGTCGGAAGAATTACACGTGGGACGCTTAAAACAAAAACCGATTACATCTTAATTAAAAGAAACAAAGAACAAAAAACCGTTCGCCTTGCTAAATTATTTGTCAATGAAGGCTTGAGCCGTCAAACCAAAGATGAAGCGTATGCTGGTGATATAGTCACGTTTAGCGGGATTGCTGATATTTCTATTGGAGAAGTATTATGTGATAAAGATCATATTGAACCGATGGAAACCTTAGAAATTGACAAACCGACGTTAACCATGAATTTCTTAATTAATGATGGTCCGTTTGTTGGAAACAGTGGAACGAAAGTACGCTCTTCACAATTAAAAGAACGTCTATATAAAGAACTTGAAACCAACGTTGGATTAGAAGTTGAGCCAATCGAAGGGGTTGAAGGGTTTAAAGTTAGTGGTCGCGGAGAACTTCATTTATCGATTTTACTTGAAAACATGCGACGTGAAGGCTTTGAATTATGTGTGTCTAAGCCTGAAGTATTAATAAAAGAAGAAGACGGTGAAACTTTAGAACCATTTGAAAAGGTGATTATCAATACACCAGATGAAAGTGCCTCAACAGTCATTCATTCATTGAACCTTAGAAAAGGGACAATGGTTTTTATGGACAGTGAAGAAGGGTACACCAAACTTGTTTACATGATGCCTACAAGAGGGCTTATAGGGTACCGAAGTATGTTCATTAATATGACTAGAGGGTTAGGCACATTAGAAAAATCATTTGATTCATTCCAACCCTACGCTGGTGCGATTAATGACCATAGAAATGGTGTCTTTGTAGCAAAGGAAAAAGGAAAAACGATGGCTTATAGCTTATTTCATCTTTCAGAACGCGGACGCATGATCGTCGATGTATCAACCGAAGTGTATGAAGGGATGATTGTTGGGATTAACTCAAGAGCCAACGATTTAGTTGTGAATCCTTGTAAAAACAAGAATCTAACCAATGTTCGTTCAAGTGGTGCCGATGAAGCCATTAAACTATTAGATACGTTAACCTTTACTTTAGAAGAATCCTTAGCGTTTATCAATCAAGATGAATTGGTTGAAATCACGCCTGATGCGATTCGTTTAAGAAAAAAAATCTTATCAGAAACTAAACGTAAAAGACACAACAAGAATTTACAATATCAAGCCAATCAATAACTTAGACACTGTTTAATAGACAGTGTCTTTTTTTTGACTATTGAAGGTTTTTAGTATTTATGGGAAAATTGATTTATTATGATTATATTTTTGTGAAAAGGAGATAATGATGGCGATTATTGAGGTTAACAACATTTCAAAAGCGTACGGGAATGTTCAGGCATTAAAACAAGTGAGTTTGTCATTAGAAAAAGGAAATATTTATGGGTTTATTGGACCGAATGGGGCAGGAAAAACGACGTTAATTCGTGTTTTACTAGGTCTTATAAAAGCTGACGAAGGAGACGCGAAAGTCTTCAATGAAGATGCTTGGCAGGATGCGGTATCAATTCATCAGAATGTAGCTTACGTTCCAGGGGATGTTAATTTGTGGCCTAATATTACAGGCGGAGAAGCCATTGATATTTTGATGGGATTAAAGTCAAGTAAAAATGGTAAAAAGAAAGAAGCGTTATATGAACAATTTGATTTTAATCCACGTAAGAAATGCCGTTCTTATTCAAAAGGAAATCGTCAAAAAGTGGCATTGATTGCGGCACTTGCAAGTGATGTTGATTTATTTATTTTAGATGAACCTACAAGTGGATTAGATCCTTTAATGGAAAAAGTATTTCAAGAAAATATTTTACGTTTAAAAGAAGAAGGAAAAACGGTATTCTTATCAAGCCATATTTTAAGTGAAGTCGAAAAACTATGTAATCAAGTCTTTATTATTAAAGAAGGACAAATTATTGAAGAAGGTAAGTTAGAAGATCTGAGGCATTTAACGAGAAACCAAATCCATATAAAAA
>LFIK01005433.1_pt1 | contig 10230 bp, 7 predicted proteins | sample 643401 | NCBI WGS metagenome assembly LFIK01 (sample SAMN03777447, study PRJNA286221) | soda lake metagenome | biome: soda lake; feature: Kulunda steppe; material: water; isolation source: sample T5-Br brine of Lake Tanatar-5 | place: Russia: Kulunda steppe | collected 2010-07
ACGTGCGGCTGTCCTGGTCGGAGGGGACGACCTGCACGACCAGTCCCTCTGAGAATAAACTCCATGAAACTGGTCCTGCACTTAACTTTTTCAATAACACGTCCGAGGAACCCGGGGATTTCTCGGATGGGTCCGAAAGCAACGGTCGGATAAGAGCGCAGCAGGCAAAGCACGACGCAGACGTCGTTGGAAAAGCACGTGGTCGGCGCTGGACAGCGATCGCGTGCGTCTGCACGAGAGACGTCGGGATGCTGCGCGAGCTGCTGTACCTCGTCCTTGGTGCCGTGGTCTCGGCCCTGCTGCTGACTTACGCCTACTTTCGAAGGAACGTGCGATGGAGGAAGACGGAGGTGCAACGTGTGTTCCGAGAGATGGATGCGAAGTCGCTGAAACGGATCCTCCAGCAGGAATTGCCTTCTTGGATCAACTTCCCGGACTACGAGAAAACCGTCTGGATCAACACCATCCTGGAGAGGCTGTGGCCCTACATCGACGCCTCCGCCTCCGCCAAAGTGGATGAGATCGTTGGACCACTCATGGAAAAAAACAAACCCAAGTTCCTCAAAGATTTGCGTCTGGACAAGTTCACACTAGGCACAACTGCGCCACAGCTGAACGGGATCAAGGTTTATCCTGGAACAGGTTCTGGCACACTGGCCGAGGAGTTGGTCATCGACATCAACTTTGCCTGGGCGAGCAGCATGGACATCGTCATGGCGATCGTCCTCTATCCATTTCTCAAAGTGAAAGTGGGTGTAGATGACCTCGTCGTTTCCGGAAGTGTGCGCGTCAAATTGAAACCACTCCTCGAGAAAATTCCTGTGGTGGGGGCAATATCCATCTCATTGATACAAAAGCCGAGGATCGATTTTGGTCTGAAAGTGCTTGGAGGAGAGATCACGGCCATCCCAGGACTGGACACATGGTTCTTCTACTTCATCACCGAGATCTTAGCTGCTCAAATTGTCCTCCCTGAGAAAATTCTAGTCCCATTGATTGAAGGGGATCTGTCCCAGTTGGACAAACCTCAAGGGCTACTGTTGGTCGAACTCATTGAAGCAAGCAACCTCACGGACACTGACATGTTTGGCAAAACCGATTCTTACGTGAAAATGTATGTCCGAAAGAAAAAAAGGGTTGTTTACAGCCAGATGATTGAGAACGAGTTGAATCCCAAGTATAATGAGAGACATATGTTCATCGTTCACGATGTGCTCCAGCAGGAGCTCACCCTGGATGTATACGACCGCGATCGATTTGCTCCGGATGATATCATCGGGAGAGCTTCTGTGAAAATCCAGGACGTGGCAAATGTAGCAGAGGGGTGTGACCTATGGTTGGAATTGAAGAAGCCCAGTAGGAAGAACAGATTCATCAAGGCACCCTCCCTGAAGAAGAAGAAAAAAGCACAGGATCCGCAGATGATCCACGTATCCCTGGATTACATCTCCCTTAACGAATCTGATGTTGCTGCGATGAATGAAGGGAAGGTGGTGGGGAGGACAGGCTCGACAACAATGAGAACTTCGAAGAAGCAAGAGGCTCTGCAAGAATTTCTGTCCGGCGGAATGTTGTCTGTCAAGATAATAAAGGCGACGAACCTTCAGTCGGCAAAGATTTTCAAAAGTCAAGTCACAGTGAACGTGCGGGCTTACGTCAAGGGTGTGAGAAAGGACACCAAGGAAATCAAGGGGAATCTACTCAATCCCGAATTCAATCAAGAGCTTGAGTTCTTCCTCTATCATGTGCTGGATCGCAAACCTGGAGAGCCAGATCTGTTGGTTGAATTTGAGGTCAAAGGGCGCACCCGCTTTGGTGGGAGAGGATCCTTCCTGAAGGAGATATTGGGACGGGCCCAAATTCCTTTGAAGGATGTCATCGAGCAAAAGTACATCAGCACAACGTTTGATCTACTTGACTGTTCTGCAGGAAGCCTGCAAGTTCAGCTCACTTGGTTTGGTGCACTGCAGGGTTGATCATCCTGAGTGCACGTGGTTCGAAACCAAAGCCCCTGCCTTTTAAGTTGTTGGAGCTCAGGCTCTTGGTGCCGAAGTATTAGTACTTTCTAAGTGATAGCTATCGTTTTTATTGCATGCAACTTGTTACCTTCGCAGCTGAATATGTGCCTAACACAACGGCCTGCCTGACATTTTCACTCGAATGGCAAGGGATCCCTGCACTTCTCTGGCATATTCCACTGCAAACTGGAGGTGGGTGTGAGGTGCAGTTCCTAGTAGCGTGGCAGAAATATTCAGCCATGCTGGGAACATTGGATAGGTCTAGCATACGATTCTAGCCTTGCATCTGAGTCTACATATCAGGGTACGACAAGATTCATCCTGAATCGTTTCAAAAATTTATTCGTGGCATGTGTTCCACCAAAAGTATGTGGCCTTTCAGCTTCACTTTAAGCGCTTGCTCCTTCGAAACTCCAGTTCCTCGAGTTCAAGCGCACGCTCTCCACACTTTTCGATTACCTTCTGTCTCAGATCATCGAGGTTTCTGTTGGCAACTTGCCAAATCCTCAGGTCTGTGGGATAGTAGCTCATGGTAGCATTGTTGAGCCACTGCGGTTTGTCTGTAGCAGTAGGGTACATCCCTTTGCGAAACTTCTCAGCAACCTTGTAGTGGACATCTTCCAACGTCAAATTGTACTTCAATTTGAACAATAGCAATGATTCATCGAAACGCTCGGTCACAAACACAAAATCGTATTGATTCAGAACATCTTCAGCATTGCCATTGTTCACATCCCCGCGTGTATAACGATACACGAAATCCCGATTCTTTTCCAGGAACTGGAAGTATTCCACCACGGTATCCTTCCACCCAGCCGCGTCATCCTGCTGTACATCCAGAAGCTTGTTTACCTGCATCTTGAAGTAGTACTGGCTGTATGCTCTAGCCAAAGGATGCCTAATTGCAGTAAAAAGCAATGGATTGTTGAAGAGCCGATCCTTCAGAGTCCTAGAATACCGTATGTGTTCTTCCAACGAGTAAAAGTTGGCGTCAGTCTGGTTTTCGATTATTCTTTTCTGCTGCACTGCTACTTCCTGGGATGGCATGCCTTGTCGCTGCCCAGGGGGAGGGATGGATTGGATGCCGTAGTGCTTGTCAAGATTGAGGAACAGAGTCCTCAACGTCGACCCTCCGACCTTTTTCGTTTTCACGAACCAATAATCTCGTGGGAAGGGGTTCTCTTCCAATGCGCATTGGTGCGTTGAGTGTCGATAGCCACGCATTTGACCAGGCTGAATGGCACTATCAGGCAATCCAGGTGGTTTCAGAGGTGCGCTTCGGTCAAGACAAGCAAAGAACATGCCCGCTAGAAACAGCGCCAGGCACCCAACCACCGCTGCATTTTGCATGCCTCTCGTTCCACCTGGACTCCTGCTTTGGATGGATTTTGCGATTTCCCTTTCCACGCTTCTCTGTCACACGCTTCTCTTTGCCGGTGTCTCGGTGGTGTCCATCTTGGACCTTTCTTCACGTGCGACAACCTACAGGTGCTGGGTCTTCCACTCGGCCTTTCCTTCGCGTCTTTCCTCCGTTGAGCACGACGACGTCGCCACGTTCCACGTCGATGGGTATCGTTCGCATCACCTGCACGATCGTTCGCGCCTTCGGTTTCGAAACCAAAGCGACAGTCGATGCGCGCCACTTCATCGTCATTCTCGAGGTTCTGCTGTGCTGAGCCCAAGGGGATCCACGTGACACCCAGGGGAGGGGAGGAACGGACCCGATGGCTCCGAGGGCGAAGAGGAACAGCCACAGAAACGATCCGGACCGTCCGTTTGCGAGGGGTGGGTTAGGCCCATCGACGGATGCGAGCAAAGTGGCGGCATGACGTGCTTCGTCCAACCGAAAGGCATCACGTGCATCTTGGGACGAGGATGCATGCACGTCTTGGACCGACAGAAGCGTGGTGGTTCGTCGAGGAGGGAGGCAGCAAGACGAAGCCACGTTTACGCATCAGATACGGCAGATTGCCGCGTGAAGGTGACATGCTCGGATCATGGACATCGTTCCGATCGACAACACATGTGTGGGGTAAGGAACGACTCGAGAGAAACATTCAGCTTGTCGGCTGCATGGGACACGGCCTACTGCGAGGCTACGGAACAAACATGACACCATGCAATCTTGTGTGCCGGCATAGCCCACCTTGGCACCAAGTGGGTAGCTTCAACCCACCGCGATATGCACTCTCTCCCTCTGCGGTTTGAGGCGAAGGGGAAATGCATGCATCGATTTCTAATTGTCTAAATACTTGCTTCGGTAATTTCCGGTGGTGAGAGATCGATTGGTCAGCATCAACCTAACGCGTGCTGTGGTACGCGTTCCGACCGGTCCAAGTGAAGTTACCAATCAAGATTCAAGCTACACCGCTTGTGTTCCCTGGATTCTAGTTGTTGTGCGCTTCCATCTTGCCACTTTCTCCCGAGTCCAACGCCATCGCAAGCGTCCCCCCAAACCTCTCTCCCATCCCCTCCAGCACTACCATGCACGGTAGGACGGATGATGGCAGCTTCCCAGTCGCTTTCCATGCCTTCGTCTTCGACCTACCTCCGCCCACATGTGATGGCTTTTGTCCCTTCGCTTCCCATGCAACATCGAATCCTCTCTCTTTTCCTCACACCCCCCCCGAAAGCGGGTCGTGTCTCGGTCAAGATTAACCTTTCGTTTTGGGGGTTAACCTGGGGGGTCACCCAAAAGAAATCGAATCTGAATCGACACACCGACGTTTTCGAGGTGAAACGTGGTGCGAAGACGCGGGAATACTGCACCGCTTCGATCGAGTTCAAGCAGGCGCGAGACTTGTACGTGACAGGAAGGATGACCACGAAACCTCGATGGAAAGTGATGGTGATATCCGTCGGTCTGGGCCTGGCCTTGATGTGGATGCAACAGCAAGGGAAAGCAATGTGGCATGCCACGTCTTGGCCAAGCACAAATGCATGCTGGAAGGACAACTTGAATGTGCCTGCGTCCGAAACGAGGATAGACATGGATAGGGTACTGAACACTGCGCGTACGATCAAGCACTATCACATCCAGTCAACCGTGTTGGAAAAGGATCAGGCCAAGCTGTGGAATCGTGCCCGGCAGATCCTTGGCTTGCAAGATGCAAGCAACGCGCACTCTTTCGGCGATGAAAAGCAGAGGTTTGTAGCCAATCAATTCTATACTCAATGCACATTGATGAGTAAGTCCTTGCTGGACGGGAATGCATTGTATGTACGCATCCCAAAGAATGGCAACGATAACATACGGTGCAATCTCATGGACTGGCCAGGCGAGGGAAACGACGTACCCTGTCTGAACAGAACAGAAGGACTTCGACTGTCTACAAGCGGAGCCAAGATCTGGACGTTTGTCCGCCACCCCATATCCAGGTTCATATCTGGATACACGGAAGTAGAGTTTCGCAACCAGGACGATCCAAAGGTGCAGGCCAAGTTCATGCACCCAATCGGCACAAAGGAGCGATTCCGGGAATACATCACGTCCATGCTTCAGGGAAGGAAAGTTCCACAAATCTACCACACGTTTTCGCAGTCATGGTTAGGAACCCAATTCCCTATCATAACTGCTGGGAAAATTGAATCCATGAACAACGATTGGCTTGCAATTCAAGAGTGGCTGGGAATAGCAGAGCCAAAATCATTCAACAAGGAATGCAACACTCACCCCACCTCAGCAGATCCTTTAGGCACAACAGCTGTTGCCAAGCTTGCACTGGAAGAAGATCCAACCCTCATGCAGGCGCTCTGTGTTCTCCTTTTACCTGACTTCCTGAACTTTGAATATGAACTACCAGAGATTTGCAGGCAAAACAAGAACATGATAGAAATGTGACCAATAGAGATGAAATGAATTCTTCTCCTCTAGCCAGGAAAGATCAGTGCTCTCCTTTGTCAAGGCAGTGCCGTGCAATTGTGCTTCTCAAGCTAGACCTACACAGGCAAGAATACAAAGGAGAAATTCTGTCTGTGCCAACGCTGCGCTAATTCAGTTTTTCAATGCCGCTTCGGACAGACAAACACGATGGTGAGAATCTATCGACCACTTCATTTCCAGCCTTGCCACGGATATACCTTTCCAAAATGTTGATGGCTACCTCCTGAAATTCGTTGATTGTTGTAGATGCGAGGAACCACCCAGTGTGTGGAGATCATTACACAAATACAAAACCCAGGCAGAGCTACGTTTAACACAGGACTTGATACGCCGGACGAATGCTTGTTCTTCGTAGACCAAGGATTGATTGTCGGGTTGATCTCCTCAGAATATTTGCCGTTGAACCTCTGCAAGTATTCCTTCGGTCCTTCGCTCCTGCTAATTCTAGGCAGAATGACAGTGTCTCATGGAAAACCCTTCTTTCCTAAACTACCAGAAGGATACCTTGTCTGCCCATCTGCACACACCCTCTCTCTTTGCCATGCTGAGCAGCGCCGTCTGGGTGCACACTTGAGCATGCAAACTACATTCTATTTGAAGTCTTTGTTCGGATAGATTTGCAAATGGCTATGATTCCGTTCTACTGTCCAGGGCTTCATCCAGATCTCAGCTAAAATAAGGAAAAAAGATGGACCACTGGCGTAGCTCGGGTTGTCTCTCGTGCTTTCCTCACTTCCATCTTCCTTATTCTTTATCTTGACACTCCCGAAACAACACCCTCACATGCGACCGTTCTTGCACGTCCAAGGATTATTGAAAAGCTTCGTTGAGCAGTCTGAAGCGGATCTCCTTCCCATCGACATTGGTGCTAGGCCACCCTGGGCGAGGCAGCTCCATTTCTTCAAGAATCTGTATGTTTGTTGCCCTCTCCATCCCAAAAGGACAAAAGCTAATAAAGGTGCGCCACTCGGCTTTGAACTCCATCCAAGTTGCCTAAGATCAGTTGCAGTTGCAGCAGTTCACTCCCGACGGTGATGCAGAGATACCAATGAGAAACTTACGAGTTCTCCAAAAAACTCAGTAGTGATGATCACCGCCACAAGTTTCAAGAGCAAGACAGCCTGGCGTTACGTGTTGCATGCAGAAGGAAACGTCAAGAAAGGGATCGTACAAACGATTTGCACATGAAATACAGGTCAAAAGGCCAGGAAGCAAAGAAGGCTTCACCAGTGCAAAGCCCGCGCCCATGCAGTCTTGCATGCCAAATCCTGGCTATGAGGAACACCATGCTACCGTTGCTCCATCCCAAACACAGCAGGCTTTCGAGCATGCATCGACGACTCCTCAATTTATCAGTTGGAATCCACTAGAAAGTAGCGGAGGACGTCTGTAGCAGTCACGACTCCGATCGGGTCGTATTTACTATCCACCAAGTACACCCGGTGTACATGACTATCTATCATCCGCCTCATCACGTCCTCGACTTTGTGATTGCTTTTGCAGGTGATTGGCACCAGCGATTCCTCGCCGTTTTCTTTGGAAAGGTACTCTGTCACCGGCATAGACAAGCAGTCGAAAAGAGCTTCGGGGGACAGTCCCCTAAAATCGTTTTCACTGATGTTGGCCACTAACCTTCCGCCTAATTTGTCCACTACTGCAAGGCCGGAAAGTTTCAGCTCTTCCATTTCCCGGAACGCTTCAATGGCCGGTGCATCAGCGCACACCACAGAAACCGGGCTTTGCGCCATCCCCGACTTCTCTACCGTTTCGTCTGTTACTCCTTCGAATTTACTCCTGTTAGCATATAGAAATTGCACCAGGTCTGATTGCGAGAGCACGCCAACAGCCATGCCTTCGCCGTTCAAGATGACAGCTCTGTGGTTGGTCACGCCATTGCTCAGGCTTTTCAAGAAGAGCTCCATTAGTTTTCTGAGGCTGGTGTTCTTCATTTCCGACTCGTAAATGAAACGACCATCCCTGCACCAGGTGGGCATATCGTCCAAGGTTTTGCTGAGGAAGCGGGGTCCGATGTCGTCTTGCAACTCAGGCAGAGTACCACCATGTTCCTGCTGCCATTTTTTGATGGTCTCTGCCAGGGCCATCAGCAGGGTACCCATGTCGACGATGCCAACATCGACCATGTGGTTTTGGATGTACCACGGAGACGTCTTGGTGACACCTTCTGGCACGTCCACGCCGTCGGCTCGCAAGGTTTCGAGATCTGGACCGATGATGAGGGGTGCTGAGAGGACTTCCTTTTTGGCCAACTGCCGCAACGTCTGTTCCACCGTCATCGTGCTTTCCAGCACCAGCAAGCTCTCCGGCGCGGCGTTCTTGTGACGCACCACGTCTTCCACGGTGGTGGCGTCCAAGAACGCCAGCAGCTGCATCCTTTTCTCCTCCTCCATTCGCGTGCTGCGCTTCGCACGTGTCCGCCTCTGTGTCGGCTGGAACGGTTGAGAAGCACCACCAGGGTTGGGCACGTCTCCAAAGGATTCGTGTCCTTTCACCCGTGGGATGGAACCCAACACGAATCCCTTTCCAACCCGAAGGTGAAAGGGAACACCGACGGGTTCGTTCGGGTTCGAAAGGAGGTCCGTCCCAAAGGGGAGTCGTGGCTCGTCTTGAACGTTCTGCCAGGACATTGCTGTCTGGACAAGCCAGCACATTGTGGATCGAGCCACCTGGTGAAATGCATGGACGAACGGACAAAAAAGGCATTGTAGGCACAAAGGAACGTATATCCACGCGTTCGACCACGAGAAAACTTGGCCCTGCCGAGAAAAGAGGCGGATGATGGATGGATCGCATGCCCTCCCCATCCTTGGCATGAAATTTACAGGCTTTGGAGCAACGTGCTTGGTTCCACGGCAAGGGGAATCAAGACCTCGTTGCGTCGGAAAAAAGGCAAGGTTCCTGGATCGTTGTACTGTGCAAGGAGTTCCTCGCCACCTGCCGGGTACCCATCCTCCTCCAATCTACGACGCAGGTGGCGCGTGTTCTCTTTCACCTCTGAATCAATGGCTAAACCATTGAACTTTACGGCCGCGTAGACACCCCCTCCCGCAGAAGCACACGTGATGTCATCTCTCACCGGCGTGATGGTGGCATCCCCTGCATCTGAGCCGATGACAAACTGAAGGCTTTCAGGAGTGGTGTACACTGGAGTCGTCATGGCAAGCTTTTTATTTTCCTTGTTCTCCCCAAAGATGAACCCTGCTAGTTTCATGAATGCCTCTCCCTTGGTCCTTTGATCGGAAGCTGGGGCTTCGGCAAACTGGAAAGGCTTGTACAGCCGGATTTCATAGTCGCGGAAACGTCGTAATACCGTATAGGTGGGAGTTTCCAAGTCTGGAGTTTGGTAGACCTGTGTGATTTGCCGCAGCAGATCTTGCAAACCTTCAGTGCTGAAGTAAGAATTGTCTGCGATAGAGTCCCACTTGTCCACGTGCTTGCAGAATTTACCTGTCTCTGGATTCACTTCCATGATACTCACGCCCGTCCATGCCATCTCTGGACGCCAGACTTGCGAAGGCAAGAACTTCCCGAAGAACTCCATTTTCATCGTCCACCGCGTTGTGAGCTCAAACTTTCCCGTTCGTTCCACTGAATGCAGTTGAAATTGAGGGTTGAAGACGTATCGCAGCATTTGTATGTTCAGCAAGTAGCCGCTCAACGTACTGTACGAAGTGATGGGATCTTCGAACTCCATTTCTTCTTGGTATTTGCTCTTGTCGATTCCTCTTTCGTTGAACAGATTTTCGAGATCGACTTGCAGAAACGCCTTCATGTCCTCCATCATCTTGTCTACATCTGTCGCGGACTCGGACAATCCAGCGGTGGGATTGTCCAGCGCTTGTCCGACGGTGGATGTGCGCAGTTGTACGGTCCTGGACAGGCATTGGATTGTCCTTGCACGTCCACGTGGGCCTCCTCCACTTCCATCGCGTCCCATGCGCGCATCCGTCCATCTCCCAGGACGGCATGTGCGCGTTTGCACCCGTTCCATTTCCTTCGATCGCCAGGAGCGTCAGCAGCAGCAGATGCGGAGCTGGGCACGCGCTGCTTGGTTGGCTTGCGACACCCAACGTGTGCGAAGGAGACGTCGTTTCGACGTACGACTGGTCCAGATGTGTGGTGGGAAAGGGAGCACACCCATGGCACGAGACCTACCAACCACGTGGACAACGAAGCGAGAAACACAACCACGTGCTCGTGTACGATTGCACGGAAGTGGCAGGTGCAAAGGAAGGAGAGCAAAGGACGGCGTGGCATTCCTAAGACGACGTAACCTTGGTGATGATGTCCAATCCAACACATGGACTTTGC
>LFIK01005435.1_pt1 | contig 10228 bp, 12 predicted proteins | sample 643401 | NCBI WGS metagenome assembly LFIK01 (sample SAMN03777447, study PRJNA286221) | soda lake metagenome | biome: soda lake; feature: Kulunda steppe; material: water; isolation source: sample T5-Br brine of Lake Tanatar-5 | place: Russia: Kulunda steppe | collected 2010-07
CGCACGCGGGCGACAGCTTGGCCAGCACGGTGTGCGCAGGCGAGCCGGCGTTGGGGTCTGGCGAGAAGGGCTCCAAAAGATGCTCCAGGGCCACATCCGCATCGCCCACGGACGCGCTGGCCATGCTGCCGCTCCTGCATGCACATGGGAGAGGATGCGTGCGCGGGCACCACCGCAGTGGCAGCAGGCACGGTTGCGTGCTCCTTGCCGTAGCCCTTGTGGCAGGCACGGTCGCGCGCTGGCTGCCTGAGCAACTGCAGCAGGCACGGCTGTTTGCACACCCTTGCCCTCCAGCTTGAGGCAGCTGGCTCTTGATGGGCCCCTTGAAAGTGGCATTGGCACACACAGAGCAACAGGACGCTCCAAAGATGTGTGTGCATGATGACTTGGCCCAGAAGCGGAAGCCGCGCTCAACTTGGAAGCTCATGGGCTGGTGTGAAAACGTGAATCAACAGATGCCCACAAGGCCACGCACACTGAGATGCTTGCTGGAGATTTACACAGGCACGCCTCAGCAAATTTGAATGACGGCTCAGGGGCTTGCATAAGCGCATGTGTGTGCGTGTGTGTGCGCATGCGTGTGCGCATGCGCTCAATCAAGCTCCTCACCTCTGAGTTGCCACTTCTGTTGCAGCTACAGCCTGAAGCAGCACAGAGCAACAGAGTGCAATGTTCAACTCTCAAAATGCATGCACATTGACTGTGGGGCACGAGCAAGTGGCAGCAATCCATGCAAAAGCCTTGCTGCTGATATGCGTATGTGTGATGTGCCTGCTCTGCACTTGCGCTCGTTCACGCAATTGACACAATGCACAAGGCATGCGCGCGCACGGTGACCAGCAGCATGTTCACAGGAGCACGCGAGCCATCAGTTTCCACATGCCTACTACTGTAAGCGTGTCATACACAAAGCGTGTCATACACAAAGCCACCTGCGTGGGTATTTGTGTGTACAGCCAACCCCGTACGCTCCCCCTTGTGAGAGCTTTCTCTGGGCACCTTGTAAATGTACGGGAAAACATCCGCACTTTCACAGGCACCCTTCAGGTCACCGCCCCCAGTCCCGTGAGAGCTCTGTGCACCCTGCACGCCGCCACTCACTCTCTCCACATCGTCCTTGGTCACAAAGAACGGGCTCTTGACGAAAATGCCCCCCAAAAATTGGACCACGCGCACGAGGTGATGGCAGTAGAAGTCAATCGCAGGATGCACGACCTCCCAGATCTGGTTAGAGGGGAGCGATCAATAGGTACGTCAGAATAATGGTGCGGACACGAGGGCAGCACTGATGCTGGTGCGAAGGCCATCAGGCAGCTCAGGGAGGCTTACTGCTCACACACGAGCGTCGTGCAAAAGTGCTGCCCACTCAAAGACAGGCAGCCATGTTTGCCTTGCTGCTTCACGAAGCTGGATGCGCACCCGAAAGGCTGACCCTCTGCTGCGGCCAAGTCAGCAGATCAAGCGCACAATGCTCCAGGCTGAAAGGAGAGGAGGGGGGCACGCTGCAAGGGCATTGGCGCTTGCTGCGGTCCGCAGCTAATTGCTTGCCTGGCTCATGAGTGCTTAGGGGGGTTGGGGCAGGGCATCCCATGTGGATGCCCATGTCCATGCTGTTTGGCCCATCGGGGCGCCAGCGGGAAACACAGGGCGGCAAACCAAGATGCACAAGTGCGGCTGCACCCAGGCTTGCGCAGCAGAGGCTAAACTGCGAGGGAGTCCTGCGCTTTGAGCCGTTGGACGCTCTGAGCCATGGATGGAGGGCACTGTGAGCGCGCGGGGCGTGGAGATCAGGTGGGCACGGAGGGCAAGCTGCGTGCTCAGCGGGTGCAGCGGGTGGTGCAGTGGGTGCAGTGGGCACAATGCGCATCATGCAGCCAGATAAGCATGCTGTCAGGGATGGCAGCGCATATGGGCCGCACTCGTGTGGTTTGGTGCATGCAAGGGGAGGGGCCTGGTATGGCCTGCAGGGCTGCTCACCTTATCGTTGCTATCCCTGGTCGCTTCTGCGTTCTCAAACCAGAGGGCCGTTAAGATGTTGAGGCGCACGCCAAGGGTTGTGATGGCGTAGAAGTCCGGCCCATACTGCGCGAACACACAGGGTTGTCTGCGTTAAGTCCCTTGATGAACAAGAGGCAAAGCAGGCGGGAAGCAGGGCGGTCGGCCTGCAGGCGACTGCCCCCGGGGTCTTCCTTTCAGCTGACAAGGCGAGCGACAGTTCAATTGCAGCCCGGGCTGCGCCCCTTCTGCACACGCCCCGGTCATGGCACCACCCACCTTCAAGCGCTGCTCCTCCATGGGCCCGATCTTGGCGTTGATCTCCTTGGCAAAGTCCAGCAGCACCTGCGGGACGCCGCCGAGGTACCTGCAGGCGGGCCATGGGCGGGGCGCAGGATGAGCAATTTACCCCAACGAGACCGGGCAATAGCAGAGCACAGGCCGTGCTGCATGCGCTGTGGTTGTGCTGCTTGCGGACCACACCAGAGCCCTGCCTTTGGTCCGGAGGTGGATGCGTGGTGGCACAAGCTCAGGCCTTTGGCGCGGACAGCGTGCAGGTGGCAGCAGCGCTACCTTTGGTCCGGAGGTGGATGCATGTTGGCACAAGCTCAGGCCTTTGGCGCAGACAGTATGCTGGTGGCAGCAGCGCTGCCTTTGGCCCGGAGGTGGATGTGTGGTGGCACATGCTCAGGCCTTTGGCGCAGACAGTATGCTGGTGGCAGCAGCGCTGCCTTTGGCCCGGAGGTGGATGTGTGGTGGCACAAGTGGCAAGAGCTCAGGCTTTTGGCATAGACAGTGCACTGGTGGCAGCAGCCCTGCCTAAGAACCGGAGGTGGATGTGTGGTGGCACAAGCTCAGGCCTTTGGCACACACAGTGTGCTGGTGGCAGCAGCGCTGCCTTTGGCCTGGAGCAGGTGCTGTGCTATCCTGAACTTGGCACCCTGTTCAGTGCAAGCCCGAGTTAGCATGGAAGCAGCCAACTCTTTGCATTGATACAGCAGCAGCGTATGCGCGCGCACTTCCCTTTGCTGCGTGCGGTGGACATGGTCAGCATGCCGCACGTCTCACTCCACCATGATGAAGCAGCCCTGGTGGTAGCAGCATGCCCATCGCACTGATGTACCCACTTGATGAGAAACCTGTAGATCCCAGACAGATTCCCCAGCTGCACCAGAGCTTGGCGCCTCTCCCATTGCTGCTCCATCAGGAGGTCATACCTGAGGAGAGCACACAGGTGACTGCACAAGAAGCTAGGCAAGCATGGTCCTGCTCCTCCCCACAGGCACAGGCATGGCTACAGCAAGTTGTTGCACAGGAATGACTAAGGCAAGAGTGCCTGAAGCAAAGCACCTCAGCCGCAATGGTGCGGCTGCTGCTGGATCAAGCAGCTGCAGCAGCTTCAGTATGCAGTGGCAAATCATGGTGGGCTGGGCGCGCCAGTGCGATGACGCCAATGCCGAGTATAGCAGCTTGCTTCTTCTTTCAAACCTCATTTGGTCAGGACAACAGGATGTCTGCCTGGCACTAACACAACCGAGATGCATGCGCGCATCCCTTTTCTGCCCCTGTTCAGTGACACATGCTCAGCGAGAGCAAGTTTGGTGTTGCCAGGCTAATCACATACCCCTGCCCTTCACCCGACCCAACCTTATCCAGAATCTGATTTCATATGGAAAGGTGCGCACAGTAAGCAACAGCGCACAGGCCCGCCATGCCCTTCACCCCTTCACTACTTGCCTCTCGCGAATGGTTCCTCCGCGCTTCACAAGTGTCTCCACAGCCTTTGTATTAATGGCCTCCTTTGCTGCCCGTCGCTTCTCCACGAACGAGGCGCGGAAGTCCTAAAACAGACGGGAGGAGCGTGGTGTGGACCCCCTTACCTCCCTCAAACAGGATACTGAGCTTGCTTACATGGGTGCATGTGCCAGCTGTAAAAAAAAAGAATGCAGTTTAGAAGCTGATGGGCAGGGCTCTGGCAGCTCCAATGCGAACATATGCAAGGTATGCTCAAGCCATGAAGGAGCAACCAGAAAGGAGCGCACATCAACGGTAGGAGGTGCTACCTGTGGCAAGAATTTCTTGACTTGATTGGCAGCCGCCTCAGTATTATTCTTCTGTGTTTGGCTGACCTGCAATATCAAAGCACTTTCAACCGCTTTGTATATGCCTGTATGCCAGGCTAAGGAATGCAAAGGTGTAGGAAGCAGTCAAAGCACACGGAAGGCAAGAGCGCAGCATGCAGTACCTCACCCACTGGTCATGAAGTTGCATCCACATGCATCAACTACATTTTCCCTGCTTGCACTCCTATGCATGCAAGGCCAAGGACATGTGCACAACACTGGCAACTCCCACTTCATCATCCCACTCAAACAAAAAGATAATTGACAGGTCAGGCATGCTTGCCCAGGTGGTCTTGTACAAGGCCAGAGCCACACCTCTTGTTCAGCTTGCAGCAGAGTTTGCCTGCACTCAGAAAGTTGCTTGGTGAGCTCAGGACGCTTTTTGCTCAAGCCTGCAGGGTTGGCAACGGGCAATGCTCTGAGTCCATAAGTCTTTTAGATAGTACGTTCATCCTGGGAGCAACCTGGCAAGTTTTTTTCAGACATGGATGGTATAGCCAGGTGTGTGCACTCAGCAGCATCAACAAGAGAACCTTATAAGCCTGTAAACATGCAGGTTAGGACAAACACTTGGCTGCAAACAAGCGGAGGTGGCCGAGCTTGTTTGATCATGGGCATTGTCACACTTTGGAAGTCTTCTCTTTCAAAGCATGCAGCATGGCAGGAGCATGAGCATGGGTATCGTGCATCCACTTACCATTGAGGTTGTGGGCAATTTCCTCACTGAGCATGCGTGTCCTCCTGTAGGTTGGCGATGTGGCAGAGGGAATGCTTTCATGCTGTGCGCGGGTGCTGTGCTATGCGCGATGGGCCAAAATTATTCCAGCACCTGACAACAGGAATGGATCGGTGTGAAGCTGTGCAACCGGGAGGATAAGTGCATGGATCCATGTGTGAACGTCAGCAAACCGGCTGCTTCATCATCATCAAATGAGACGCTACTCACCTACACACAACTGATGCCATAATGATTTTTCTTTTACGTACGCGCACGCACACACACATACACACACGCACAAATACTTACAACACACACACGGCAAACACTTCTTCAACACACACACAAACACCCACACACACCCTCACTCACACACACACACACACACACACACACACACACACACACACACACACACACAGGAAGAGTATCCGGGATGCAGAACACTACTCCCATGGTCCATCAAAGATTGGGAGTGAAGGGTATGATGCATGGAGCATATCAGTCAGGCAGGCCATGCTTTTGAAGGTTATGGGGTGCTCAGGTGCTCAAGACCTAGGCCAAAGTTGCAAGCATGGTGCCATGTCTCAAAGGAACGACGTGAAGGTCACTGGGACACCTATCACTTGCAAAGTAAAATGCATGCTTCATGCTAAGTGATGCTGAACGACTTTCAATCTCGGGGCCTCACACTCACCAAAAGTTGTCATCAAGCCTGCATTCACAACAGAGCATCATGCGTACATGATGTATTAGTGAAAAGAGTCGCACTGCCTGTTTAAGAATGACATCATATTGCTTATTCATGCACGCTGCCTCTTTTTGGATTTTTAGGTTGAGGAGGAAGGAATAGTGCTTGTACATGCATACATGCATACACATGCACGTTGTGTCAGTGCTTGACCTGCTCCCACGTCCCAATAACGGCACACCCCACCAACCTTTGGGGAGTTTCAAGAAAGTAGCGCTGCTGTACTTTCTGTGCAAGGGCGGGTGACAAGGCGCTGAGGCGCTCAATCTGAGCCTGGATACTGTCGGTAATAGCTGTGTGTTGCGGGACTGGCGTCAATGGATACCCCGCATAAAACTGACGCAGAACCTCCCGGGTGATAGGCACCAATGAGCCAGCATGCGTCTGCTGTTGCGTGCCCATCCACGCCACCTTGCAAGGAGGTCAGAAACATACGCCAGATACACCTCCAATCACTGCAAATTTAAGCACATCATATGCAAGCATCACTTACCCCTGATCTGAAAACGGGCCCCAACGGCCAAAACTAGCGCGAATTTCAAGTGTGTATTCGAAACGCATAAAATTGAGAGTACTTGTAAATAAAAGTATTGGATCACACGAGTTTTTCAGTGAACCGAAGTGGTTAAAATCGGAAGATTCATGCCAATATCCCCAAATGAGCTCTACCCCCCGCTTCAAAGCCATGTGGCTTCATCCCTCTCATATCGGAGGTCCCTCTCATGTTGGAGACTTCTCTCATACATGCTGCAGAGAGGTCCCAGATGGTTGTAGCTGACAAGATCAAGGTTGAGATCAAGAGACGACTTAGAAAGAAAAGAACACTTTGTAGGCAGCTGCAGTAAAGCACTCCCGACGTCAATTTAAGGAAAATGGGACAGTTTGAGCTGAAGCACATGAGGTCTCTCCACAGTCAAAGAAAGATGAAGCATGTCTGGAAAAAGAAAATGGGCAGGGGCAAAAAACCACACACGGCCTCCAGCATACATCCAAAGCTAGCACAGGGCAAGCCTCGAACAAAGTATTAGAGAGCAGAGCAAAGATAGCAACTAGAACAGCCTATCCTGTGCCGAAAAAGACTAACAAATACTTATTGTGCTGTTACGCATAGATCTATGTACTGTCGCGGACAATTCATGAATAGTCAGGCTGATCAAGCTTGCTGCATGGCTAACAAATCTGTGAAGGTACATAATTCTGTTTTTTTGTCGATTCAATTATTATAAACCGTGTGACGGGGATTCTTCCTGAAACATATTAGGGCAACTTTTTATTCACTTATGGAGAGGATCACTAACACGATTAGGAGTCCTAGTAGAAAAAAACCAGCTGCCTCGAAACCGGACAGACCCGTGTGTGGATTGGGATGAAATTATTAGTCATGACTCAGAGTCCTCTAGAAGAAAGAGAAAAGAAAACAACGTAGGCAGTAAAATCGCTCCCTGGATCAATTAAGGAAAAGGAGACACATTAGCCCGAAGAGCCAGGTGAAAGGAAAAACTTGTGAGGAAGTGGAGGGTGACAAGCCGCCCCTGCTCCAGACCAAGACCTTGTGAGCAACTGGATTTTTCGAGAGCGCGTGTAGTAATTGTCAGTTTGTGTGCATAAATCACAGAGCAAGCATGAAATTAAAGGGCAGTCTGTATATCAAGGCCGAGCCCTTTAAGATGATTTAAAGTTTGATAGACAGAGCCTTCCACACCAAGAAGGATGGTGTGAACTTTCTTGGCCATCAAGCGCTTATACAGAATCTGATGTTGTTCTCTGGAGGCCTCCAATTGGTGTCCAGGCCATGTATCTTCACAGAACTTGACCTCTACGAGGTGTACTTCCCTCTTGCTAATATTGAGCTCGTGAGCTCTGCAAGCATCTCCCCTTGGTTGTCATGGGTGTGACACCTGGTGCAAATGAGGAGTGGAAGGCAATTTGGAGTTAAGTAGGTAAAGGAGTTACCAAAATGGCATCTGGGCAACTAGAGGTGAGTCTATCTCTAGCAAATAGGCAAGCACCAAAAAGCCAGCTGGGTATAGTCCTGCTATTAGCATTCTCAGGAATTTGAAGATTTTGTCGGGCCAAACGGTTAGTGCTGCCGGCATCCAAATGGACCAAACAACCTGCCAGAGAGCCTTTGCTGATGGCTTTCATGATCAGCCTGCAGCCAACATAATCGTGTTCAGTGATCAAACCTGAGATGATTGTATGTTGATACAATAATAAAAGTCCTGTAATTTGCATGCTCAGGAATTCAAAGGCTTTGTTGGGCCAATTATTTCTGGCATCAGATGGACTAAACAGTGCCAGAGAGCCTTTGCTGATGGCTTTCATGATCAGCCTGCAGCCAATATAAGGTGTTCAGTGATCATACTCGAGATGATTGTATGTTGATACCCTGAGAGGAAATGGAGTGCACCATCTGCTTGCTGACAGAGTGGACACTGTAGGCTGGGGGACTTCTTAAAGCGGACAGTGTCTCTGATTGGAAAGGGTACCTGTGCAGTAGTGGAAGATATGGCATTTTATCTGGAGAGAGAGTTTGGAAATGCTCCAAAAAGCATTGCTAATGCCTTTGTGGACGTGTGGAAGCAGACTCCGGTAGTTAGACTCTTATCACACTCGGAGTTCCTTATTTTATACGTGGGGTAACCCATTTTATGGTTTAAGCGCATGTGTGATTTTGGTGCGGCATGGAGATTTGGAAGGTTAGGCAATCTGGGGCCGTGTTGGGAAGCTTCAGTGCCAAATCCTTGCTGGTTAGCTTCTTCAACAGCTCGCCAGCTAGTATCAAAGAAGGGATTGCCAACAAGGCCTGTGGTGCGGATGGTTATTTTAGCTGGGAGGCTCTTCTCCGTGGCAGGCTTCTTTTCTTTTCAGCTGGGAGGCGTTGTGGCAGGTTTGGTATTTTGCAAAGGCGTATTCATTTCCGGCGGTACCAGCATGAGAATTTACTTTTTTAAGGAAGATGTGGGATTGCCAATATCAGTGTTACGGAGAGTATTCGTGGATGTATACTTGGACATGGTGACGGTGCTTCTCTGGTTATAACGATTGTTTCCTAATTTGATGGAGTGACTCACCTCGGAGGTTAGGCTATCTGTGGCAATATGAATATGATCGTGTGTGATAGTAGCAGGTATGGCTGCCAGTTCAGCTCTCCCCATGGTGTTGGTTACACCTTTTTGAATGATTTTTTTAACTTATGCGCTTCAGGCTTTCTGCCCACGCCCTACGAATTGAAATTGTGACCTGGACTCACAATGCCTCCCCTACTTGTGACTTGTGCAATACTGATAATGTATGAGATGAGCAACACGTCCTTTTTTGCTGCGCCCATCCAAACGTGGTCTCCCTCCGAAGGATTTATGAGTCCCTATTTCCTCTTGCAGGCTTCAACAATGTGTCTGCTTTTATGGACCAGGAAAATAATAAGCTTTATTTCTTCCTTCATGCACTGATAGTTTTTTATGAGCAGGCTAGCAGTCACACTTCTTGACTGAAGGCCTTTTCTTGTAACACCTTGTTACCCCTCGTTGCCCTTGTGATCTTCCTAGCACAAGCCTTCTGTGGGTGTGAAACAAGAGTGCCCTTTGTCTCTGCTCTTTTCGTTGTACATTAATGACATTAGTACAATTGCTGAGGAAGTGCAAGGAGCAGTTACCAGGTCAGAGGATGTGCGGGTCACGCACATGTTGTATGCGGATGAGCTGACTCTACTAGGAAATGCCCCTGATGCCATGCAAACCATGCTAAATAGGCTTGTGGTCTATTCACGCTCCAAACACCTGACCATCAACACAGCAAAATCAAGAGGTGGTCAATTTCAACTCTAAAGCGCTGTGCTCAAGTGTCCACTTTTATATTAGCCGGCGCTGCTTTGAAGTGCTCTGACTCATTTGATTTAAGTACCTTGGCATGACATATCACCGAACACTCAACATGACAGCCTCGCCTGAGCATGCAGCTATACCAATGCTCGCAGCAGCTCATTGAATATGTGGGGTTGTACAGGACACTGCCCTATGTCACAGACCTTTTGCTTTCCTTTGGTAAGCTAAGGTACATGTAGTGCCTGCTGGTATGTATGGCTGTCAGGTTTGGGGCTCAGGATTTTTGCGCGAAGGTGATGTATTTAGACCTACCCTCAGACATGGCATTTGAATTTCTTAAAGGGCACCCTAGGTGTGAAGTGGTCTGCGCCTGACTGGGTTGTACTTCATGAGTGTGCGCACGAACCTCTGCAATTCTATTGGTTTAGAGCTGCCATTAGGTTTTACAACGGGTTGTTGTCCTCTGACAGTGCCACGGTTAAGCAGGCCCTTCATGCCGACCTGAAGCTGGTGCCTCAGGCTTAAACATCTTGGGCTTCGGATATTTTGCGCGCCTTTGAGGGATTGCGAGGCTGCGACACTTACACAAGCTTTCTTGCAGGGGCTCCCTATTTGTTGCTCAGATTTCACTGCTGACCTGAGTTTAAGGATGAGAAGAGTGTGGAGGGACATTGCTGACTCATGGACATGAACCTTCTGGAAAGCGACAGCAAACTGGTCAAGCTGCCCAGCTCCAGCCGCTCAAGGCGGCTCACTCCCAGCAGCGGAAAGACCTCATGCGGATTCATGAGCGGCAAAGGCAGCAGCAGGCAGCAGC
>LFIK01005436.1_pt1 | contig 10228 bp, 12 predicted proteins | sample 643401 | NCBI WGS metagenome assembly LFIK01 (sample SAMN03777447, study PRJNA286221) | soda lake metagenome | biome: soda lake; feature: Kulunda steppe; material: water; isolation source: sample T5-Br brine of Lake Tanatar-5 | place: Russia: Kulunda steppe | collected 2010-07
AGACCTTCACGCCGATGCGGCCGTAGGTCGTGCGGGCCTCGTCGAAGCCGTAGTCGACCTTCGCGCGCAGCGTGTGCAGCGGGACGCGGCCCTCGCGGTACCACTCGGTGCGGCTCATCTCCGAGCCACCGAGTCGGCCACCGACCTGGATCCGGATGCCCTTGGCGCCGGCCTTCTGCGCCGACTGGACGGCCCGACGCATGGCGCGACGGAACGACACGCGGCCGCGGAGCTGCTCGGCGACGTTGTAGGCGATGACCTGGGAGTCGAGGTCGGGGTTCTTGATCTCGACGATGTTGAGCTTCACCTTGCGGCCCACGAGCTTCTCGAGGCTCTCGCGGATGAGCTCAGCCTCGGCACCCTTGCGGCCGATGACGATGCCGGGGCGCGCCGCGAAGAGCGACACGTCCGTCTTGTCACCGGTGCGGGTGATCTCGATGCGGCTCACGCCGGCGTGACGGACCCGCTCACGCAGGTAGCCACGGATGCGGTCGTCCTCGTGGAGGTAGCCGGCGTAGTCCTTGCGGTCGGCGATCCACTTCGACTTCCAATCCGTGGTCACGCCGAGGCGGAACCCGTACGGGTTGACCTTCTGACCCATGTCAGACCTCCTCGGTCGGGGCGACCACGACCGTGATGTGACTCGTGCGCTTCCGGATCTTGAACGCACGCCCCTGGGCGCGCGGCATGAAGCGGCGCATCGTCGGACCCTCGTCGGCCCAGGCGCGGGCGACGACGAGCTCATCGGGGTCGAAGCCGTCGTTGTTCTCGGCGTTGGCGGCGGCCGACTGGAGCACCTTGAGCAGCGGCTCGGCCGCACCCTTGTCGGCGAAGCGCAGCACGTTCACCGCGTCCGGCACGGGCCGGCCCACGATGATGCGCGTCAGCTGCCGCACCTTGGAGGCGCTCACCCGCACGTACTTCGCGGTGGCCCTCGTCTCCTTGGTCTCGGTGGTCATCGGCGACCCTTCTGCGACTGCTTCTCACCGGCGCCGCCCCACTTGATGGCGCGCGTCGGGGCGAACTCGCCGAGCTTGTGCCCGACCATCGACTCCGAGACGAACACCGGGACGTGCTGACGGCCGTCGTGCACGGCGATCGTGTGTCCGACCATCTCCGGGAAGATCGTCGAGCGGCGCGACCAGGTGCGGATGACCTTCTTCTCGCCCTTGGCGTTCTGCTCGTCGATCTTCTTCATCAGATGATCGTCGACGAACGGACCCTTCTTGAGGCTGCGTGGCATGGTCAGCGACTCCGGTTCCGGCCGCGGCGACGGATGATCGCGCGGTTCGAGGCCTTCTTCTTGCTGCGGGTGCGACGCTCGGGGTTGCCCCACGGGTCGACGGGGTGACGGCCACCGGAAGAGCGGCCTTCACCACCACCGAGCGGGTGATCGACCGGGTTCATGACGACACCACGCGACTGCGGACGACGACCCGACCAGCGGGTCCGTCCGGCCTTGCCGAGCTTGATGAGCTCGTGGTCCTCGTTGCCCACCGCGCCGATCGATGCGCGGCAGCGCGCGTCGACGAGGCGGATCTCACCGGAGGGCAGACGCAGTGCGGCCGTCGCACCCTCCTTGGCGAGCAGCTGGATGGCGGTGCCGGCCGAGCGGCCCATCTTCGCACCGCCGCCGGGGCGCAGCTCCACCGCGTGCACGACCGTTCCGACCGGGATGTTCGCGAGCGGGAGGGCGTTGCCGACCTTGATGTCGGACTTCGGCCCGGACTCGACGATCTGTCCGACCTTCAGGTTGCGCGGCGCGAGGATGTAGCGCTTCTCGCCGTCGTGGTAGTGGAGCAGCGCGATCCGCGAGGTGCGGTTCGGGTCGTACTCGACCGCCGCGACCGTCGCAGGGACGCCGTCCTTGTTGCGACGGAAGTCGATGAGGCGGTAGCGACGCTTGTGCTGCCCACCGCGGTGACGGCTGGTGATGCGCCCGTAGGCGTTGCGGCCCGCCTGGAAGTGGTGCGGAGCCAGCAGCGACTTCTCCGGACGCGAACGCGTCACGGTTGCGAAGTCGCTCACCGATGCCCCGCGCCGCGATGGCGTGGTCGGCTTGTACTTGCGGATGCCCATGGTCTACGTCTCCAGCGAGTGGTTCGGTCTCAGAGCCCGGCGTCGAACAGCTCGATGCGGTCGCCGGGTGCGACCGTGACGATCGCGCGCTTGGTGTCAGGACGCTTCCCGACGATGAGGCCACGGCGCTTGCGCTTGCCCTGGCGGTTCATCGTGTTCACGCTCAGCACCTTGACGTCGAAGATCTTCTCGACGGCCTGCTTGATGTGCGTCTTGTTGGCCCGCGGGTCGACGATGAACGTGTACTTGTTCTCGTCGAGCATCTCGTAGGACTTCTCGGAGATGACCGGTCGCAGGATGACGTCGTGGATGTCCTTCACTGTCCGTCCTCCTCGGCCGTGACGATCTCGACCTCGATGTCGGCGTCGCCGGAGCGGGTCCCGGTCCCGATGAGGCCGATGGCGGCCTCCTCGAAGATGACGGTGTCGCTGAGCAGGACGTCGTGGGTGTTGAGCTGGTCGACGAGCAGCGTGTGGACGGCGCCGAGGTTGCGCACCGACAGCACCGCCGCCTCGTCGAAGTCCGCGAGGACGAGCAGCACGTTCTGGCCGACACCGAGCGCGTCGAACGCGGCGACCGCGTCCTTCGTGCGCGGCGCGTCGAACGCGAAGCGGTCCACGACGATGACGTTGCCGCCGGCGAGACGGTCGGTCAGCGCCGAGCGCAGCGCGCTGCGACGCATCTTGCGGTTGACGCGCTGCGACCAGTCCTTGGGGACGCGGCCGTGGCTGACGCCACCGCCGATCCACTGCGGCGAGCGGGTCGAGCCCTGACGGGCGCGGCCGGTGCCCTTCTGCTTCCACGGCTTACGGCCACCGCCGCTGACCTCGGCACGCGTCTTCGTCTTGTGCGTGCCCTGGCGAGCCGCGGCGAGCTGCGCCGTGACGACCTGGTGCATGACGGGGATGTTGACGTCGCCGGCGAACCACTCACCGGGGAGGTCGACGCTGCCGACCTTCTTGCCCGTGAGGTCGACGACGTCGACGGTCGCGGCGACCGCGTCCGCGGCGGCCTTCGTGGAGGAACGGGGGGCCATCAGGCCTCACCTCCCTGCAGCGCCGGGGCGCGGTTCGGGTGCTTGACGGCCGAGCGGACGAGGACGACCTGGCCGTCCGCGCCGGGGATCGCACCGCGGATGAGGATCAGGTCGTGCTCGGTGTCGACCTCGACGACCTCGAGGTTCTGCACGGTGACGCGCTCGCCGCCCATGCGGCCGGCCATGCGCGTCCCGCGGAACGTGCGGCCCGGCGTCGAGCAGGCACCGACGGAACCCGGGTGACGGTTCTTCTTCTTCACACCGTGACCGTCGCCCATGCCGGAGAAGTTGTGCCGCTTCATGACACCGGCGTAGCCCTTGCCGCGGCTGGTGCCGGTCACGTCGACGAGGTCACCGGTGCCGAAGAGCGACACGTCGATCGCCGAGCCGAGCTCGGGCAGCTCGTCACCGTCCGCCATGCGCAGCTCGGTGAGCGCGCGGGCGGACTCGACGCCTGCCTTGCGGAGGTGGCCGGCCAGCGGACGGGTGGTGCGCTTCGCCGTGCCATAGGCGATCTGCACGGCGGCGTAGCCGTCCGTGTCGGCCGTCTTGACCTGCGACACCGTGTTCGGGGTCGCGTGGACGACGGTGACGGGGACGACTCGTCCCTCTTCGTCGAACACCTGGGTCATGCCGAGCTTGGTCCCGAGGATGCCTCTGGAGCCCATGTCGTCGATCTCCTGCGGTGCCGTGCGGCGCCGCGAACGTCGTGGTGGTGCAAGCGTGTGGTCAGTCGTGGCCTGGGCCGCGACCGGTGGGTCAGGTCTCGATGGCGATGTCGACACCGGCCGGGACCGAGAGGCCCATCAGCTTGTCGACGGTGGCCTGGTTGGGGAGGTGGATGTCGATCAGGCGCTTGTGCGTGCGCATCTCGAAGTGCTCCCGCGAGTCCTTGTGCTTGTGCGGGGAACGGATGACGCACCAGACGTTGCGCTCGGTCGGCAGCGGCACCGGTCCGGTGACGTGCGCGCCGGTCGCCTCCACGGTGTCCACGATCTCCCGCGCGGAGCGGTCGAGGACCTCATGGTCGTACGACTTGAGGCGGATCCTGATCTTGTCGTCTGCCATCTCTGTCCCTGTGCGTCGTCGTGTCGGCCCGGTCCGGACCCCCGCGAGGGGGTCCGGACCGGTTCCGATCACGCGAGGATCTTGGTGACGCGGCCCGCGCCGACGGTGCGGCCGCCCTCACGGATAGCGAACTGCAGGCCCTCGTCCATGGCGATGGGCTGGATCAGCTCGACGGTCATCTCGGTGTTGTCGCCCGGCATGACCATCTCCACGCCGTCCGGCAGCACGCAGGAGCCCGTGACGTCCGTGGTGCGGAAGTAGAACTGCGGGCGGTAGTTGTTGAAGAACGGCGTGTGACGGCCACCCTCGTCCTTGGAGAGGATGTACACCTGCGCCTCGAACTTCGTGTGCGGGGTGATCGATCCCGGCTTCGCCAGGACCTGCCCGCGCTCGACGTCCTCCTTCTTCGTACCGCGCAGCAGCACGCCGACGTTGTCGCCGGCCTGCGCGTCATCGAGCAGCTTGCGGAACATCTCGACACCGGTGACCGTGGTCGAAGCGGTGTCGGTCAGCCCGACGATCTCGATCGTGTCGCCGACGGAGACCTTGCCCTGCTCGATACGACCGGTGACGACGGTGCCACGGCCGGTGATGGAGAAGACGTCCTCGATCGGCATGAGGAACGGCTTGTCGACCTCGCGCGACGGCTGCTCGAAGAAGTCGTCGACGCCGGTCATCAGCTCCATGATGCGAGCCTCGTAGTCCGCGTCGCCCTCGAGCGCCTTGAGCGCCGAGACCCGGACGATCGGGGTGTCGTCGCCGGGGAACTCGTACTTGTCGAGCAGCTCACGGACCTCCATCTCGACCAGCTCGAGGAGCTCCTCGTCCTCCACCATGTCGACCTTGTTCAGGGCGACGACGAGCTTCGGCACGCCGACCTGACGGGCGAGCAGCACGTGCTCGCGCGTCTGCGGCATCGGACCGTCAGCGGCGCTGACCACCAGGATCGCCCCGTCCATCTGGGCGGCACCGGTGATCATGTTCTTGACGTAGTCCGCGTGGCCCGGCGCGTCGACGTGCGCGTAGTGACGGTTCTCCGTCTCGTACTCGACGTGCGACACGTTGATGGTGATGCCGCGCTCGCGCTCCTCAGGAGCGTTGTCGATCGCGTCGAACGCCATCGACTGGACGTTCGGGTTGTTCTTCGCCAGGACGGTGGTGATCGCCGCGGTCAGCGTCGTCTTGCCGTGGTCGACGTGCCCGATCGTCCCGATGTTCATGTGCGGCTTGGTCCGCTCGAACTTCTCCTTCGACATTGCAGTCCTCCTGTTGTTCTCTGTCGCGCTCGGGCGACCTCTATGGTTCAGCTGGTCACTCGCCGCGCGACTTCGCGACGATCTCTTCCTGGACACTGTTCGGTGCCGGCTCGTACGAGCCGAACTGCATGGTGTAGCTCGCACGTCCCTGCGTCATCGACCGGACGTCGGTGGCGTACCCGAACATCTCGGAGAGCGGCACCCGGGCGCGGACCACCGTGGCGTTCCCGCGCGGCTCGGAGCCCTGGATCAGGCCGCGGCGACCGGAGAGGTCGCCCATCACGTCGCCCATGTAGTCGTCAGGGGTGACGACCTCGACGTCCATGACCGGCTCGAGCAGCTGGACGCCGGCCTTGCGGGCGGCCTCCTTGATGGCCATCGAGCCTGCGATCTTGAACGCCATCTCGGACGAGTCGACGTCGTGGTAGGAGCCGTCGACGAGTGCGACGCGGACGTCGACCATCGGGTAGCCGGCGAGCACGCCCGACTCGAGCGCCTCCTTGATGCCGGCGTCGATCGAGCCGATGTACTCCTTGGGGATGACACCACCGACGACCTTGTTGTCGAACACGTAGTGCGTCTCGGCGTCGAGCTCGAGCTCGGCACGCAGCGCCGCGGTGATCGGCTCGACGTCGATGACGACGTGGCCGTACTGGCCGCGACCACCGGTCTGACGCGCGTACTTGAGGTCGACCTTCTCGATCTTCTTCTTGACCATCTCGCGGTAGGCGACCTGCGGACGGCCGATGTTCGCCTCGACCTTGAACTCACGCATGAGGCGGTCGACGATGATCTCGAGGTGGAGCTCGCCCATGCCGCCGATGAGGGTCTGACCGGTCTCCTCGTCCGTGCGGACGCGGAACGTCGGGTCCTCCTCGCTCAGCTTCTGCAGCGCGGTGGAGAGCTTCTCCTGGTCGGACTTCGTCTTCGGCTCGATCGCGATCTGGATGACCGGGTCCGGGAAGTCCATCGACTCGAGCAGGATCGGCGCGTCCGGCACGGTGACCGTGTCACCGGTGGTGGTGCCCTTGAGGCCGACCAGCGCGACGATGTCGCCGGCCATGGTGCCCTCGAGCTCCTCGCGGTGGTTGGCGTGCATCTGGAGGATGCGGCCGACGCGCTGCTTCTCACCCTTGGTGACGTTGAGCACCTGCGAGCCGGCCTCGAGGCGACCCGAGTAGACGCGCGCGAAGGTCAGCGTGCCGACGTAGGGGTCGGTCATGACCTTGAAGGCCAGCGCGGCGAACGGCTGGTCGTCGTCGGCCGAGCGCTCGCGCGGCTCACCGGTCTTGACGTCGGTGCCACGGATCGCGCCGACGTCGAGCGGCGACGGCAGGTAGTCGACGACGGCGTCGAGCAGCGTCTGCACGCCCTTGTTCTTGAACGCGGAGCCGCACAGTACGGGCACGAGCAGCCCGGCGATGGTCGCGGTGCGCAGGCCCTGCTTGATCTGCTCGGTGCTGAGCTCGCCCGTCTCGAGGAAGACCTCGAGCAGGTCCTCGTCGGTCTCGGCGACGCGCTCCATCAGCTCGGCGCGGTAGACGTCCGCGTCGCCCTGGAGGTCCGCGGGGATCGGTCCACGCTCGAAGCTGGCGCCGAGGTCGTCACCCTTCCAGATGACGGCCTCCATGGCGACGAGGTCGACGATGCCCTGGAAGCCGTCCTCCATCCCGATGGGGAGCTGGATCCGGACGGCGTTGGGCGAGAGACGCTCGCTGATCGTCGAGAAGCAGTACTCGAACGACGCACCGGTGCGGTCGAGCTTGTTGACGAAGCAGATGCGCGGGACGCCGTACTTGTCGGCCTGACGCCACACGGTCTCGGACTGCGGCTCGACACCGGCGACCCCGTCGAACACGGTGACCGCACCGTCGAGCACGCGCAGCGAACGCTCGACCTCGACGGTGAAGTCGACGTGGCCCGGCGTGTCGATGATGTTGATGGTGTGGTCGCCCCACTTGGCGGTGGTCGCGGCGGAGGTGATGGTGATGCCGCGCTCCTGCTCCTGCTCCATCCAGTCCATCGTGGCCGTGCCCTCGTGGACCTCACCGATCTTGTACGTGCGTCCCGTGTAATAGAGGATGCGCTCGGTGGTGGTGGTCTTGCCCGCGTCGATGTGCGCCATGATCCCGATGTTGCGGAGCTGGCGGAGCGGCGTGGTGCGCTTGATGGCCATCGCGGGTGTTCCTCGTGGTCAGTGGTGCGGGAGCGGTCTGGAGCGGGTGGGTCGCCACCGGGATCACCGGTGGCGGTGCGTCACCAGCGGTAGTGCGCGAAGGCGCGGTTCGCCTCGGCCATCTTGTGGGTGTCCTCGCGACGCTTGACGGCCGCGCCGACACCGTTGGAGGCGTCCATGATCTCGCCGGCGAGGCGCTCACCCATCGTGTGCTCACGACGGATGCGCGCGTAGCCGACGATCCAACGCAGGGCGAGCGCGGTCGAGCGCGCCGGCCGGACCTCGATCGGGACCTGGTAAGTCGCACCACCGACGCGGCGGGACTTCACCTCGAGGGCGGGCTTCACGTTCTCGACAGCGCGCTTGAGCACGCTGATCGGGTCGCCGCCCTGGGTGCGGTTGCCGATGTTGGCGAGGGCGTCGTAGACGATGCTCTCCGCGATCGACCGCTTGCCGTCGCGCATGATGCGCGCGACGAGCTGCGTGACGACGGTCGACCCGTACTTCGGGTCGGGGAGGAGCTTGCGACGGCCCGGCGATCCCTTGCGAGGCATATCAGCTGTCCTTCTTCACGCCGTAGCGGGAACGGCTCTGCTTGCGGTCGCGCACGGCGGCGGCGTCGAGCGCGCCACGGACGACCTTGTAACGGACACCCGGGAGGTCCTTCACACGACCACCACGGACGAGCACGATGGAGTGCTCCTGGAGGTTGTGGCCCTCACCGGGGATGTAGGCGGTGACCTCGGTGCCCGAGCTCAGGCGGACGCGGCAGACCTTCCGGAGGGCCGAGTTCGGCTTCTTCGGCGTGGTCGTGTACACGCGGGTGCAGACCCCGCGGCGCTGAGGGGATCCCTTCAGCGCCAGGGTCGTGTTCTTGGACGGCTTGCGCTGCCGTCCCTTGCGCACCAGCTGCTGGATGGTGGGCATCCTGCGTCTCCAATGTCGGGCGTGCGGGACCCCGCGTGCGCGCACAGGCGCGGAACGGTGTCTCGTGGGCGTTGGGGCGGGCCGGTCCGACCCACGGGGCCGGGCGTCCCACCTCGGGGTGGTGGTCACTGCGATCCGTCTGCTCGTGGGAGCGGTGCCGCAAGTCGGGCGCCGGAACACAGGCTGCGGCCCCGGGGGGCCGCAGTACGGGAACTGTACCGAGGTCCGCGCTCCCCTGTCAAACGGCTCCTGGCCGTCCGTCCTTCGGAGTAGCGTCCGACCTCCGTGCTCACGCCATCATGCTCACGTGATGCGGGGACGGTACCGCGCTGCGCGGGACGTATGTCCGGATGGGCCTGCTCGAAGGGGCGAGGATGTCGATCAGCATCGACCGGGCTCGACGGCAGCTCGGTCCAGCGCTCACACTCGCCGTCGATCCCTCGCGGATCACCTCCTACGCGACGGGCAAGCTGCCGCTGGTCAGGCGCGCCAGGAGCCGCATCGAGCGCTTCCCGCTGCCGATACCCAGGGGCTTCTCGCAGCGACTGCTCGACCGGGTGGCCCGTCAGCACCCGTTCGTGCTCGGCCGTGACCTCTACCCACCCAGCTGGCCGGTCGCGCAGGACCCGAAGTACCTGCGGCTGATCGACCTGGTGGACCACCTGGATGACCCTGAGTCGACCTCGTGGTTCACGTACGCGCTGCAGCGCATCGAGGAGGACGGATCCTTCAGGATGAAGGACGGGGACGTCACCGATGCGGACGGGGTGCGTCGCCACCTCGAGCGGTACCTGCTCCCCCTGATCACCGACTTCGCTCGTGATGGGTACCGGGCCGATCTCGACGACGATCCGGGACGGGCGCTCATCGGCCCCGACGGTTCGCTGCACAAGACCAACAAGGGTGCACACCGATTCCTGCTCGCGCGACGATTCGGCGGAGACCCACTGCTCGTGCGTGTCAGCTGCGTGCATGCCGACTGGTGGCACGCGGCCACCCGTGGACGCTCGGACGCTGAGCGACTCGGATCGGCCCCGGACGCGCTGCGGGAGGTCGCCGAGGCCCACCAGCGGTGAGCGACGACGACCCCCCACAGGGTCGTGCTGAGGATCAGTTGCCGAAGTAGCCCGTCGAGTCGTCGGCCCAGCCGGACTCGAACCCGGTCCACGACCCGTCGCCCTCGTAGGACGGGGTCGAGGCCAGGAACTCGGCGAGGTCCTGCGGGAGCGACTGCTCCGGCATCTCGGTGTGGCTGACCTGGATCCGGCGGTACTCGTCGATGCCCGTCCCGGCAGGGATGAGCTTCCCGATGATGACGTTCTCCTTGAGGCCGACGAGCGGGTCGGACGAGGACGACAGGGCCGCCTCGGTCAGGACGCGCGTCGTCTCCTGGAAGGAGGCGGCGGACAGCCACGAGTCGGTCGCGAGCGACGCCTTCGTGATGCCCATCAGCATCGGACGCGCCGCGGCCGGCGAGCCACCCTCGGCGAGGACACGCTCGTTCTCGGCCGCGAAGCGCATGCGGTCGACGTTGTCGCCCGGCAGGAACAGCGTGTCACCGGACTCGACGACGTTCACGCGCCGGAACATCTGGCGCACGATCAGCTCGACGTGCTTGTCGTGGATCGGCACACCCTGCGAGCGGTAGACGTCCTGCACCTCCTTGACGAGGTGCAGCTGCGACTC
>LFIK01005438.1_pt1 | contig 10226 bp, 15 predicted proteins | sample 643401 | NCBI WGS metagenome assembly LFIK01 (sample SAMN03777447, study PRJNA286221) | soda lake metagenome | biome: soda lake; feature: Kulunda steppe; material: water; isolation source: sample T5-Br brine of Lake Tanatar-5 | place: Russia: Kulunda steppe | collected 2010-07
CCTCTACCTGTCTGTCTGTCTCTGTCTGTCTGTCTGTCTGTCTGTCTGTGTCTGTCTGTCTGTCTGTCTGTCTGTGTCTGTCTGTCTGTGTGTGTCTGTGTGTGTGTCTGTGTGTGTCTGTGTCTGTGTGTGTCTGTATGTCTGTGTGTGTCTGTCTGTGTGTCTGTCTGTGTGTCTCTGTCTCCTTGTCTGTCTACCCCTCTCTTTGCGAGTGTGCCCCACTGACACAGCTTCCTTGGCACGCGCTGCGGCACCTGCTCACGGCCGGCACACCCCCCACCTGCTGCGCCCTCACTCGCTGCAATGTGCCCCTCACACACCCTATGCCCCTCACACACCCTTTGCCCCTCACCTGCTGTACCCTGCGCCGAGCACCTTTGGCCAAGTCCAAATCAGGGTCAGGCAGGCCGAGGTGGTTGGTGTAGGCGCCGTGCGTTGGGCTTCGGGGCTCCTCCCTGCGCACACCCCAGAAAAGCTAGGGGTGGTTTGTGTGCATGTGGTTCATCGTGGGGCTGCATATCCCTGTAGGGTGCTGTCCCAGCCTTCCTTTTGAATGAACCAGGGACACATCACCCACCCTGCACCCTGCCAAGCACGCAAGCCAGGCCGGTGGAAGTGTGCATGTGTGTGTGTCTCTGTCTCCCTGTCTGTCTTCCCCTCTCTTTGCGAGTGTGCCCCACTGCAGTGTGTTTGTGTGTGTGTGTGTGTGCATGTGCATGCATGTGTGTGCGGGGAGCCTATGTTTGGGATCATGATTTTGGGCACTGAATCACAGGCATGGGCTATTCTCTGCATTCAGCTATATGCACGCATGGCCCTCCCCCATGGGTACACACACACCTACAAGCGTTCATTGCTGGATGAAAGTAAACCTTAGTCCAAAAATTATGGCTGTGAAACAGCAAACATGTGCAGTTAATCTGCCAAATCCTGTGCTCATTTGCAAAAGTATACAGGTTCTTCACGCTGGATTCAGAGACCTAAGCATGGGGGTCAACCACAATTCCAGAAACCTGTACACCACGTATGTGTCATGCACACGTGCCCCGACACTCACTGCCCCTGCATCACTCCCATATGTGCACAAGCACACGCACCCCAAAACTCACCGCCCCAGCATCACAACCTTGCAAAAGCACACGTGCCCCGACGCTCACTGCCCCTGCATCACTCCCATACGTGCACAAGCACACGCACCCCAAAACTCACCGCCCCAGCATCACACCCCTATGTGCACAAGCACATGCACCCCAAAACTCACCGCCCCTTCATTACACCCGTATGTGCACAAGCACACACACCCCAAACTCACCGACCCTGCATCACATCCATGTGCACAAGCTCCTTGGGCCGTCTGAGGACCGCATCTTTAGCTGCCAGCACATCCAAGGCCAGGATGGTGCCCTCTGCACGCAGGTCAGGTATACAAGCCAGTTGCAGGCTTCACGCATGCGCGCGCGTGTGTTTGTGTTTGTGCTTGTGTGTGTGTGCATATGTGCGTGTGCGGGCATGCACGCCATGCTCCTGTGTGCGCATGCCAGACACTAGCCACTAGCGCTGGTGGCAGCAGGAAAGCGCCCAGTAGACGCGGCTCATGTGCATGTGCTTGCCTGCAAGCGCAGTGCGCGTGTGCGCATGCAGGTCGTACGTACGGGTTTGCAAGTCAGCAGCACACACGCGTGCTGAGCGCATACAAGGGCATCTGGCTGCAGCAATTGTGCCTGAAGACAAAGGCTTACACAAACCACTGGCAGCGTGCACGAAGGGCAGATGCAGGACCGTATTGCAGGACCGTACTGCAGGACCGTATTGCAGGACTGTACTAGGTCTAATACCCGATCGATATCCCTCTGAAAACCAAGCACAAGCCCAATGATGCTTCTTGGAACACAGAGCACCAGCCCGACCTATATCATCCAAAATGATCAACAGTCAATTGATGCTTGGTGCAAAGCAGCACCTGCCCATCGCGCACCTGGGAGGGGTGCGGCCCCCTCATCCTCGTCCGAGCTGGAGGCCAGGATGCCATGGCCCTGGTACCGGCTGAAGTCAAAGGCGGGCGGCTGCCGCTCCACAACGCCATGCCTGCATGCATAACCACACAGCACGCACACACACACACAGCGTGTCAGATGCCCACTAGATGGGAGCGCACCGTTATACAGCTGGTGTGGTTGCCAGAGGCCTGATGGAGCCAGAGGCAGGCAGGCCGTCGCGGAGCCCTCTGCGCATGCCTGTGCAAACAGCTTTGACGGTAGCATGGCAGGTGACTGTGGCAGATGACTTTGGCAGGGCACTGTGGCTAGCCGCTGCGGCAGGTGACTATGACAGGGCGCTGCGGCCCGTTTCCAAGAGGCAGGTCACCCTGGCAGGTTACGTTCTGCTCCTTTTAGCCCACAGCACGCCGACGTCGGGGAGGGCTCACCGCACCGTGTACCCCCCGCCCTTGTGTGTGCATTACCTCCCACTCCCCTTGTCCCAATCCACCAGCACAGCACTGTCTAATGCAGTCGTCAACACCCCTCACACCCACCTAGCGCCTGCACGCTCCTCACCTCACAGCGTACGCGCCTGGCCCGAGGTGCCTCTTCTCTTTGGCGGCCTTGCTGCCATCCTCCCTGGCCTGCTGCAGCTGGAAGGGGATGGCACCTGCGGGCCCATGCCATGTAAGCAAAACGCACGCACAATGAGCCCCATAAGGCTCAAACAGCCTTGCTGCCATCCTCCCTGGCCTGCTGCAGCTGGAAGGGAATGGCACCTGCAGGCCCATGTGCCATGCAACGCGTCGTGATTTCCCCTGCAGCTTGATCCTCGCGCTCATGTTGGGCTCATGTTGGGCTCATGTTGGGATCACGGAGCAAGCAAGCACTAGGGCACGCCTGCCTGCCTGTTACAGCACAGCACCCCCAGCATCATCCGTGTGATGAGTTGGCCTCGTGCCACTTTGGCTCCACGCCTGTGTGGCCCCACGCCTGTGGGATGCGTTAGCTCCAACAAAGGCCAAGGCAAACTCCTTGGTCTCCTAGCCATCCCATGTGCAGGCTAAGGCACCTCGCCTGTGGGCTGAGGCATAAATCCCAGAGGCCAAACCATCCGTCCGAGGTGCCAACGCATTTGTCTCATCGGCCAAGGCATCTCACCCGCAGGCCAGGGCATCCTCCTTGCAGGTCAACCGCGTGTTACCTGGAGGCCGAGGCTTGATGAGTGCAAGCCCCTCCTCAGGATCCCATGACAGCATCGGCCCAAAGCCCGCCTTCCGCCTGTGTCGCGCCGGCCGCTGCCTGGCCTCCGCCTCAAGCCGCTCAGGGTCGAACTGCGCGAAAGTCCACGCCCATTTGCAGGCTTGCACTTGGCTGTGCTGTGGGCTTGCGCGTGTGCGGGTGCATGACAGGGCTAGGCGTGCACTTAATGCAGCTTGCGAGCGTGCGCACGCGTACTTAGCACAGATGGCCTACATGTGTGCGCACGGGTGCACATTGCAGCTTGAAGTAGGGGCACCTTTCTGAATTCACAAGCAAGCCGTGCCCATCCGTGTGTGCGCACTGAGGCCACACAATCATGCACAGCACAAACCCCTTCCCCCCATCTCAACCCACCCATACCTGCACTGCTCTTCAACAAGACCACGCAACGCCACTCGACATAATTCGACACCACCCATCACTACCGCACCCCTCCTGAATGACACCTCGACCGCCCTTTCCCCTCCTCCAACACCTACCGGCAGCGGCGCAAGCGCCCAGGCTGCCCCACACCTCACACACAGCCACCCACCGGCAGCGGCGCAAGCGCCCAGGCTGCCCCACACCTCACACACAGCCACCCACCGGCAGCGGCGCAAACGCCCAGGCCGGCGGCCTCTGTCGGAGCAGTGCAAACGTGGCCAGGGACAGTTCGTAAGCCGCACGGTCGCCCCCGCGTGCCAGGCCCTCCATCACATCTCGCGTACGCCACCTGTTGTGCACACGCATGCTCTGGTAGGGTGAGGGAGCGCCCTGCTCGGTCCCATGTGGGCGTGTGTGTGCGCGTGTGTACTGGTAGGGTCAGGGGGCACACAACTCAGTCCCGCGCGGGCGCGTGTGCACTGGTAGGGTGAGGGGCCGCCCTGCCCAGTCCCGTGCAGGGGGGTGTGCATGACTTGTGCAGACGGTAGCAGGATGTGGTTTCAAGGTGTGAGCGCGCATGCTGGCACACTTGCTGTGCGCGCCGCCAGCCTCACCCACCTGTCGGCTGCAAACCACATGCACACTCGCGGCGCGCGCCGCCAGCCGCACCCACCTGTCGGCTGCAAACTGCATGCACACTTGCGGCACGTGCCGCTGGATGAACTCCCACGCGCCCATCATGTCGTATGCACCCACTGCAGGTGCCTTCAGCTGCTGCAGCCGCTGCTTGTGCTCGTCCTTGGCCCTGCACACGGGGCACGCAAGTATATGGGATGCGCGTGTGCATGTGTGCAGTTGTGTGTTTGGGTGTGTGATTTGGTGCAGGTGAGCATGTGCACGTGCATGTGGCGCAAATGCGTGTGCTTGGGTGTGTTTGGGTGCATGTGGCGCAAATGCGTGTGCTTGGGTGTGTTTGGGTGCATGTGGGGTACGTGTGTGTGTGCATGTGTTGGTATGTAGTGCACTTATGGATTGAGCGTTGCGTGTCATGTATTTGCGCTTGTGTGTGCATGTGTTGGTATGAAGTGCACTTATGGATTGAGTGTTGCGTGTGTCATGTATCTGCGCTTGTGTGTGCATGTGCATGGGGGAGAGCTAATGGGGGGGAGGGAGGGTGCACGCTTCCTCTGGTTGCCTCGGAGCCCCCATTCATTTGTCCTTCTGGTGCATTTATCTTTCCTCTGGTGCATTAATCTTTCCTTTTTCCTCTGGTTGCCTCGGAGCCCCCATTCATTTGTCCTTCTGGTGCATTAATCTTTGCCTCGGAGCCCATTCATTTGTCCTTCTGGTGCATTAATCTTTCAAGCAGCCGTAATCCAGTCCCTCCAATAATGGTACTGACAACACCAGCAGGATGATTGTCCACTTCAATGCAGCACCACTCTACTGATGCTCGTGGCGTCCAGTGGCGCGCCCGGCATTTCAAGGCAGCGCACGGACAACACCAACAGGATGATTCCTCGCGCGCGCAGTGCAACACAACATCGACCCCCACTGGTGCTCGCGGCATCTCAGGACAGCGGGTCTGCCCTTTGGGCGCAGCGGGCCTCACAATCGGGCTCATGATGACACAGTGACACAATCAGGCTCACAATGACACAATGACACGATCAGGCTCACAATGACACAATGACACAATCAGGCTCACAATGACACAATCAGGCTCATGATGACACAATGACACAATCAGGCTCACAATGACACAAGCAGGCTCGCAATGACAGAAGCAGGTTCACAATGACACGCGCTGCGGTGGCAAGTGCTGACACGCGCTGCGGTGGCAAGTGCTGCGGTGGCAAGTGCCGACCCGGCTCAAGGGCAAGCCTGCGAGTCCATGGTCTCCAGTCCCTTAAACGCACACCTTCCTGTCCTGCATATGCCCACGCCCGAGCCAAGGCCCGTGTGTGGCACATGGCAGGACGCTGCGCCAGGATGCAGCGCAAGCGAGCGCGGCATGCTCCATGGCCGGGAGGCCCGTGCACAGGGTGTGGCATGCAGCACTTGCCACTACAGCGTGTGTTAATGCAGCACTTGCCACCGCGGCGCCTGTGAATGCAGCACTTGGTGCACGTCGAGCGGGTGCGCGGCACGCCAGCATGAGGTGGCACGCAGCGCGAGGCTCATGGGTTTCGTGGTTGCCGCGCTCCCGAGAATGTGGAGCAGTAGCCACTGCAGGCAGCACTTGCCGCCGCAGCGCGTGTCAGCACGCACCCCTGCAGCATGTGCCACTGCAGCACATGCCACCACAGCATGTGTCAGCACTTACCACTGCAGCGCGTGTCAGCACGCACCCCTGCAGCATGTGCCACTGCAGCACATGCCACCACAGCATGTGTCAGCACTTGACACTGCAGCACGTGTCACTGTGGCACATGTCATTGTGGCGCGTGTGAGCGCATTGTGTCACGTGTGAGCACACTGCGGCACATGTGAGCACACTGCGGCACATGTGAGCGCGCGCCCCTGTGCGGAGGCACATGTCTGAGCCCAAGAGGTTGTTACTTGGGAAAAGGGATGGTCGGCTGATGCCACAACATCGATTCTCATCGATTATGTGTACGTAACAGGGGTCCTGTTGCTCTGTGCGGCCCAAATCAAGGAGCAGAATCCATACAAAGGCCAGGTGCACAGTGCACGGCCGAGATTGCTGCACCCAGATGCTCCCCCGGTGACCAAACCCGGCAGTGTCCCACCTCCGGCTTTTATTTGTGTGTGCATGCATGCTCACACGAGTGAGGGCCTGGGTGCTCAGGCCCCCCGCCCCACCTCCACCCTGCGCGCCGCGCGTGCCGGCGCACCTGGAGTTGATGTAGAGCGCAAACGCGGGGAAGCCCTGGATGCGGGGTTTCAGGGCCGCCCAGTTGGGCTCGAGCAGGTACCGACGGCTGAGGGCCTCCTCCTCCTCAGCGTCTGCGCGCCGCTTGCGCCCGCGCGCAGGCTCTGTAGGGAAACCCCAGGCAGGCTTGCGCACGTGTACCAGTCGGTCCACGCCCCTGCGCGAGTGAGTGCACGCAGCGTGGGCTTGGGGCCTTATATTTATGACATCACAGGCAAGCAGGGACTTCTGGCATGACCCAGAGGTTTGTGTTGGTGCAACCACGGCGCCTGCGTGCGTGCACAAGTGCGTTTGTGTGCGTGCGCTGGCCGGTCCTTGCCCCTGCCTGCAGCATTCTTGTGCACAGTATGCGTGCTGCAGGATTGGGTCTGCCTCAAGGAAAACAAGCGCTTACGCATGCATGCATACACACGCATCAGGTGTATATGTGTGCGCGCGTTGTAGGCGATGCACACCAGCACAAGTCTAGGATTTGTTGGCTTTCCCATGCAGTGCTGCGTAGGCCCCTGGAACGCCACAGCATGGGGCTGAGCAGGCTGCATCATGAGCGAGCGAGCTGTGACACGGACAAAAGTATGCTGAGCAATAACTCATCTAGGAAGGGAGCAGGCTGGGCTTGGAGCTGTGCTCCAACTTGTGTAAAGCAGCCGCATGCCCACCAACGCCCACACTTGCCCTCCTGCAATGCCCAAACTCGACCTTCTGCAATGCTTGGAGACGTTCTGCCCACATCTGACTTCCATGCATTGCCCACCCCCGACCTCCACGCTTTGCCCACACCCAACCTCCACGCTTTGCCCACCCCCGACCTCCACGCTTTGCTCACCCCCGACCTCCACGCTTTGCCCACACCCAACCTCCACGCTTTGCCCACACCCAACCTCCACGCTTTGCCTTCAAACAACCTCCACGCTTTGCTCAACCCCGACCTCCACGCTTTGCCCACACCCAACCTCCACGCTTTGCCCACACCCAACCTCTACGCTTTGCCTTCAAACAACCTCCACGCTTTGCTCACCCCCAACCTCCACGCTTTGCCCACACCCAACCTCCACGCTTTGCTCACACCCGAACTTCTGGAACGCTGCAAAATGTTACTTGAGCACCCAGCTCCTCTGCCCTGCGGCCTACGCGTCCTTTGTTGGCGGCACCCAGCAACACACGGCAGTGACACATCAACCCAGCACCAAATCGCCCACAAAGCGCACCGGCACCGCCCATTGCGTCAGCGGTGCTGCAGGCTCCGCGCACACACGCCTCGCCCGCCCAGCGCACAAGGGGGTCTACATCGGCGCGCTCATTCCCAGTTCGGCATAGGCTCCTCTGGTGCTGCAGTCTTTGCACGTGCACGCCTTGCCCCCAGCACAAAGCACGGGCACTCATCCAGCGTGCAAGCGCTCATAGCCCCACAGTGGCGCAGGCCAATGCGATGCTGCAGGCTCCACGCACACACGCCCCGCCCTCGCCCCCCACCCACCACGGGTCCACACTTAGTGCAATGAGGTAGGCGCGCACAGCTGCGTCGGCGAGCGCGGCGTCGGCGGGCCGGGCGCGAGGGCGGCTGGACTCCGGGCGCATGAGGGCGGTGCCCCGCGCGCGCGTCTCCACCTGCAACCGCACATGCCATGGGCGAAGGAAAGAGGGGGCTGGCACGCAGGGAACTGCACGCCCATTTTTAAACCTTGCAGGTCGATGCAGGCAGCAAGTGGCCTCGCGCCAACACAATGCACATCAACACGTGGCATGCATGCTGCCGCTGCTCGCGCAAGGGAGCCACAGGCCTTGGCGGGTGAACAAGTTGACGCATGGGAGGCAGGGCCACACGAAACAGCCAAGAGAGACAGGAGCCAGCTGCTGAAGCATCTGCACTGCTGGGATTTAATGCATCCATCCAAACCATTTCAATGAGAGCGCAGCCCCCTGAACAGCAGGTTGCATGCCCTGCACTGCTATGCACGCATGCACACATCCAACCACACACACAGCTCTCCACACATCAGACGCACCAAACCACCTGCCCAAGAAGCCTGTGACTTGTGCGTGTGTGGCTAGCCCTTTAAACCCCTAAGCATGCTGCCATGAGCGCTTGGCACCACTTTTGTACTGCTGCCATGGTTGCCTGGTAGAGGCGGCCCTCTGACGCGGCTGTGCCTCAAACACACAGCCAGTGTGCGCGCAACACACAGCCAGCATGCGCGCAGCACACAGCAAGCATGCGCGCAGCACACGGGGATGCATGCAACACACGGGCATGCATGCGCGCGACACACCACACATCGAGCCAGCCAGCCCACTCCTGGGGCCATACACAGTGTGCGTCACAGCATATTTTGCTCACCAGGACGCAGCACGCCGGCATGCTGTTTCACAGTATTGACACACACGCACACCAGCACGCATTAGGGCTCCTGCACTCACATCCACATTTACATTCATTCACACACCCATGCACATGCACGCGCACACAAACACACATGCACCAACAGGCACGCACGGCCCCACGCACCGGGCTGGCTTAACTGACCACCCACCAGGCTGTGCCGCACATCCAGGCCACCTTTCTTGTCCAGGATGCCGTGCCTGAAGCCGTGCCTCCTCCTCCTCGAGCCATGCTCCCCAGACCCCCCTTCTGCCTCCCCCACCTCTTCTCCCCCCACACCCTCCTCGCCCTCCACCCAGATCTCCACCTGCGGCCGCCGCCTGCCATTTCCCCTGCCATCCTGATATGCCACTCCACCCGCCGGCCTGAGCAGCGCATCCGAGGAGCCCTCTGTCCCCCACCCGTGCCTCCTGTCCCAATCAGGCGGCTTTGGGCGGGGAACAGGCATGATCTGCGCAGAAGGAGGCCTGCAGGCGTGCAAGGCAACGGCACATGCGGCAAGCTTGTGTGCTTAAATGTCGTGAGAGCCGCCTGTGGGCGTGCGAGGAGGCCTGTTGATGCACACAGCAGCGGCGCAAGCAGCCGGACCGTGCAATTTGGCGATGTGGGGGCCGCTTGTGCACACGCGAGGAGGCCTGCAGGCATACTTAACTGACGGCAGCGCAAGCATAGCCAAGCGCTTTAGCATGCTGCTAGCAACTTTTAGGGCTGTGCAGGTGTGGTGGCCTTGTTGAGCACATCACAGCGCTGTGAAACGTCTGCAGCCGCCGCAGTGCGCTGAGGGTAGAGAGTGGGGTGGGAGGAGTGCTGTTGGCGCAGGGCCACACACAAAATGTGCTCAAGGTACACCCACCTGGCTTTGAGCTTATCAAGGGCCCCCCCAGCATCCGACTGCCGCCAAGCCCTGAGGCTTGCAAGGCTTGGCTTCCAGCCGCCCGTTGCTGCCTGCACAGATGGGAGCAAACATGGTGCATGTGCTTGAGGGTGGACTCCAAGTGGGGACGCGCTCGGCCGGCATTTAATTGCCAACCACCCATTGCAGCCTGCTCAGACGCACATGTTGCAAATGGTGCAGACAGTCACCCGCAAGGCACAAGTGCTGTCCCACACAGGGCATCAGTACCAAGCACATGCTCCACACGCTTTACTATGCACGCTCAACACACAGCTTTGCCACGTCTCCTTTGGCTGGCGATGACCAGCCACACCAACCGCGGACCTATCAGTCTTACAACCAGGATGGCCGTCAACCCTTAACCTGTGAACTTGTGATCTCGTGAACTTGTGAACTCGCCACTCCTCACACAGCCCCAGGCTTCAGCGCACCGCCCCAGCCCTTGTCCCC
>LFIK01005439.1_pt1 | contig 10222 bp, 5 predicted proteins | sample 643401 | NCBI WGS metagenome assembly LFIK01 (sample SAMN03777447, study PRJNA286221) | soda lake metagenome | biome: soda lake; feature: Kulunda steppe; material: water; isolation source: sample T5-Br brine of Lake Tanatar-5 | place: Russia: Kulunda steppe | collected 2010-07
ACCGGCTGATGCTTGTTCTCTGTAACGCGAGCAAGCATCAGCCGGTCTCCTCGTCCACCACCCAGGTGTCCTTGCTGCCACCCCCCTGGGACGAGTTCACCACCAGCGAGCCCTTGCGCATCGCAACCCGCGTGAGTCCACCCATGGTCACCGCATGATGGTCACTGGAAAGGATGAAGGGTCGCAGGTCCACATGCCGCGGCTCGACCCGTGATCCGATCAGGGTGGGTACGGTGGACAGATTGAGCATGGGCTGGGCAATGTAGTTGCGTGGCGACTTGCGGATCAGGCCAGCGAACTGGTCGCGTTCCTTGCGGGTGGCGCGAGGGCCCATCAGCATGCCGTAGCCCCCCGATTCATTGGCTGGCTTGACCACCAGCTTGTCCAGGTTTTCCAGGACGTATTCACGGTCCAGCGGGCGCTCGCACACGTAGCTGGGCACGTTCGGAAGGATCGCTTCTTCACCCAGGTAATAGCGGATCAGGTCCGGCACGAAAGTGTAGACCGCCTTGTCATCCGCCACCCCTGCGCCCGGAGCATTGGCGAGCGCAACGTTGCCTGCCTTCCAGGCACGCATGAGCCCCGGCACTCCGAGCGTGGAGTCCGGATTGAAGACTTCCGGATCCAGGAACAGGTCATCAATCCGGCGGTAGATCACGTCAACCCGAGCCAGTCCGTGAGTCGTGTACATGTAGACGCAGTCATCGCGTCCCACCACCAGATCATCCCCCTGGACCAGTTCGCAACCCATCTGCTGCGCCAGGTAGGAGTGCTCGAAATAGGCGGAGTTGAAGATGCCCGGCGTCAGGATGACCACCTCTGGGCGACCCGCCGATCGCGGCGACAGTGCTGCCAGCGTATCGAACAGCTGCGATGGATAGTCATCCACCGGCCGGATCGTGTAGTCCTCGAACAGTTCCGGAAAGACACGCTTCATCACGAGCCGGTTCTCGAGCAGGTAAGAGACGCCGGACGGCACCCGCAGATTGTCTTCCAGGACATAGACCGTGCCCTGATCGTCACGCACCAGATCGGAGCCGCAGACATGGGCCCAGACACCATGAGGGGGCGTCACCCCCATGCACTGGGGCCGAAAGTTGGCCGAATTCTCGAGCAGCGCTTCAGGGAAGACCCCATCGCGAATGCAGGCCTGCTCGTGATAGAGGTCGTTTATGAACAGGTTCAGGGCCCGCACCCGCTGGACCAGTCCCTGCTCGATGCGTTCCCACTCGCGACGGCGGATGATCCGTGGAATCAGATCAAGTGGCCAGCTGCGATCTATGGAACCCTCTTCCTGAGTGTAGACGGTGAAGGTAATGCCCATCTCCTTGATGGAAAGATCCAGCGCCGCCTTGCGCGTCGCCAGCTCCTCTTCCGAGAAGCGCGCCAGCGTACGCGCCAGCTTGCCGGCGCCCGGACGAATCCGTCCGGACGGTGCCACCATCTCGTCGAACAGCCCCTCTGCAGGGTACTGCTTCCAGTCAATCGCCATCATCGCTCCTTGCTGCCAGCCTCAGCCCACCGCGCTCAGCGAACCCAGCGGATAGACGTCCACACTCACTTCCATGGAATGGTGACCACCGCCATAGATCACGCCCCTCAATGGGGCCACATCGGCATAGTCGCGCCCTCGCGCCAGCACGACATACTGATCGTTCGGTATCTTGTTGTTGGTGGGATCGAACTCGACCCAGCCGAAATCCGGCATCCAGACTGCAAACCAGGCATGCGAGGCGTCACTGCCCACCAGCTTTGGTTGCCCGGGCGGTGGCAGCGTTTCCAGGTAGCCGGACACATAGCCCGCACTCAGCCCCAGCCCGCGCAGGGCGCAGATGGCCAGGTGAGCAAAGTCCTGACAGACCCCGCGCCGCAACTGCCAGACCTGCTGCAAGGGGGTCGCAATCGAGGTGGCCTCGGGATCGTAGTGAAACTCCGCATGGATCCGGCGCATCAGATCGGTAGCAGCCTCGATCAGGCCCGCGCCGGGAGGGAAGGAGAGCGCCGCCCAGGCGTCCAGCTCCGGCAACAGCGGGACCAGGTCCGAGGCCAGCAGGAACTGCCGCTGCAACCGCAGGTCGGGCGTTTCCGCCGCTTCGAGCTGATCCCGGACCCGTTCCCAGGGCAGATCCTCGGTCGGCAGTGGTGCCGGATGGGTGTCCACCTCGCTGGTCATGGTCACGGTCAGTTCACGGTGGGGCTGCTCGATCGCGAAGTAGGTGACGTGATTGCCGAAATAGTCACGTCGCCTCCAGACCACCTTCGGTTCGGGCGCCACGACCAGCAGATGGCGTCGGCATTGCTGACGCTCGCAGTCCTGAGGGACCAGTCGCGCCTCGTTGTGGCAGAGCATCACCGGATTGGCATAACGGTAGCGGGTCTGGTGGGTGACTCGATAGCGCATGGTCAGTCGCCCTCCGCCTCTCGCAGCACCGGCACCAACTGCTGGGTGCGCTCCACATGGCTGAAGAAGGCCCGATCGAGGGCCGCACGAGCCGCCGCCAGATCTTCCCACATCGCTTCCAGAAAGCTGGCCAGCCCGGATCGCTGGCCGCTCGTCGGGTCTGCAGCCACCAGGGTTTCAAGCTGGACCAGCCGAATGCGAGTGTGGGCCTGCAGCAGTGCCCGCTGATCGGCCGCGAGTCCACGCTGGTTCGTCTCCCGCGGAAGTGCCGCCAGATGGTCCTCCAGCCTTGCGGCCTGGTAGGCCAGTGAGCGAGGGTTGGCGGCATCGGCCACGAGTACCTGCAGGGCACTGCCCGTATCCAGTCCCGCGCGGTAACGCCGGCGATGGGTCATGACGCTCTCGTTGGCCATCAACAGCGCTTCCAGCAACTGGTGCTCCACCCCTTCCCTGGCCTGACGCAGCAGGGTCTTCTGGAGCAGTCGAATCAGATTGGCAGCACGCTCGAAGCGACGGCCGATCATCATGAAATGCCAGCCATGTTCGTGGGTGGTACTTTCCAGCGTCAGCCCCGTGAATGCCACCAGGCTGGACACCAGACGGTCCAGGGTGTCTTCCAGCACGCCCAGACCGGACCACTGGCGTCGACGCTGCTGCTGCAGGGTTTCGCTGATGTCGTCGATTACGCGCCAGGTATCGGCCGACCAGCGATCACGCACGCTCAGCGCGCTCCGCTCCAGCGCCTTCAGCGTGGCGGCAAGCGATCCTGACAGGGTGGTGTCGCGAACTGTCTCCAGCAGCGTGCTCTCGAACAGCTCCGGCGCCAACTGCCCGGGGACAGTGGCGGTACCGCCGGATGACAGCTCCTTCAGGGCGAACAGCAGCATCGACAGGGCGCCCGCATCGGCCGGATCGCCGTAGTCACGGGACTCGTTGAACCGACGCAGGGCAGCCCGTGCCAGCCGGGTCAAGAATTCCGCCCGCTCGGCATTGCGCCCGACCCAGTAAAGATTCTCGGCCGTCCGACTGGGCAGGCTCTCGAACACCACATGGAAGTCCGGTGCCGCGGTGGTGGCAGGCCACTGAATCAGGTGGCGTTCGTCCTCGGCAGCCAGTACCCAGGTGTCCTTGCAGGTTCCCTGCAGAGAGGCAGCCAGGCCACCGCTGATTTCACCGGGAGCGCCAACCCGGGTGAAGCCGCCCGGCATGACCGCGAAACCGTCACCACTGGCACTCACGAAACAACGCGTGACCACACTGCGTGGCTGCAGTTCGCCCGCGACCAGCGCCGGGGTGGTTGCCCCGCCGCCCGGTTCCTGCCCGACGTAATGCACCGGGTCCTGCCGCAACCGGTCACGCCACTGCTCCAGTTCGGCAGCGCTCAATCCGCCGCCCCAGACCGCGGCACGGGCGCGATCGATGGGCTTGATCATCAGGCGATCAAGGTTGCGCAGCACGTGATCGAGACTGGTCGGCTCGCCACACCACCAGGTGCCGGCCGACTCCAGCTTCAGCTCCTCGCCCAGGAACTGCCGGCAGATCCGTGGCAGGAACGGCAGCAAACCCGGGTTCTCGAGGACACCGGCCCCGAGCGGATTGACCATGCTGACCTGTTGCCTGCGTGCCACCTCGAACAGGCCGGGAATACCCGCCTGGGAGGCAGGATCCAGTTCCAGGGAATCGGCCAGCGTGTCTGCAATGCGTCGGAACACCACGTCGACCAGCTTGAGTCCCTCGATGGTGCGCAACCAGAGGTGGCCCTCGCGAACCGTCAGGTCCTCGCCCTCCAGCAGCGGAAACCCGAGGTAGCTGGCCAGATAGGCGTGATCGAAATAAGCCGGATCAGAGGCTCCCTGACCCAGCACCACGATCCTGGGGTCCACCTTCTGGTGCGGTGCACGCAGCGTCAGTTCGTTGCGCAACTGGCGAAAGAAGCGCGCCAGTCGATGCACATGGCTGCTGCGGATCAGGTTGGGCAGAATCCGAGAGGTGGCGATCCGTGTTTCCAGCGCGAGACCGGCCCCGGCCGGCGCCTGAGTACGATCCGCCACCACCCGGAATGTTCCGTCCGGGCCACGGGCGATATCCGCCGCATAAAGCGATAATGCCGCTTGCTGTTCTGCCAGACTACCGGCCGCCGGCAACAGGAAGCCCCGGTGGGCGAAGATCAGTTCTGCCGGCACCATGCCATTGCGAACGAGATGCCGGGGGCCGTACAGATCGCGCAGGATCAGATCGAGCAAGCGAGCACGCTGGTGCAGCCCTGCTTCGATCCGGCTCCAGTCGGCAGCCGGAATCAGGAAGGGCACCGGGTCCAGCTCCCACGGCCGACTGGCCGCAGGCCCCTCGGCGAAGGCGCTGTAGCTGATGCCGTTTTCGCGGAACAGGCGTCGCGCCTCGATGCGACGCGCTTCCAGATCCTGGCCACCGAGTTGCTGGAACGCAGTCAGCAGAGGTGCCCAGTGACCTGCAAGCTCGCCCTCGGCCTGACCGGCCCAGAGCTCGTCGAAACCACCCGAACCCGCCAGGTAGGCGGGCGTGAGCAACGCCATCTGCATGCTGGCCTGGGGCTCGCTCACGCGCCCCCCGAGCGATTGCGGTCGCGGCGCAGGTCCAGGGTGAGCGGATAGTCCATGTTGATCTCTGCTCGCGGTGGTTCCAGCGGGCCGCGCGCGCCGCCTTCCGGCACGAAACGGCCACGAGCGGGACGGGGCAGATTCACTTCCTGCACACCGGGGGTATGACCGAAGTTCCAGAATCTGGAAACGCGCCGTGCTTCTGCCTCGTTGGCATTCACCGGGAAGGTGTCGTAACTGCGTCCCCCGGCATGACTGACGAAGTAGGTACAGCCACCGATGGCGCGATTGTTCCAGGTATCGATCAGGTCCAGCACCAGCGGGGCATCCACGCCAATGGTCGGATGCAGGGCCGAAGGCGGCTGCCAGGCTCTATAGCGCACCCCGGCCACGTACTCTCCCTTCACCCCGGTGCCGCGCAACGGTACCCGCCGGCCATTGCAGCTGAGCACATGGCGGCCCTCGGTCATGCCCGTGACTCGCACCTGCAGCCGCTCCACGGACGAATCCACGTAACGGGCCGTGCCCTGGGCGGTTGTTTCCTCGCCCAGCACATGCCAGGGCTCTATGGCGCCTCGCAGACTGATGTCCACATCGCCGATGCGCACATGCCCGAACTGGGGAAAGCGGAACTCCAGGAACGGGGCGAACCATTCCGGCTCGAAGGCATAGCCGGCATCGCGCAGATCGGTGATCACCTCGCGAAAATCGGCCCAGACATAGTGCGGCAGCATGAAGCGATCGTGCAGGCTGGTGCCCCAGTGGACCAGCGGCCGCTTCAGCGGATGGCGCCAGAACCAGGCCACCAGCGCCCGCAACAGCAGCATCTGCACCAGACTCATGCGGGCATGAGGCGGCATCTCGAATGCGCGCAGTTCAAGCAGCCCCAGCCGACCGGTAGCACTGTCCGGGGCAAACAGCTTGTCGATGCAGAACTCGGATCGGTGCGTGTTGCCCGTCAGGTCGGTCAGCAAGTGGCGCAGGGCCCGGTCCACCAGCCAGGGCTGATCCGAATCACCTTCGGGCAGCTGCGAAAAGGCAATCTCCAACTCGTACAGACGGTCATCGCGGGCCTCGTCCACACGCGGGGCCTGGCTGGTCGGACCGATGAACAGGCCCGAGAACAGATAGGACAGCGACGGGTGATTCTGCCAGTAGGTCAGCAGACTGCGGAGCAGCGACGGCCGGCGCAGCAGCGGCGAGTCGGCCGCCGCAGGCCCTCCCAGGGTGACGTGATTGCCCCCGCCCGTGCCGGTGTGGCGCCCGTCCAGCATGAACTTTTCGGTGGCCAGCCTGCATTCGCGGGCCAGCTCATAGAGACGCTCGGTGTTCGTGACCAGCGCCTCGAATGATTCGGCCGGATGGATGTTCACCTCGATGACCCCGGGGTCGGGAGTCACCGCCAGCTTGAGCAGGCGATGGTCCCGCGGCGGCTCATAGCCTTCCAGTACCAGCGGCAGTTTCAGCGCTGCAGCCACCTCGTGGAGCAGCTCCACCAGCTCCAGCCAGGCTTCGACCCGGGTCACAGGCGGCAGGAACACATGCAGCAGCCCCCTGCGGACCTCCACGCACAACGCCGTGTGGACCACGCGGCCGGAGCGCAACCAGCGCGAGACCTGTTGCGACCCGGCATCAGCCCGCGGGGCACGAACCGGCGGCAGTGGGCCGGCAATCGCCATGGGATCCGGCGGCTGCTCGGGAACTCGATCGGCCGGATCGGCCTCCCAGGGCAGGCTGTCCAGGGGCAACCGGTAACCCAGCGGCGAGTCGCCCGGCAGCAGGAACAGGCGGCCGGCCCGCAACGGCCAGTGACTGGATTGCCAGGCACAGGCAACGTCCGAGTATTCCAGCGGCAGCACGAAGCCCGCCGGCACGTTCAGATCGCCCGCCAGTACTTCCCGCAGGCGCCGGCGTTCACCGGCATCCTGCAGATCCCGGCCTGACAGTTCAGCCTCGTCGATGGGCAGACGCCCTTCCTGCCAGAGGTGGTAGAAGGGATCCTCCCAGGCCGTCAGCACGCTCTCGGCAGGCAGTGCCAGCCGTTGCCGAAGCCTGTCGATGAAAGCTTCGGCCACCTCCGGGGCCAGCCCGCCCTCTTCCTCCGGATTGGCCAGCAAGCGCGCATCGGGCCAGATCGGCTCGCCGTCGCGACGCCAGTAACAGGCCTTCTGCCACCGCGGCAGCGCTTCCCCCGGATACCACTTGCCCTGACCGTAGTGCAGCACCCCACCCCGCGCGAAGGCGTCATGCAGCTTGCGTGTCAGGCGCTCGGCAAGGCGTCGCTTGTCCTCGCCGTCGGCGGCCGTGTTCCATTGCTCGGACTCCATGTCGTCGATGGACACAAAAGTGGGCTCTCCGCCCATGGTCAGCCGTACATCGCCCGCGCGCAGCTCGGCATCCACCTGTTCGCCCAGCAGCCGAATGGCCTGCCAGACAGCTTCTGTATAAGGCCGCGTCACGCGCGGATCCTCGTGAATACGGGACACCTCATTGACGTGCTCGAACTCCACCTCGCAGACACCGGTGGCACCCGTGATGGGGGCAGCGCTGGACGGCTCTGGCGTGCAGGCCAGCGGGATGTGACCCTCGCCGGCGAACAGCCCGGAGGTAGGATCCAGCCCCACCCAGCCCGCGCCGGGAATGTAGACCTCGGCCCAGGCATGCAGGTCGGTGAAATCCTCACTGGGCCCGGATGGGCCATCCAGGGCCGGCACATCGGCAGTCAGCTGCACCAGGTAGCCGGACACGAATCGCGCTGCCAGCCCGAGGTGGCGGAGGATCTGCACCAGCAGCCAGCCGGAGTCACGGCACGAGCCCCGTTTCAGGGCGAGCGTGTCCTCGCAGGTCTGGACCCCGGGCTCCATGCGGATGGTATAGGCAATTTCCTCACTCAGGCGCTGATTGAGCTGCACCAGGAAATCCACCGTCGGCATGGCCGCCCGATCGACAGAGGCCACCCATTCCCGCAACCGCGGTCCGCCTTCGGCACGTTCCAGATAGGGCGCAAGGTCCCGCCGCAGGCGTTCACCGTACTCGAAAGGCCACTCCCTGGCAGACTCGTCCAGGAAGAAGTCGAACGGGTTGATCACCGTCATGTCGGCGATCAGTTCCACGTCGAAGCACAGTTCCCGGACCTTTTCCGGGTACACCAGGCGTGCCAGCCAGTTACCGAACGGGTCCTGCTGCCAGTTGATGAACGGGTCCTCGGGCCGGAACTTCAGGCTGTATGCCAGAATCGGCGTGCGCGAATGCACGGCCGGTCTCAGCCTGACCACATGGGGGAAGACCTCTACGGGCCGATCGAAACGGTAGCGCGTGGTATGGCGTATGGCGACATGAATGGCCAAGGATCCACTCCAGCAGCCCAGGGCCGGCATGGCCTGACCCGACAGCAGTGATTCTGCGTGATCCGCGACCGATTGCAAAAGATCCTTTTGAGCCGGCTCGGAAACAGCGCTAGATTCGTGCAACGATCGGGCCCGGTGGGCAATGTGCCGGGCCGAGCGCAGCTCTGGCCATGGGGCTGGAACGGGACACCACGGGAGAGGCTCATGAGCATCGTCGACGACAGCACGCTGGTCAGCACTCAATGGCTGGCTGACCGCCTGGAGGATCCGGACATCCAGGTGTTCGACTGCACCGTTCACCTGGAGGCCGATCCTGGCGGACGACCGCGTGTGGTCAGTGGTCATGCGGATTATCTGACCACCCACATACCTGGCGCCGGCTTTCTGGACCTGACCAGTGAACTGTCCGACACCTCGAGTCGACTGGCCTTCACGCTGCCCCCTGCGGCAGACCTGAAGATCGCCCTGGAAGCGGCAGGCGTGGACACGCGTCGCCACCTGGTGCTCTACAGCAGCAGTCACCCCATGTGGGCCACCCGCGTATGGTGGATGCTGCACGCGCTGGGAGCACCACGGGTGGCCGTACTGGATGGCGGTCTGCAGGGCTGGGATGGCGCAGGCCTGCCACTCGCCAGCGGGGTCGAACCCATCGAGCCCGGCTTCGTCCAGGAACGCTTTCGCCCCGAACTCTGGGCGAGCAGGGAACAAGTGCTCGCGCGCCTGCAGGCGGGTGATACCTGCACGCTCAACGCCCTGCCCCATGCGGTCTACACCGGCGCCAGCCAGACCCGCTATGGTCGCCCCGGACACATCAGTGGCAGCGTCAACGTGCCCTACGAAAAGCTGTTTGCCCGCGATGGTCAGCGCTTTGCACCGGCAACGCGCCTGCGAGAGCACTTCGCTCGCAGTGGTGCGCTGGAACGTCCGGTAGTCTGTTATTGCGGCGGCGGCATCGCGGCGACCGTGGCCGCATTCGTGCTGACTCGACTGGGCCACGAACAGGTCGCCGTATATGATGGCTCCCAGAGCGAATGGGCGCAGGATCCCGCGCTGCCCATGACCGAAGGCAGCGAGCCGGGAGATCCTGGCACCGCTTCCTGAAGGGGAGTGGTGCCAGCGCCCGAACGTCCCGCCACCTGCAAGGATCGCGCATGAGTCAGGAGAAAACACAGGTTCTGGTGATACTGGACAAGCCCAAGCATGCCCAGGCGGCGCTGCAGCGCGCCCGCGAGATCACCAGCAGACAATCCGCCCACCTGCATCTGACATCGTTCTGCTGGCTGCCGATGGCCGAGTACGACGATGTCTTCGAGACACACCAGCGGAGGGCACTCAAGCAGGCAGCCATGCGCGAGCGTCAGGACTGGCTTCGGGAGCTGGTGCTGGACGAGCGCCTGAGCGCCGACGACATCAGCACCGAAGTGGTCTGGACCCAGGACATTGCCGGCTGGGTCGAGGAGTACGAAGGTACGCGCAAGCCCGACCTGATCGTCAAGAGCGTGCACCGCAACAGTCGCTCGCTGACGCACACGCCTCTGGACTGGCGCCTCCTGCGCGAGAGTCGCACGCCGGTCTGGCTGGTGGTCCATGATCGGCCCCTGACTGAAGGTCCGGTGCTGGCCACCATCGATCTGCGTCACACGGACCATGAGCATCAGTTGCTCAACCAGAAGGTCCTGGATGCTGCCAGACGTGTCGCAGACCAGCTGGGCAGGCCGCTGCACTGTGTCCACGCACTCGAGTCCTCGGCGGCGCCACGATTGCTGGACCGGTTGACCAGGCAGGATCTGGAACAGCGACTGCAGGACCGTTCAGTACAGCTGCTGAAGGCGCTGGCACAGCCCTACGGAGTCAGTGAGGATGCCCTGCACATCGTCCAGGGCAAGGTAGGACACGCA
>LFIK01005440.1_pt1 | contig 10221 bp, 9 predicted proteins | sample 643401 | NCBI WGS metagenome assembly LFIK01 (sample SAMN03777447, study PRJNA286221) | soda lake metagenome | biome: soda lake; feature: Kulunda steppe; material: water; isolation source: sample T5-Br brine of Lake Tanatar-5 | place: Russia: Kulunda steppe | collected 2010-07
AACGGTAATGGATGGCCCATGAAAAGGCCGACCATCAGCCCGCCGAACATGATGATGGTAAGAAGTTCGGGTCCCATAAACTACTCCTCGCGAAGGCGGTTGATGGCCCGAAGAACGATGGCGAGCGCCTGAAGCGACAGGATCACGCCCGCAAACACCATAATCATCTTTAGGGGGTAGACCGGAATCGACACGACCCCGTATGTGGTCTCGCCCCGGGTCCAGGCCCGATAGGCGAAGCTCCAGGTGTAGTTCAGATAGATGACCATGAACGGGACGAAGAAAATCAGGTAGCCGAGGATATCCAGCCAGGCTTGAGTCTTTTTCGAGCCCAGCTCCTTGAGCACGTCAACTTCGACATGCGCCCGGGCATAAAGCCCGTAAGCGGCAAGCAGCATGAAATGCGCGGCGAAGAGCTGTTTGGAGACGTCGAATGCCCAGTCGCTCGGCCGGCCGATAACGAATCGAATGACGATGTCATAAATGATAACCAAGGTCAGGATGGCGACAATCGGCGCCAGGAGATAGCCGATCCACCTGTTGAGGCGATCGATCGACTCCGCAACTGTATTCATCGATAATCCGCCTTTCTTGGAAAGCACCCAGCCAGCGAAGCGGGAAAAGGAAATCGATCCAGGGGAGGCGCCAGGCTGGCACGCTCCCCCGGTCCTGCCGTGATTACATGCAGGCTTCGATTTCTTCGAGCGATGGCAGGTTATCCATCGTCCGGCTCATGTTGAATGGCACCGAGATATCGCGCCACTTGGCATAGTCCACCAGATAGGAAATCTGCGAGTAATAGACAGCCGCATGATCCGGGTTTTCACAGGCGCCCTGTAAAATCACCTCGTTGGTGATTTCTTGGATGCGGGCAAGGTCTTCATCCGGCATCTGGTTGATCTCGGTACCGGCATCGAGGAAATCCTGAGTGCCTTGGGTAGAGCCCCGCTCGGACCAGGCGATCGACCATGCCATATTCGCTTGTGCGGCTATTTCCAGCTTGGCCTGCGTGGCTTCCGACAACGCATCCCAAGCCGAGCGGTTGATCATCACACCGAACACACTTGCTGACTGGTGCCATCCGGGCACGGCCCAATAGTCGGCGACTTCGTGAAAGCCGGCATCATAATCGACACCCGGCGTCGCGAACTCGGCGCCGTCGACGACTCCGCGCTCGACCGCCTGGTAGATTTCCTCACCGGCCAGGGTGACCTGCGAGCCGCCGAGGCGTTCCAGGACGCGGCCTTGGTCGCGACCCGCCAGCCGCAGTCGCAAACCGTCCAGATCCGAAACCGAGGTGATCGGCGTATTGCCCCGGAAGCCCGACTCGTTGTTGGTAATACCATAGGGCAGATAGACCATGTCGAACTGGCCATATATCTCCTGGTAAAGGTCGAAGCCGTCCCAGCCATAAACCCAGTTCAAATAGTCGACGCCGTTAAAGAGCATCGTGTGGGTCGCCAGCGGAGAGAAGGCGGAATTGGTGCCGGCCCAATAGCCCGGCCAGTCGCCCGCCGCTTCGATGCTGCCGGTTTCGACGGCGTCGAACACTTGGGTGCCAGGCATCAAGGTGCCGCCGGCCCGGAAGTCGATTTGCAATTCGTCGCCCGTGATTCGGTTGACCATATCGACCCAGTTGCGGTCGATCTCGATCAATGCGATCGAGTCGGGCCAGGTGCTGGTCATGGTCCAGGTTTCCTGGGCCGAAGCCTGAGCCGCCGTTAAGGCCACCGCTGCAGCCATGCCGCCCATGACAGCGTATTTCGCGCGATTCTTAAGTCGTGACATGAATTGTCCTCCCAGTTTGGAAAATGTGCGCCGGTATCGGCGCCTCGTAGTTGGCGTGGGCAATCGTAGTATTCACTCGTTGCATTAATCGTCCCACAAAGCCTTGTAGATATCGATGATCTGGTCTTGGGTGGGGACGACCGGGTTGTTGGCCGGGCTGCCCGAGGCGAGCGCCTGTTCGGCCATCGTATCCAACACTGAGAAATACCGTTCGCGCTCAATCCCATAGTTGGCCGGTGAGGGAACGTTGAGATCGGCGTTGAGTTGCTTGAGTCCGTCGACCAGCGCCTTTCCAGCCTCGGCGTCGTCCGCGGCCTGCGTCCATGCCATGGCCCGCGCGCAATCGGCGTATCGGGCCGGCGCGCCGGCCAGGGAAAATTCGGTAATCTTTGGCAACAGCATGGCATTCGACAAACCGTGCGGAACATGGAAGAAGGCCCCGATCGGCCGGCTCATCCCATGGACGAGGCAAACCGATGCGTTGGAGAATGCCATGCCGGCCTGGGTGGCGGCGAGCATCATGGACTCTCGCGCCGGGGCATTGCTCGGCTCGAAACAGGCGGTGCGGATGTGGCCGGCAATCAGCCGCATGGCATTCAATGCCAGTGTATCGGTATGCGGATTCGCCTTTCGGCTGACATAGGCCTCGATCGCATGCGTCAAGCTGTCGACACCGGTATCGGCCGTCAGTCGGAACGGCTTTTCCATGGTCAGGGTATAATCGATGATGGCAGCCGTCGGCAGGGCCGCCATTCCCATGATCAGCATTTTTTCGTCGGTCTCGACATCGGTGATGACGGTCACGCGGGTGGCCTCTGACCCCGTGCCGGCCGTGGTCGGCACACAAATCAGCGGGAGGACCGGCATATCCGGGGAGGCCGGCACCTTGTAATCGCGCATGCGGCCGCCCGCCGCATGAAGGATGCCCATGGCCTTGGCGGTATCCATTGAACTGCCGCCGCCGATCGCGATCATGCAATCATAGGGACGGTTCCGGCTCCCTGCGGCCAGCCGGGACACACCCGCTTCGACCACGGTCGTCGTTGGATCGGGGATGGTTTCTGAAAAACAGTCATTCGCGATGCCGGCCGTATCAAGCGCATCGCATAGCCGGCGATACGGAGGGGCCGTGGCCATGAACGGATCGGTAACGATGAGCGGGCGCGATACATGCAAGCGGGCCATGACATCGGCCACTCGGTCCACCGCGTTGGCGCCGATCAGCAAGAGGCCGGGCGAGGTTACCGTGGCGATTGTCATGCGCGCGTTCGTCCCCCCATTGCATTGCTTTATCGCTCTTCACCGGGCTCCAGTCCGAATGATGGCCGACATCCGGTTTGCCTACGATGATCTGCCTCTGCAGAGAGACCGAGGAGAACATTTTCCCGGTTATCTTGCAATGCGGAAGATTGATCCTGAAGCAAATCCGCCGCAATGCCCGGTGATCGGCGGATAGCAGCGGTCGTTTCAGGTGTCGTCGTGCGGTGCAGCGCGTTTCAGTCCGCAGCCGCGAAGAACGAAATCGACGAGATTGTCGGTCGCCCGCTTGAATTCTGCGTCCGAGATGTGGTCGGTGTTCAGGACATGTTTGATTTGGACGTCGAAATCGGCATAGGTCTGGGTCATCGCCCAAAGGGTAAAAAACAGATGGTCCGGCGCAATCGGGGCCATTTTTCCCTCGGCGATCCATCCCTCGACGACGCCCGTTCGGAGCTTCATGGTCTCGCGCAGCTTCGTTGACAGATAGGGTTCGACCTGCTGGGCGCCATGAATGATTTCGTTGGCGAAAACCTTGGAGGCCAGGGGGCGATTGCGTGACCAGGACATCTTGTCGAGGATATAGCGTTCCATCGCCACGGCCGGGTCCGCGTCCGGCGCGAAGTGGTCGAAGGCGTCGACCCACATATCGAGAATGGTGTCGAGCAGCGTTCGATAAAGCAGCTCCTTGGTGCCGAAATAGTAATGGATGTTGGCCTTGGGCAATCCGGCCCGTTCGGCGATCGCCTGAACCGAGGCGCCGTTGAATCCGGCTTCGGCGAAGACGGCCTCGGCAGCCTCGAGAATCCGGGCCTCGTTCAGGCGCCGCGTTCGCCCGCCTGCCGGTCTGGAGGGGGCAAGACCCGAATGTCCATCGTGGTCGGAATCGCCCAAACCAGTGGCATTTACTGCATATGCTTTCATCATCCCGCCTATCTGCACAACAGGTGGCCAAAATTTCAACCGCCATGCTCAGAAAAATTTTGACCGATCGGTCAGGTTCTGGCTAGCCTACGAGAAGATGGCGATGAGCCGGATGAAAAGCTGGCTGCAATAATGAAAATACCGGCATTCCCCACAAAGGGAAGGCCGCGAACAGGAAGGCCGACAATGTCGATCGATCATGACTCCGGGAATCGGCACGTTGATGGTGAGGGCCCCGATATCCGCACCGGCCGCTTGCCGGCGGCTGCATTGGCCGACAATTTCAACGACGCGCACCCGCCCTTGACCCGTCAACAAGCGGTCATCGAGGCGAGCCGGTGCTATTTTTGCTATGATGCGCCCTGCGTCGAGGCCTGTCCGACGGGCATCGATATTCCGTCGTTTATCCGCTCGATCCAAACCGGCAACACGGTGGGCGCGGCGACGACCATTTTGAATGCGAACATCATGGGCGGAATGTGCGCGCGGGTGTGCCCGGTCGAGGAATTGTGTGAGGAGGCCTGCGTCCGCAATCTGGACGAGGATAAGCCCGTTGGGATCGGCGCTCTGCAGCGATTCGCAACCGATCACCTTTTCGACGAGGGGCGCCAGCCGTTTGTGCGAGCGGCCCCGACTGGGCGGCGAATCGCGGTGGTCGGCGCCGGACCCGCCGGCCTTGCCTGCGCCCATCGGGCGGCGGTGCTGGGCCACGAGGTGGTGGTCTTCGAGGCCCGCGAAAAAGGCGGCGGCCTGAACGAATACGGCATTGCCGCCTATAAGACCGTCGACGATTTCGCACAAAAGGAACTGGACTTCATTCTTTCGGTCGGGGGCATTACGCTGAAGACCGGCGCGGTATTGGGGCGGGACTTTTCCTTGGCCGATCTTCGCCGCGACTATAACGCCGTGTTCCTGGGGCTTGGCCATAATGCGGTGAATGCCCTTGGCGCCGACGGCGAGACGCTCGACGGCGTCCTTAATGCCGTGGACTATATCGAGACGCTGCGCCAAGCCACGGACAAAGGGGCGCTGCCGGTCGGGCGGAAAGTGGTGGTGATTGGCGGCGGCAACACGGCCATTGACATCGCCACCCAGATAAAGCGGCTGGGTGCCGAGGATGTCACCCTGGTTTATCGCCGGGGACCCGACAGCATGTCGGCGACCTGGAAGGAACAGGAATGGGCGCAGACCAACGGTGTGCGCATCAAACATTGGGCGCGGCCCGTGCGGCTGATCGGTTGGCCCGATGGTAAGCCGGGCCGTAACGGGCGCCAGGCCGTCAAGGAGATCGAGTTCGAATACACTCAGCTTGACGATCGGGGCCGTTTGGCCGGAACCGGGGATACCTTTCGGCTGTTGGCCGATCAAGTGTTCAAAGCGATCGGCCAGACATTCCAGGCCTCGACCGCGTTCGGCGGTGAGGGTGCCGAAATCCTGGACCAGGACGGCGACCGGATCGCGGTCAATGACGACCGTATGACATCGCTTGCCGGTGTTTTTGCCGGAGGCGACTGCGTGCCGGGAACAGACCTGACCGTCGCCGCTGTCGAGGATGGAAAGATCGCCGCAAACGCGATTGACCGTCTGCTGCGCGGCTAAACCGCCCGCGCCAATCATGAAGGGCCCAATCGTGAAGGGGCCAATCGTGAAGGCCCCAATCGTGAAGGATTGAGCCATGTCGAGCCTTGCAAACGATTTCCTTGGAATCAGATCTCCCAACCCGTTCTGGCTGGCCTCCGCGCCGCCGACGGATAAGCAATATAATGTTGAACGGGCGTTTCGTGCCGGTTGGGGCGGTGTCGTCTGGAAGACGCTGGGCGAGGATCCGCCCATCGTGAACGTCTCGTCGCGCTATGGTGCGGTCGCTTATAACGGCACCAGGGTCGCCGGTCTGAATAATATCGAATTGATCACCGACCGGCCGCTGGACATCAATCTGCGCGAAATCGCCGAGGTCAAGAAGGCATGGCCCGACCGGGCGGTGGTCGTTTCCTTGATGGTGCCGTGCGAGGAGGAGAACTGGAAATCGATCCTCAAGCACGTCGAAGCGACCGGGGCGGATGGGATCGAACTGAATTTCGGCTGTCCTCACGGCATGTCCGAGCGGGGTATGGGGTCGGCCGTCGGTCAGGTTCCCGAATATGTCGAGATGGTCACCCGGTGGTGCAAGCAACACAGCCGCATGCCGGTGATCGTCAAGCTGACGCCCAACATCACCAATATTCTGGGGCCGGCCCGGGCCGCTAAACGGGGCGGGGCCGATGCCGTGTCGCTGATCAACACCATTCAGTCGATCGTCGGTGTCGATCTCGACCTCATGGCGCCGGAACCGGTGGTCGACGGCCAGGGCACCCATGGCGGCTATTGCGGCCCGGCGGTCAAGCCGATCGCGTTGCGCATGGTGGCCGAAATCGCCCGCGACCCGGAATGCCGGGGGATGGCGATTTCCGGTATCGGCGGCATCTCCACATGGCGGGAAGCGGCGGAGTTCATCAGTTTGGGGGCGGGTAATGTCCAGATCTGCACCGCAGCCATGACCCATGGTTTCAAGATCGTCGAGGACATGACATCGGGTCTGGCGAACTGGATGGCGGATAAGGGCTATGCTGATACGCCCGCCTTTCAGGGCCGTGCCGTGCCTAAATTCGTCGAATGGCAGGACCTTAATCTGAACTTCGCCACCGTCGCAAACATCGATCAGGACCTCTGCATTCAGTGCGGCAAGTGTTATATTGCCTGCGAAGATACCTCGCACCAGTCGATCGCGGCACTGCGGACCGAGGCCGGCAGCCGGCGCTATGAAATCATCGAAGAGGAGTGCGTTGGGTGTAATTTGTGCATGCATGTATGCCCGGTCGACAATTGCATCACCATGGTGCCGGTGCCGTCGGACAAACCTTATCTGAACTGGAGCGGCCATCCGAACAACCCGATGCGCAAGGATGCGGCCGAATAGCCGGAACGCGGCAGGCGGTCTGGGGGCGGGATGGATGCTGATGGCATGAAGGTTGCAGCCGCGTTGCCATACCGGCACGCTCATAAATGGGCTCGATGAGTCGTAAAATCGAACGGGAAGGCCAGGATTCAAGCGATGCAGAATTTACGAATCAACGGCGAGCGTCTTTGGGCCACGCTGATGGAAACGGCGGAAATCGGCAAGACGGCCAAGGGCGGCATCAAACGTCTGACATTGACCGATCTCGACCGCCAAGTCCGGGATTGGTTCAAGGCCAAGGCCGAAGAGGCCGGCTGCACCGTTCATATCGACGATATGGGCAACATGTTTGCGATCCGGCCCGGCCGGAACAATGATTTGGCGCCGGTCGCCTGCGGCTCGCATCTGGATACCCAGCCGACCGGCGGCAAGTATGACGGGATTCTGGGTGTTTTGGCCGGCCTTGAGGCGGTGCGCACGCTCAATGACGCCGGCTATGAAACCGAAGCGCCGATCATGGTCGTCAATTGGACGAATGAGGAGGGCTCGCGCTTTGCGCCACCGATGCTCAGTTCGGGTGTTTATGGCGGTGCGTTCAGCCTCGACTGGGCCTATGCCCGCGAAGACCGCGAAGGCACTTTGTTCAAGGATGCTTTAGAGGGGATCGGCTATCGCGGCGACGAACCGGTCGGTGAGCGCCCGATGCAGTGTTTTTTCGAGGTTCACATCGAGCAGGGCCCGATTCTCGAAGCCGAGGGCAAGACCATCGGCGTGGTGACCGACGGTCAGGGCCAGCGCTGGTACGAAGTGACGTTTACGGGCTTTGAGAGCCATGCGGGCACTACGCCGATGCCCTTGCGCAAGGATGCGCTGGTCGCGGCGTCCAAACTGGTGCAGGGCGTGCAGGATATCGCCCGATCCAAGGCGCCGGACGGTGTCGGTACGGTGGGCCTGATGGAAGTGTCGCCGAATTCCCGCAACGTCATTCCCGGCTCGGCCTTTTTGACCGTCGATTTCCGCCACCCCGACGACGCGAAGTTGTCGTCGATGGATCGTGAACTCAAGACGATGGCGACCGAAATCGCGAAAGAACAGGGTGTTGAGGTCGAGGTCAAGGATATCTGGTATTTCCCGCCGGTTCGTTTCGACGAAGACTGCATCAAAGCCGTTCGGGACGCGGCCGAGCTGTGCGGGTACAGCGCGCGCGACATGGTTTCCGGTGCCGGTCACGATGCCTGCTACATCGCCCGCAAGGTCCCGACCTCGATGATCTTTGCGCCTTGCGAAAAGGGGATCAGCCATAACGAGATCGAGAACATGACCTTGGACGAGGCCGAGGCCAGCGCCAATGTCCTGTTGCACGCGCTGCTGTCGCGCGCGAATGCCTGACGAAAGGGGGGTGCCGGTGGCTCACGCGACCGAGTTCGACGACGCGAAATCGACCGGACAGCCGACGGCGGCCCGCGAGCCGGTGGTCGAGGCAAGCGGACTTTCTCTGGTCTTCGATGCCCCGGATGCGCCGATCACCGCCCTTTCCGACATCGATCTCACCATCCGCAAGGGGGATTTCGTGTCGCTGATCGGGCCGTCGGGATGCGGCAAGACGACCTTGATGCGGGCGGTCGCCGATCTGGAGCAGCCGACCGCGGGAACGATGACCGTCAACGGCATGTCGGCGCATGAAGCCCGGTTGCAGCGGGCCTATGGATATGTTTTTCAGGCGCCGGCTCTTTATCCCTGGCGTACCGTGGCGCGGAACGTCCAGTTGCCGTTGGAGATCATGGGGCTGGGCCGCGAAGAACGGCGGGCGCGATGTGCGCGGGCGCTGGAGACCGTCGGATTGGGCGGCTTTGAACGCAAGTTCCCGTGGCAGCTTTCGGGCGGCATGCAGCAGCGTGTGTCGATCGCGCGCGCTCTCAGCCTGGACCCCAAGCTGCTTTTGATGGATGAGCCGTTCGGCGCCTTGGACGAAATCACGCGGGATACGCTCAATCTGCATTTGTTGAAGCTCTGGAATCAGACCGGTTTGACGGTGATTTTCGTGACCCACTCGATTCCCGAGGCCGTTTTTTTGTCGTCGCGCATCGTCGTGATGAGCCCGCGGCCTGGGCGCATTCTCGAGGTTATCGACAGCGATCTGCCGACGGAGCGTACGCTGGATGTGCGCGAGACGCCGGCCTTCCTGCGCATCGCCCAGCAGGTCCGTGACGCCTTGCGGCGGGGCCATTCGTATGAAGAATAGCATGATGCCCATCATTGATCGCCTTTGGTCCGGCAGCGATCCGAGGATGGCATGACGGCGGCATCCTTGAGCACGGTTCCCGGCAGCGCCGGCGTAGGCCGCGGGAGAACGCTTTGGACCCGCCTTTACGAGGGGCGTACGCTCCCGGTCCTGTCCGTATTATTCGTGTTGTTCGTCATCTGGATCGTCGGTGCGACCTGGATGAATATGGCACGTACGCTGCCGATGCTTGAACGGACCATGCCGGATTACGGTTGGCTCGACCTGATCTCTGCCACCTGGACCATGGACCGGCCGGTACTGCCGACGCCGTTTCAGGTCGGCGCCTATATGATCCAGGCGATCTTTTTCGAACCGCCTACCGGCGTTCGGTCGCTTGTCTATCATTCAGGCGTGACCATGTCGTCGACGCTGGTTGGTTTTGCCTTGGGAACGAGCCTGGGAATCCTAATCGCGATCGGTATCGTTCATGTCCGTACGCTCGACCGATCGCTGATGCCTTGGGTGATCGCATCGCAAACGGTCCCGATCCTGGCGATCGCGCCCATGATCGTGGTCGTCCTCGGCAATATGGGTTTTACCGGGATCTACCCGAAAGCCATCATTTCCGCCTATCTCAGTTTCTTTCCGGTCACCATCGGCATGGTCAAAGGTCTCCGGTCGCCCGATCCGCTGCAGATGGACCTGATGCGGACCTATAGTGCCAGCCGTCCGCAAATTTTGACGAAACTGCGCTGGCCGTCGTCTATTCCTTTCCTGTTTCCCAGCCTGAAGGTGGGGATCGCGCTGTCATTGGTCGGTGCGATCGTCGGCGAATTGCCGACCGGGGCCCAGGCCGGAATCGGCGCGCGCCTGTTGATCGGCTCGTATTATGGTCAGATGACACAGATCTGGGGGGCGCTGATTACCGCCGGACTTTTGGCCATGCTGTGCATTCTCGCGATCGGGTTGGCGGAGCGGCTGACGGCGGCGAGCCGGGGAGGTCGGATGTGATCGGGACAGCCGACAGGGCCGGTATGACACGAACGGACTGGTTTTTATGCGCCATGATGGTGATCATGGCCGCCACTTTTGT
>LFIK01005441.1_pt1 | contig 10221 bp, 7 predicted proteins | sample 643401 | NCBI WGS metagenome assembly LFIK01 (sample SAMN03777447, study PRJNA286221) | soda lake metagenome | biome: soda lake; feature: Kulunda steppe; material: water; isolation source: sample T5-Br brine of Lake Tanatar-5 | place: Russia: Kulunda steppe | collected 2010-07
GGCGGGCGGCCTGCGGGTCCAGCAGATCGGGGCTGAAGCCCGGCCCCGCATCCGGCGTCAGCTCGGATATGCCAACGCCCAGTAGGCGGAAGGGCCCCGCGCGCGCGCTTTGCGCGAGCAGGGGTTGCGCCGCGCGGTAAAGCACATCGGCCAGGTTGCTGGGCTCGGGCAGGCTAATGCGGCGGGTGAGCAACCGGTGATCGGCGCGTTTGAGCTTCAGCGTCACGACCCACCCGGCGAGCCCCTTGGCCTTGGCGCGCGCCGCAACCTGTTCGGCCAACCGCCAAAGATGCCCCTCGAGCGCGGCAAGCTCGCTCAGATCGGTACCGAAGGTGCTTTCCTTCGAGATCGACTTGACCGCCCGGTCGCGCGCCACGGGGCGTGCGTCGATCCCGCGCGCGAGGTGCCACAGCCGCGTGCCCATGCCGCCGAATCGTGCCACCAGATCGGCCGCGTCCCAGCGCAGCAGATCGTCGATGGTGGCGATGCCCGCGCGGTCGAGTTGCGCCTGCATCGCAGCCCCCACGCCCCAGATGATGCCCACCGGCTTGCCGCGCAGGAATTCTGCCGTGCCCGCGCGATCGATTACCGCGAACCCGCGCGGCTTGTCGAGGTCCGAGGCGATCTTTGCCAGGAACTTGTTGTGCGACAGCCCGATCGAGCCGCCGAGGCGCAATTCACGCTCCATCCGCCGCACCAGCCCGGCCAGCAGCACTGCGGGCGGCGCCCCGTGCAGCCTTGCCGTGCCGCCGAGGTCGAGGAACGCCTCATCCAGCGAGAGCGGCTCGATGGCGGGTGTCAGCTCTTCCATCATCGCGCGGATCTCGCGCGAAGCGGCGGAGTAGGCCTCGAACCGGGGTTTGACGACGACGGCCTCGGGGCACAGGCGCAGCGCCTTGAACATCGGCATGGCCGAGCGCACGCCCTGGATGCGCGCGATGTAGCAGGCGGTGGTCACCACCCCGCGCGCACCGCCGCCAACGATCACCGGCTTGTCTCGCAGCGCAGGATTGTCGCGCTTCTCGACCGAGGCATAGAACGCGTCGCAATCCATATGCGCGATGGACAGATCGAACAGCTCTGCCCCGGCCACAACGCGCGGCGAATGGCAGGTCGGGCAGCGGCGACCGGCATCGAAACGGGTCAGGCAATCTCGGCACAACGCGGGCATGGGCGCAGTATAAACCGGCAGACCCGCCCCGCACCACTGCGATCAGCGCGGCAGAAGCCGTGTCTTGCTCAGGGCCGGGCCACGTCGCAATCCATCATCCGCGCGGTCAGGCGCAGACAGGCGCGTTCGGCCTCGGCCTCGGTCAGGCCCGCGACCGTGGCCTCGAAGCGCCCGCTTGTCTGGCGGATGCGGCTGACGCCATTGCCCAGCGCGGCGGCCTCGGCCATCTTGACGGTGATCAGACCGCGCTCGGCTGCGGCGCGCGATGTGAACTGCCCCAGCGAGACCCCCCAGATCCGCCCGCTATCCGAAGTCGAGACGCGGCTGACCACCTCGCCCTCGGCGACGGGCCGCGCCTCTGCGGCGCGGGCGGTGGCGCGGCTTTGCGCCACGGCGCGGTCGGTCGCGGGGGTGCTGGTCAGGATGATGTCGGGGTCCGGCTGCACGGACGGCTCGGGGCTGGGGAACCCAAGATCGGCATTGAGCGAGAGCGAGACCGGCGCGGCCGGCAGCGGGGCACGCTGTGCGGGATCGGGGAGGAAGGTCTCGGCGCTGCCGATCCAGAGCGTCTCGTCAGCGGGTGGCTGATCGGCTTCGGCCAGATCCGTGACCGTTTCTTCGGGCGCGACGCGGGCCGCCTCCAACTCTGCGGCGATTTCCGTTTCGGCCTCGGGCCGGGTCGGGGGCGGGGTGCCGGCCGTGGTGCTGTCGGCCAGCAGGACCTCGGCGGGCGGCTCTGCCAGGTCTTCGTCCTCGCTGGTGGCAGCGACATCCATCTCTGGCGCCTCCGGCGCTGACTGGTCCTCTGCGTCCTCCAGCGCTGCCAGATCGTCGGGATCGGCCACCCCGAACCCGGCGGCGATGGCAAGCGCGATATCGTCCTCCACGGCGGGCGCGACCAGATCATCCGGGCGCGGGCGCGGGCTGACGGCCAGCGCGTCGGGTGCAACCGAGGCGAGAATCCGCGAGCCGCCATCGCGCTCGGCATCCTCGGCGGCCGCGCTGACCGTGGCCTCGACACTCTGCTGCACGGCAAGCAGCATATCCGCGTCGGGCGGCCCGTCCGGGCGCGGCTGCGGACGCAGGCTGCGACGCACGGCAAGCTGTAGCCGAATGGTCTTGGCCGCAGCACTCGGGTCGTCATCGCCATTGCGCGCGGGTGTCGACGGCGCCTGCGCGACCGCGCGCGGCCCCTGATAGTCGGGCGTGCGCGGCGCGCGGGTGGCAACGCGGGCATTGGCGCGGGCAAAGCCGATATCCATCAACTCGGCGACATGCGCATTGCGCGCCGCCGCGCTGGAGCCGCCGAACATCGTCGCGATGATGTGGCGGCTGCCGCGCTTGGCCGAGGCGGTCAGGTTGAACCCTGCCGCCCGCGTATAGCCGGTCTTGATGCCATCCGCGCCCGTATAGGCATCAAGAAAACGGCGGTTGGTGTTGGGCACGGTCGCCACGCCCGCATGCTCGCTGCGCCGCGAGAACAGGTTGAAGTATTGCGGATAGTCGAAATACAGGTGACGGCCCAGAATCGTCATGTCGCGCGCGGTCGAGACATGGCCCGTCTGGGTCAGCCCGTGCGGGTTGCGAAAGGTGGTGTTGTTCATCCCCATGGCGCGGGCAGTGCGGGTCATGCGCTCGGCAAATGCCTCGACCGAGCCCGAGATCCCTTCGGCGATCACGATGCTGGCATCATTGGCCGAGCGCAGCGCCGCGGCCCGGATCAGGTAACGCAGCGAGATGCGCTGCCCTTCGCGCAGCCCGAGGCAGACGCAAGTCGCCCCCGTGGCACGCTTGCTGACGGTGAATTGCGTGTCGAGCGTCACCTCGCCATGCTTGATCGCCTCGAAGGCGACATAGAGGGTCATCATCTTGGTCAGCGAGGCAGGGTGCAGTTGCGTGTCGTGATTGCGCGCGAAGATCACCTCGCCGTTGCGGGCGTCCATAACCATGGCCGCGTAGGGCGCGGCTTGCGCTACCCCAGCTGTCAGCATGACGGACAGCACGATGGCACGCCCGACCATCCGCAATAGATGCGCCTGCATTTTCTGCCTCTGCCTTGTCCCGCGACGTTTTTTCGTTCTTACGGGAATCTGCTCTTATTGAAGATTACCATGGCGCAGTTTCAAGGAAAAGCCAAGGAATTTAGGAGTTTTGTAGAAACTCTTAAAGTGGGCAAGTCAGATATAGCGGGTCATATTTTCACAAACGCAACATATTCGTCTAGCTGCCATCAATCCAGCCGACCAGCTCGGGCAACTCGCCCAGGCTTTCCAGCGCGCGAAAGCGCGGATGCGTGACGGGGGCCTCGGCGTGTTCGATCTCCCACTCGAACAGGCTGGGAACATGCACGCCCCAACCCCCGGCAAGAATCGGCGGCAGCACGTCCGAGCGCAGCGAGTTGCCGACCATCAGCGCCGCCTCGGCGCCGTCGCCATGGCGCGCGAATATGGCGGCATAGACAGGCGGGGTCTTGTCCGAGACGATCTCGACCGCGTCGAACATCTCGCCGAGGCCCGATTGCGCCAGCTTGCGTTCCTGATCGAGCAGATCACCCTTGGTGATCAGCACCAGCCGGTGCGCAGGGGCAAGCGCGGCAATTGCGTCCTCGGCATGGGGCAGCAGTTCGATGGGGTGGCGCAGCATCTCCTGCCCGGCCTGCAGCAATTCGGCAATCACCGGGGCGGGCACGCGCTGGTCCGTGACCTCGATGGCGGTCTCGATCATCGACAGAACGAATCCCTTGATGCCGAAACCATACTGACCGAGATTGCGCCGCTCGGCCGCCAGCAGCCGTGCCATCAGCGTGTCGCGGTCGGTGTAGTCGGCGAGAAGCTCGGCGAAATGTTCCTGTGTCAGGCGGAAGAAGCGCTCGTTGTGCCACAGCGTGTCATCCGCGTCGAAGCCGATGGTCGTGATCCGCCTCATCGCCGTCCCCCCGATGTGATCGCCCATGCAGCCGGGGCTTTTCAGCCCCGCCCGATACGCTATATTGCGCGAGGCAACTGCAATCCAGTCACCAGAAGGCACGCGACACGCATGAGCCTTGTACGCATCACCGCAGGCGAGGGGCCCGACGGCCCGGCTGATGACAACGCGGTTGTCACCAAGACCAAGACGCGCACCCAGCGCCCGCCGATGTACAAGGTGCTGCTGCTGAACGACGACTACACCCCGATGGAGTTTGTCGTGCATGTGCTGGAGCGGTTCTTCGGCATGTCGCACGCCATGGCCTTCGACATCATGTTGACCGTGCACAAGAAGGGGGTGGCCGTCGTTGGCGTGTTCTCTTATGAGGTCGCGGAAACCAAGGTGGCGCAGGTGATGGATTTCGCGCGCCGCCATCAGCACCCGCTGCAATGCACGCTGGAAAAGGAATAGGCGCCCGTCGCCGCCCATGACCGCACCCCCCGCCCCGGACCATGACCCCGCCCCCCGCGCGGCGCGAATAGATGTCGCGCTGGAGGAGGGGTTGCGCTTCCCCGTTGGCGGGCTTGCCATCCTGCGCCCGCGCGCGGGCGACCGGTTTGAAGCGCTGCCGGGGCCTCTGGCACTGGCGCAGGGGTTCTTTCCCGACCATGCCGCGCTTGCGCGCGCGGGCCATCCCGTATCGGTCGAACCCGCCCCGGCCCCCGGTGCGCTGGTCTGTCTGCCGCGTGCCAAGGCGCAGGGTCTGGGGCTGATCGCGCAGGCGGTGGCGGGCGGCGCGCGGCTGGTCGCGGTTGACGGGCAGAAGACCGATGGCGTGGAAAGCGTGCTGCGCGCGGTGCGGGCGCGGGTAGCCCTCGCGGGCGTCGTCTCGAAAGCCCATGGCAAGCTCTTCTGGTTCGCACCCGACGGGGCCGATTTCAGCGACTGGACGCCCGCCCCCGCCACGCTGACCGACCCCGATCTGGGCCGTTTCCAGACCCTGCCGGGGGTGTTCTCGGCCGACGGGGTGGACCCCGGCTCGCGCCTCCTGGCGCAGCACCTGCCCGCGACATTGCCCGCACGCATGGCCGATCTGGGCGCGGGGTGGGGCTACCTTGCCGCGGCCTGCCTGTCGCGCGCGGGCGTGGCCGAGATGCATCTGGTCGAGGCCGAGGCGACCGCGCTCGATCTTGCCCGCGCCAATGTCACCGATCCGCGCGCGCAGTTTCACTGGGCCGATGCGACCGACTGCACCCTGCCCGGTGCGGGCCTGGGCGGCGTGGTGATGAACCCGCCCTTTCACACGGGCCGCGCCCCGCAGCCTGCGCTGGGGCTGGCCTTCATCGCGGCGGCAGCGCGGCTGCTGGGCGCGCGCGGGCAATTATGGATGGTGGCGAATCGGCATCTGCCCTATGACAGGGCACTGAGCGACAGCTTCGCCAGTCACCAGATTCTGGCCGAGACCTCCGCCTACCGCGTCTGGCACGCCAGCACACCGCGCACGCAACGCACCCCCACCCTTTCCCGACATCGACGAGCGGAGCCACGCAGATGAGCTTTTCCATATCCGGCAAGGTCGCCATCATCACCGGGGCCGCCAATGGCGTCGGCCTGGCGATCGCGCGCCATTTCGTCGATCAGGGGGCGCGCGTCGTACTTGCCGACCGCGACGAGAAGACCCTGCGCGCCGAGGTTGCCAAACTCTCGGGCGCCGAGGATCACGCGATCTTCTTCGCGGGTGATCTGCGCGAGCGGCTGACACTGGCCAATCTGCTCTCGGCCACGCTTGACGCGTTTGATCGCGTGGATATCCTCGTGAACGCGACGCGCGAATGCATCGCCTGCGACCCGCTGGATGATCACAGCGACGCGGTCGAGAAGGCGCTGCAGCAGAACCTTCTCGCCAGCATGAAGCTCAGCCAGTTGATCGCCAAACAGATGATCAAGCAGGCCGAGGCGTCGGACGAGGAGCAGAAGGCCATCGGCTCGATCATCAACCTGTCTTCCATCGCCGCGCGCCGCTCGCAGCCCGAGTTGATGGCGTATTCCATCGCCTCGGCGGCGCTGGATCAGATGACCCGCGCGATGGCGGTCGAGCTGGCCCGGCACCGTATCCGCATCAATGGCGTGGCGCTGGGCAGCGTGATGAGCGCCAATCTGAAGGACCAGATGAACGCGCATGAGGATTACCGCGAGCTGATCCTGCAACAGACGCCGATGGGCCGCATCGGCGCGTCGTCCGAGGCCGCCGAGGCCGTGCAGTTCCTGGCCTCGGACGCGGCGGCGTTCATGACCGGGCAGATCATGACCATCGATGGCGGGCGCACGCTGCTCGACCCGGTGACGGTGCCGGTGCACTGAGGGCGTCTCAGAAACTGCCGAACACCGTGCCCATCGCGATCAGCGCTGCCAGCGCGATCAGCGGGATGATGACCGCGACCACGGCAATGTCGCGATACGCCTCGCGGTGGGTCAGCCCGCAGATGGTCAGCAGCGTGATGACCGCGCCGTTATGGGGCAGCGCGTCCAGCCCGCCGGTCGCGACGGCGGTGACACGGTGCAGCAGATCGGGTGCGATGCCCGCGGCCTGCCCCATTTCCAGATAGGTCTCGCCCAGCGTCGAGAGCGCGATCGACATGCCCCCCGAGGCCGACCCCGTCATTCCGGCCAGAAGGCTCGTACCGATGGCGAGCGAGATCAATGGGTTGTCGCCCACCTCCACCACCCAGTCGCGGATCAGCGCGAAACCCGCAAGCGAGGCGATCACCGCTCCGAACCCCACGAGGCTTGCCGTGTTGAAGATCGGCATCAGCGATTCCTTCGCCCCCGCATCGAGGGCGGTTGCCAGACCGTCGCGCAGCCGTGACCAGTTCAGCGCCACCAATGTCAGCGAGGCAAGGGTGAGGGCGGCAATGATGGACCAGATCCCGCGCAGCGCGTCGATATCGGTCGCGCCATAGAGGTTTTCGGCCAGATAGCCGGTGTCCATGCGCGGGATGATGACAAAGGTGAAGCCGAGGTTCAGCGCGAGCACCAGCACCAGCGGCGTGGCGGCCACCCACAGGCCGGGCCTGTCACCGGGCGGCGGGGCGGCACTCGCATCCTCGTCAGCGCCATATCCCGGCCCCAGGGCCTTCGCGCGCCGCTCCAGCCACAGCCAGCCAAGGCCCAGCATGATCAGCGCGCTTAGCACCCCCAGCCCCGGCGCGGCGAAGGGGGTGGTGCCGAAATAGGGCATCGGAATCGCATTCTGGATCGCGGGCGTGCCGGGCAGCGCCGTCATGGTAAAGGTGAAGGCCCCCAGCGCGATGGTCGCCGGGATCAGCACCTTGGGCAGTTCCGCCTCGCGAAACAGCGCCGAGGCGATGGGCCAGACCGCAAAGGCCACCACGAACAGCGACACGCCGCCATAGGTCAGCAGCGCGCAGCACAGGATAACCGCCAGCATGGCCCGCTGTGCCCCAAGCCCGCCGATGATGCCATCCGCCAGAACCCGCGCCGCGCCCGAGACCTCCATTAGCTTGCCGAAAACCGCGCCCAGCAGAAAAAGCGGGAAATACTGGATGATGAAATCCCCCGTCGCTGCCATGAAAACCTGCGTGTAGCTTGCCAGCACTGGCCCGCCCTCGGCCCCCAGCACGGCCAGCAAGGCCATGACGGGGGCGAGCAACAGAAGGCTGAGCCCGCGATAGGCGAGGAAGATCAACCCGCCCAAAGCGAGGGCGATCACGAGGATGTCGGACATGCGCGCTCTCCGCCTGATTTACGCGAGTTTCGCACCTGCAGCACGGATCGGCAAGAAAAATGCTGCACTGCGGCGTCTGGACGACCTCGGGCGGCGAGAGGCTTTTCATGCGCGTCGCGCCGTGGCATCTGTGAGACCCCGAGCCGAGGAGCCACCATGTCCCTGCCGCTGATCCATGTCCTGAACGGGCCGAACCTGAATCTGCTGGGCCAGCGCGAGCCCGAGATCTATGGCCATGCAACGCTTGACGACATTGCCCGCGACTGCACGGCACTGGGCGCCGAGCTGGGCCTGAGCGTGGCGTTCGAGCAGACCAACCATGAGGGCGCGCTGGTCGATATGATCCAGGCCGCGCGCGGGGTGGCGGCGGGGATCATCCTCAACCCGGCCGCCTACACGCACACCTCGGTTGCGATCCTCGACGCGCTGGGCGCCTATGAGGGCCCGGTGATCGAGGTGCATCTGTCCAACACTCACCGGCGCGAGGGGTTTCGGCAGCACTCCTATGTCAGCGCTCGCGCCGATGCGGTGATCGCCGGTTGCGGGGCGCAGGGCTATTCTCTGGCGCTGCGGCGGATGGCGGTGCTGGTGGGGTGAGGGGCAGTTACTCGCGCGCGATGGTGTCGAATTGCGCGAGCGCCTCGGCGCGCTGTTCCGAAAGCGCGTCCATGATCTCGGCCCGGAAATCGGCGCGGTTGTTGTGTTCCTCGAGTCTCAGGATTGCGGCATCGGTCCCGACGGCAATGGCCGTGCCCACAAGCGGCAGGCTGGCCAACACAGCGCGCGCTCCCAGCCGCAGCACACCGCGCCGCACCAGCCGCTGGACCACCCGCTGCGCCACGACCGCGCCCAGCGTGCCGACCGCGACCGACGCGCCGAGCCTTTGCTCGATCCGGTAGGTCAGGCCAAGGCTCTGCAGCTCAGGCAGCGGCGGGAACTCAGGGTAGTCGGCGACCACGCGCAGCCGCGCCGGGTTGACGCCCGCTACGGCCGTGCGGGCAAGGCGCGCCTCGTCCAGCGCTTGCATAGCCCGGGCCTCGGCCACCCCCTGCGCCGCGACCCAGTCGTGAAGCGTGCCCGTCAGCGCGTCAGCGTCGAGGGCGTCGCGAAGGCGGTTGGCGATATGGTCCTGCATCGCGGCCTCGGGGTCGCGGCCAAGGAAACCCATCAGCGCCACGCCAAGGCGGGTATATTCGGCACCGAGCGAGTAGTAGCTGTCAAGGAAGGGGTCGACCTGGTCCTCCATCGTGTCGAAAAGGGTGTCGAGCCTTGCGCGCATCCGCGCTATCACTGCCGCGTCGGCGTCACGCATCTCGGCGCGGCCGCCCGCGATGCGCGCCTGCGTGCCTTCGGGGAAATAGGCGCGACCAATTCGTTCGACCGTGATCTGAACCTGCGCGACGGGCCGCATCTCGGGGGGCTGCACGGCAAGCGTCATCTCTGCGCGCAGCCCTGTGAGCAATATGAGCGCCACCAGCCCAGCGCCTGCCAGCAGGGCCGCGCGCTGCGGGGCGGGCGGCTCGCTTGCATCCGAGGCGACGCCCACGGCGCGCGCCCAGTCGCGCGCGGGCATCAGCGCGGCGATGGTCAGCGCCGCGACAGCCGCGCCGCTGACCCCGAGCGCAAGCGTCGAAAGTACCGCCTCGATGGCGCGCGGCAGCAGCTCGAGCGCGGCCACACTGCCCAACAGCCACGCAAGCCCGCCCTCGACCAGCCGCTGCGCCGCCAACCCTTCGGCAACCAGCGCGCTGGTGGCGCGGATGGGTCCCGGCTCGGCATAGCCGATCAGCGCGCGCGCCCCTCCGGAGACGATCGCCATCGCCAGCGCCCCGAGAACCAGCGCCCAGCCACGCAGCCGGGCCGCGTCATGGACCGGCGCGTCGAACCAGCGCGCCAGAGTGTCCGCCCGGCCCAGAATGGCGATGACCGTCGCCGCCCCGGCGAGCGCGCCCGCCCCGGCCGCAACACCGGCCTGTGCGAGTTGCAGCAGCAGAAGCGCCGCGCCCAGCAGACCCAGCGCCGCACAGGCCAATAAGCGCACCACACCGCTGCGACGCAGGCGCGTGAAAGGGTTGGCCGGGTTCGCGATCTTGAGGCTGTGACCGCGGGCGACAGCGGCATTGGCGCTGAGCGGTACGGCGGCGACGAGCCCCAGCGCCGCCCACAAGATCAGCGCCATGACGGGGGACAGATGCGGCAGGCTGAACGCCCCGAACATGAGCGTTGCCGCAAGCACCGCCAGCGGTGCCGGGTTGGAGAGTGCCGCTGCGCGTGTGGCGGCCTCGGCTTCGGGTGTGGTCATGGCCGCGAGTTTCCCCTGTCCGGGGCGGGCGATCAAGCCCTGGCCGCCCGGTCGGGATGAGGGGTTTGGAAAAGCGCCCGCAAGCGGAGCCCACCC
>LFIK01005442.1_pt1 | contig 10220 bp, 9 predicted proteins | sample 643401 | NCBI WGS metagenome assembly LFIK01 (sample SAMN03777447, study PRJNA286221) | soda lake metagenome | biome: soda lake; feature: Kulunda steppe; material: water; isolation source: sample T5-Br brine of Lake Tanatar-5 | place: Russia: Kulunda steppe | collected 2010-07
CGAGCCCGAGCTGCGCGCCATCCTCAAGAAGGAAGGCTTCCTGACGCGCGATTCGCGTATCGTCGAGCGCAAGAAGTACGGTCGCGCCAAGGCCCGCCGTTCGTTCCAGTTCTCGAAGCGCTGATCGCATACGCGGTTCACACGCCAGACGTTTTCATCGGGGCGGCTTTCGAGCCGCCCCTTTGTTTTGATGGGGTTGGCGCTGTTTCTTGACAGCATACGCGAAGCGCGGCGCATCCTCAGTTAAAGCGCGCGCGAAGCGCGGCGCATGGCACTCTCGAGGCTCTGGAGGAAGCGCGAGCGGTCGCGTGGCCCGAAAGGGGCCGGCCCGCCGGTCTGTTGCCCGGCCTCGCGCAGATCCGTCATCAGATTCCGCGAGGCCAGCGCCATGCCGACGCTGCCCTCGTCGATGATCGTCCCCTTCGGCGAGACCACCAGCGCCCCGGCCTTGACGCAGCGATCCGCCAGCGGAATATCCGCCGTGACCACGACGCTGCCCGGCGCGGCGCGTTCGGCGATCCAGTCATCCGCCTTGTCCAGCCCCTCGGCCACCACCACGCGCTCGATCTGCGGATCACGCGGCGCGGCGATCATGCGGTTCGAGACGAGCCGCACCCGTGCCCGGTGGCGCGCGGCCACGCGGTAGCACTCATCCTTCACCGGGCAGGCATCGGCATCGATATAGAGCGTGAGGGCGGGTTTTTCTGCCATGATCGCGCGGAGCCACAGGCTCAGGAGCGTGCGCGCAGGTCGGTCGTGAACGTGCCGCTGGCCTCGATGCAATCATCCAGATCCGGCGGGCTCATGATCCCGTCCTGGCGGCAGAGCAGGGCGGAGAAGCTGCCCGCGGCGCGGCCTTCCTCTGCTGAAAGCTCGAGCGTATCGAAGCTGATCTCCGCCTCGCGCGGCGCATCGGTGCTGATGTAGAAGCCGCCGGACATCCCCTGAGGGAAGAAGCTGACATCGACATCCATCACGGATGCGCTTGCACCTTCGCCCATGAGCGAGACGGTGAGCGAAAGGACGTTGCGCATCCGGCTCTCGCCGCCCTTCTCATGCCCCTGGATGGTGAGCGACGTCACCGGCCCGAACGCCTCGAACTCAGCCGTCGCCGTGCCCTCGGAGGGGACATCGAGCGTTTCCCAGACCAGCTTTTCATCGCCGATCTCGCCGGTGATCTCACCCATCGGGCTCATCGCGAGCGCCGGCGTCGCGAGAAGCAGGCCGCAGAGAAGAGGTGCGGCGAGGCGGATATTCGTCACGGTCATGGGCATTGGCATCGGTCGTTTCCTCATCGTCGAGCAAGACGTTCTTGCAGCCCCTTCGTAGCCCATCCAGCCGCCGGTTGGATATGGGCCGGACGGACAAAATGCGGCCTCGGCCCCGGCATCTGGCATCCCGATTGCGCAGCGTCAGGTGCAGCGCCCGCACTGGGGAGGGCGATGCGCCAAAACAATAAATTTGTATCGAATTGGGACCAAAATGACCGCGCTTTCGCAAGGAACTGTTCAGGATGATGTCGCCCCCCGGCGCCGGAAGGCGTTTCGGCGGCGCGTCATATCTGCGCCTTCGAGCATGCATCTGTTGTCGTTCGGCCTGATCTGCGGCTTCGCCATGGCCGAATTCACCCTCGCGGTCGCAACGGTCTTCGCGGTCGAGGCGCTCTATCACCTCGTCGTCTATGGCAGCGTCGCGGCGATCGTGGAGCCATGGCTCACATCGGTTTCCTTCGCGCTCGCCTACACGGCGATTTATGCCTTCCGTTACGGCTATGCGCCCGCAAGCATGCGCCGTGGCGGCTTTACGAGTGTGATCACCGCGTGGTCCCTGGCCACAGTGATCGTGGTCATCATCGCCTTTCTCGGCAAGGTGAGCGAGCTCTACTCACGCGGTTCGACGATCGCGATCGTCGTCGCGGGTCCGGTACTGGTGATCATGGCGCGCCATGCCCTGCTTTCGCTGCTGGGGCGCATCCCGGCGATCGAGCCCTATCTCTTCCGGCGCGTTCTGCTGATCGGCACGGAAACCGAAATCGAGTCGCTGGGACGGCTGGTCGACGGCCATCGCGATTGCCGCGTGGTCGCAAGCTTCTGCATGCGCGGCCATGAGCAGGGGAGTGCTGCGGACAGCGTCTCGACCCAGGACGACGAGGATGTCGAGCTCGCGAAGTCCATGGTGCGGCTGATGCGCCCGTCGGAAATCATTCTCGCGCTGCCGTTGGGAGACGTGACGCGTATCCGGCGCGTGGTGCGGCGGCTCGGGGAAGCGCCGGCGAGCATTTCGCTCTATCTGCGCGAGGTGTTCAACGATCCCGGTATCAGGCTCAGCCGGGATGGTCTGGAAGACGCTCTCGTGCGGGTGACGCGCGAACCGCTGACCATGGTCGAAAGCATGGCCAAGCGCATCTTCGACATCACCGTCGCCACATGTGGCCTGATCGTCCTCGCGCCCCTGATGCTCGTGATCGCGGTCGCCGTGAAGCTCGACAGCCCGGGCCCGGTCTTCTTTGCGCAGACCCGTTACGGCTTCAACTGGATGCGGTTCACCATTCTCAAATTCCGGACGATGAGCGTCGCGGAGGATGGTCGCGTGGTGAATCAGGCGACGCGTAACGATCCGCGCATCACCCGCATCGGCGCATTCCTGCGCCGATGCAATCTCGATGAGCTGCCGCAGCTGTTCAACGTGCTGGTGGGGCAGATGTCGCTGGTGGGGCCGCGTCCCCATGCCATGGCGCATGATATCGCCTTCTTCGAGCAGCTCGCGCATTACGCCCGTCGTCACAATGTCAAGCCGGGCATTACCGGCTGGGCACAAGTGAACGGATACCGGGGAGAGATCAACGGCACGGAGGCGCTGCGCCAGCGCCTCATGCATGATCTCCATTACGTGGACAACTGGTCGCTCTGGCTCGATCTGAAGATCATCGTCATGACGATCTTCTCGCCACGCGCCTATCGCAACGCACGCTGAGGAGAGACATTATGACGGATCTCGATCACAGACAGATCAAGCGCCGGCGGCTCTCCCTGTTCGGGCTGCAATTCGACGCGTTGACCACTGACGCCGTGCATCGGGCCGTGCGCAGCCGCGCGCCCGGCGCGCCTTTCACCTATGTGGTCACGCCCAATGTCGACCACGTGGTGCGGCTTGCCCATGCGCCGCGCACGGTGAAGGCGGCTTATGAGGGGGCGTGGCTGTGCATCAATGACAGCCGCGTGCTGCAACGGCTCGCACGTATGCTCGGCATCGACATGCCCACGGCGCCAGGTTCGGATCTGGTTGCCGCGCTGCTCGCTGATCCGGACCTGCCGCTGGATACGCCGGTCATGGTGGTGGGCGGCACGCCGGAGCTCATCGATCGCCTGCGGCGCGCTTGCGGCTTGACCAATATCGTCCATCACCAGCCGCCGATGGGCCTGCGCGACAACCCCTCCGCCATGGCCGAGGCCGTCGAGGCCGTGGTTGCGGCGCGCGCCGAATATGTCCTGCTCGCCGTCGGCTCGCCGCAGCAGGAGCTGCTCGCAGCGCAGATCGCCCGCGACCCGCGGGCTCGCGGTGTCGGATTGTGTATCGGTGCGGGACTGGAATTCCTGGTTGGCGCCAAGCGCCGCGCTCCGGATATCCTGCAACGCTATTCGCTGGAATGGGCATTCCGGCTGCTGTCGGAGCCACGCCGCCTGTGGAAGCGGTATCTGGTGGATGGGTTGCGCATCATCCCGCTATTCCTGGCGGAACGCCGTCGACTCAAGATGGAGGGGCATTAATGTCCGCACAGCTGATCAGCATCGCCATCTGCACTTATGAAAGGCCCGAATTGCTCGAGCGGACGCTGCGCTCCGTTCTCGCTCAGGAGGGTATCGACAGGGGCGATGTCGAGATCGTCGTCGTCGACAACAGCGACGGCGGCAGCGCCCGTCCTGTGATCGATGCGCTGAACCAGACCGCGTGCCCGCAGATCCGCTATGCTCAGGCGCATCCGGCCAATATTTCGGTTGCCCGCAACACGGCGATCGCCGCCGCGCGTGGCGCCTGGATCGCATGTCTCGACGATGATCTCGCCGTCGAAACGGGCTGGCTCGCCGCGATCCGCGACGCCATCCAGCGCTATGATTTCGATGCCATGTTCGGCGCGATGACCGCCGAATTCATGGACCCGGCATCCTACAATGAACTCGCCGCCCGCACCTTCTCGCGTGTGTCGAATGCGCCTGCCGGAAGCCCGCTCGCCGCGCTCGGGCGCATGCCGCAGCAGGATTTTCCGCTTTCCACGGCGAATTGCGTAATCAGACGCGCAGCACTTGCAAGACTGGATTCCCTGTTCGAGCCACGCTTCGGGGAAAGTGGCGGCGAGGATTTTCACTTCTTTCTGCGGCTGGAGCTGGCAGGGGGAAGCTTCGGCTGGCTGCCGGCTGCCGCCTGCATCGAAGCCGTGCCGGTTCATCGCTGCGCGGAGGAATATCTCGTTCGACGACAATTCGCCGGGGGTCAGACCTTCGCTGCCGCAATGGTCATGACGAGCCGCTTTCCATCCCTTGCGGCGCTGTCGATTGCGGCAAAGGCCCGGCTCCAGCTGATGCTCTACAAGATCGCGATCGCAGCGAAGGGAGGCAGCGCGGCGCCGAACAGACTGCGCGAGGCCGGTATTCGCGGAAAGATGGCATGGCGTGCGCTTCATCCTCTCTACAGGGAGGAGGCGCGGCAACTCGCTCGCAGAAGTGGACTTCAGAATGCCGCACTACGCGAAACGTGATCGAGCAGCCGCTTGGGCCCTATAGTTGCAGAGTATTCCGCTTCTGCCTTGCGACGACCGGCAAGACCCATCCGTCGCAAGGCCTCGCGATCGTTCAGGCACGCATCGATACGCTTTTCAAGCGCTCCGATATCGCATTGTGGAATGACAAAACCTTCGACTCCGTCGCTGATCATGTTCTGCGCATCACCGACATTGCTCATGATGGCTGGGAGCCCTGTAGCCATAGCTTCTCTGATGAAAGTCGCGGTCGCCTCGAATGTGCCATAACTAACGAGAGCAGCAAGGTGGGAGTCTGCCATGATTGCCGCGATCTCGTCCTGCGCGAGCGCGCCCGCGAAACGGACACGGTCCGCGATGCCTGCTTCGATCGCGCATTGGCCGAGCGCGTCACGGTATTCACCCTGGCCGATGACGACATACTCGAAATCGTGCTTGTCACGGAGTCTTCCGAGCGCCTCGATCACGAACTGGATTCCCTTTGCTTCCGTCAGGCGGGCGACGGTGATCAGGCGCAGGCGTCCGGTGAAATCGCGCTCGGTATAGCGGAAGACGTCGAGTGGTACCCCACAGGGAAGGGTCTCCACGTTACCGGGGGGCTCGAGCGCGCGCACTTGCCCGGTCGTGAGCGCATTCACGCCTGCCGCGAGATCGGCGCGTGAAAGCTTGAAGGCGTGATTGTATCCGTAATTCTCGATCCCCCCGTGGAGAACCAGCCCATGGCGAAACGGTGTCCAATCCTGTGCCAGCCGGAGGATATAACCGGTATTGGCAAAGGAATGGCCATGAACGAAATCGATGTCCCACTCCCGGACAAGACGCGCGAGTTTCAAACTGGCCGGCTTCAGTGCGGCTGTGGCAAGGCGTTCGCGGATCCCGCCCTCGGGCAGGCGTGCGATCTGACACAGTTGGCGAGCGAGGATTATCGGGTGGCGCAGGAGGGCGAAGATGTCACGCATTTGGTAGGGCCACAGATACGTGCAGGGCTCGCTGGCGAAGCTGTGCGGGCAGGGGCTCGCGGGTCTGCGCGTCGAAACGAGTTCGACCTCGTGACCACGTGCCCGGATTTCTTCGATTTCGCGCCAGAAGAGGATATGGGTCTGACCCGGAAATTCCGGGATGAGGTATATGAACTTCATCCTGGCCACCTGTCACGTTCTTCGGCCTTCGCGATCGCCTTCGCGAGGATAGCGCGGCGCTCCGTTTGGCCCAACGCGATGGTGGACTGGATCGCCATCGCGTGGTGCCAGGGCTCCAGCCTGTCGATCGCGGCTTCGGCTTCGTTCGCGGCAGAGGCGTCCCAAAGGGTCAGGCACTGGCGCCGGGAAGTCGGCGTTTGTTGGGCTTCATAGCCCAGGATCTTATCGACGAAAACACCGTAGAGAACGTATTCGGAAAACTCGCCGGCTGCGATCAGATTGGCCCGCCAGTCACCTCCGTCACGCTCCAGGTGAGCAATCAGGCGCGAGACGTTCTCGCGTCTCCACGTCACGAGACCGGCATCGATGTAATCGGCGCCATGGTAGTCACTGGGTGCAAGGCCAAGCAGCCGCGATGCCGCGCGATGCCACGCGGCATGCATCGGGCTGTTTCCTGTCCCCGGTTCGCGCAGGAAGCGCGCCTTGCCGTCGAGCAGGAAGTCCTGCGGGCGGGTCGGCCTTATGAAGGCGGCGTCACTGTCGATGTGGACGACGATGTCTGCATCGATGCTTGCCGCAGCGGCGATTTTCATCAGCTGCTGCGCAATCCAGCCACGGACAGGCCTTCCGCGTAGGGAGAGATAGACGTTTCGCCGGGGCAGAAACAGGCGTCTGCGCCAGGCTGGAGACGGCAACGGGACCTTCAGCAGCCAGCCCGGCAGGAGGTCCTCCTGCGCAATGATGCGGCGATGCTCATGCGCCATCGGGGCGAACAGCGGCAGATCCGCTTTCGGAACAGCGATCACGTGGGCGATCTGCGGATCGACGAACCGGTCGGCCGTTTCACAGAGCAGGCGGCAGATTTCCAGATCCCCGCGGAAGGACAGGGTGAGCAGGCTGACCCGGGTCATGAGGCGGTCCAATCGGCGCGCTGGCTCCGTTTCGCAGATCGTAATCCAGCTTTGCTGACGCGATGCAGCCGCGCCGCATGCGCCGCCGGACATCCCCGGATCGCGCCTGCATCGTGGCCGCAGCTGATGAAGGCGGCGCCTCCAGTTGCGTTATAGGCCATAGCGCCGGGTTCCTTTCGGGTCGAACCAGAACGACGGTCTAACTTGACCATACATCATGTAAACTATCGGTAAAATCTTATCGGATCATATGGAAATTCAACATTTCTCAATCACGCGTCTAGCCCCAGTGACCTGGGCCGGAGCCAATCGGGAACGATCACGCGATGTCGATTGACGAGCCGATCACCGTGACTGTCGTCACGCCGACGATGAACAGGCCCGAGCCTTTGCGCCGCGCGCTGGCGAGCCTGATCGCACAGGATCTTCCAGCCGGTATTGCGATGGATCTGGTGGTCGTGGACAATTCCGCGGATTCGAATGCGCGGGAAATCGTCGGCGAAATCGCGTCCCGCGCGCCTTGCCGGGTGCAGTATGTCGCCGAACCGAGACCCGGCGTGGCGACGGCCCGCAATGCCGGCGTCGCCGCTGCAAGTGGCACCTTCATCGCCTTTCTCGATGACGACGAGGAAGCCTCGCCCGGCTGGCTCGCGGCAATGGTCTCCTGTGCGCACAAGACCGGTGCGGCAGCCTGTTTCGGGCCGATCGAGGCATGCGCGGAAGAAGGCGCGGAAATCGGGCCGTTCGAGCCCTATTTCTCCCGTGGCTGGGGACTGGCTGACGGGACGGACATCACCGGGCGCGCGGCCTATCTCGGCACCAACAACGCCATGCTCAGCCGTGAGGCGCTGCTCGCAAGCGCGGGGCCGTTCGATGAGAGTCTCAACAGATCCGGAGGAGAGGACAGCCTGCTGTTGCAGCAGGTCGTCGCGCGCGGAGGGCGGCTCGTCTGGTGCGCTGCGGCCGAGGTGATCGAATGGGTCCCGAAGCGCCGTCTGGACTGGGCTTACGTGAAGCGCCGCAAGTTTCTCAGCGGCCAGATCCGGACCTTCGTCCTGGGGATGCTCGATCCGCCGAGACGCGGGGCGATGCTGTTCTGGATGGCGGCCGGGGCCGTCCAGTTCACTGTCTTCGGCGCGGCCACGGTCTTCCTGCGGCTCTTTGGCTCGAATCGTGCCGCGCGCCTGTCGGCAACCGCCTTGGGCGGGCTGGGCAAGGTCTTGTGGATGAAGCGTTTCCGGCCCGGCCTCTATGGCGAGGGTCTGGTATCCTGATCAGAATGTCACGACGACCGGTGTCACGACGACCGGTGTCTTGCGGCGCGGTCGTGGCACGCGTGTCACGAGGTGCCTTGCCGGGAAAGCCCGTTCGCCTTCGCCGGCCTGAGCGCCCGCAACAGGCTCGCGAGTCGCTCGCGGGCGACGAGAAACAGCAGGCCGGCATAGATCAGGGCTCCGCTGGCCACGAGAATGGCCAGGGTCACGAGCGGCTGCCAGCTTTCCGGCGCCGCATGTGCGATACCCGCGACAGCGGCAGCCATGACGAGCGCGGCGGTCCACGGCGCCGCGAGGACAGTCAACAGGCGCTGCGGCGCAAGACCGAGCGCAATGGCGCCGAACGCGAACACGGCGATGACCTGCGCGAGATCGGCTGCGAAGCGCGCGAGGCCGACGGCAATGACATCGCCTTCAGAGCCCAGGATCAGGCCGGCGCACAGCACGCCGACACCGATCAAGGGCGCATAGAACCCGTAGGCCGGGCGCCCCTGGGCGGTCAGGGCTGCGATCAGGATTTGCGACGGCATCAGGAGCATGCCCCCGAGCGCCAGGAGTGCCGCAATCTGCACCGCCGGATCCCATCCGGGCCCGGCGAGCAGGGGAATCAGCAGCGGGGAGACGGCGGCGAGCCCCATGAAGACCGGCGCGGTCAGGATCGCTGATTGTCCGGAGACGGCAAGGATCGCCTCGCGCAGCCGCTCCGGCTCTTCACGCGCTGCCTTGAACAGCGGGAAGGACAGATTGTGTCCGATCGCTCCCACGGCGCCGCGCACCGGCTCGATGATGCGCAGCGCCATGTTGACGATGCCCAGCGCGGCAATACCGAACAATTGTGCGACGAGGATGTTGAAAAGCAGATAGGCCGAATTCTCGACGCTGCGTGCCTTAAGGGTCGTCCATGCGAAGGAGTCGAAGCCTCGCAGCTGGGCAAGTCGAAACCGCGGCTTCAGGCGATATCCGAGCAAGATGAAGAGGGTCGGGGTACTGGCGATCACCGTCGCGACGCGAAACGCGAGAAGGGCCCAGACCCCGGCGCCGAGAAAGCCGCTGATGACCGCGACGATCGCGCCGAAGACGTTGCCGGCGAGATGCGCCAGATTGATGGCGACGAAGCTGCGCCGACGTCTGGCCAATGCCAGGCCGAGTGAGAACGGCCCCTGTGCAAAAAGCAGCAAGGCCGTGAACGGCATCAGATAGACGAACGCCTCGCGCTCGAACCACCAGGCGAGCACCACGCCGCCGATACATGCCAGCGCGAAGGCTGCAACGGCGGTCAGGATCACGAATCCGAAAATCCCTTCCAGCTCCGGGCGCCGCAGACGCTTCTGCTGTGCCAGCCTGTCCTCGAAGGGTGTTCCCACGGCAATTGACAAGAATGCCACGATGGTGAGCACGAGGGCCGCCACGCCGAAGGCGTCGGGCGCGAGCAGTCGCGCGAGCACGGCTGTGACGCCGACTTGCAGAAACAGACGCGCCACGGCCTCACCGGCGGAGAGGCCGATCCAGTTTCGCATTCTCTCGACATTCAGGGATTTCATGACGAAGCGCTCTCATGCCGCGCTCGCGTCGCAGGCAGCGCCGTCGGCGAAGTCAGCGCTGTCGGCGAAGTCACGTTCCACCATCCGCTCGGAACACGATTGTTGGAAACGGCGGCGGCTCGCCCCGCGAAACGCCAGACCATGAAGGCGAGCAGGATGGAGATGTTGGCAAGCAATTGCCCACGGGCCCACAGGCTCGATTCCATCACATTATGCACGAGGAAGAGAACGAAGAAGATCACGCAGAACAGCGCCATCCGCCGCTCGTCTCCCGCCAACGTTCGCGTGAAGACGAGCCGCAAGGCGCTGATGATCGTGCCGATGAAGATCCCGATTCCGAGAAGCATGGCCGGTAGCCCGGCCTGAACCCACAGATCGAGATAGCCATGATGCGCCTGGTTGATGAGGCCGGGCTCGACATATTGCAGCCAGCTGCCGCCGGGCGCGCGATGGAGCGGGTCATTGTCCGGCCCGACATCCCAGAAGCCGCCATAGCCGACCCCCAGGAAGGGGCGCTGCAGGATTTCCTGCATCATGAAGGCCCACAGTTCGGTCCGCCCGGTAAAGGTCAGATCCGCGCCGAGCTCGTCCGCCGTCGCGTC
>LFIK01005443.1_pt1 | contig 10219 bp, 7 predicted proteins | sample 643401 | NCBI WGS metagenome assembly LFIK01 (sample SAMN03777447, study PRJNA286221) | soda lake metagenome | biome: soda lake; feature: Kulunda steppe; material: water; isolation source: sample T5-Br brine of Lake Tanatar-5 | place: Russia: Kulunda steppe | collected 2010-07
GCAGAACGTGAAAAACGTCAATCGATCTTGATTGCTGAGGGGGACAAACGTTCAAGCATCTTAACCGCTGAAGGGGAAAAAGAAGCCCGTATTTTAAGAGCGGACGGGGAAAAACAAACCCGTATTTTAGAAGCTGAAGGTCAAGCCGATGCAATTCTAAAAGTCCAAAAAGCGACGGCTAAAGGGATCGAGCTTATCAAATCAGCTGGTGCCGATGAAGCCTTCTTACGTCTAGAAGCGTACAAATCTATGGAACGCGTTGCGGATGGACAAGCAACGAAACTTGTTATTCCTTCAGACATGCAAGGGATGGTTGGTTTAGCCTCAACATTAAGTGAAGCGTTTAAAACCAAAGCGCCAGAACTACCGAGTGATGCCAAAAAACAACTTGAAGAAAAAGGGTATAGCCAATCAACCAGTAAAAAACAAGATTCTTCTTCAAAACAATCTAAAAAATAGCCATTTAAAAAGCCTTCATTAAAGTGAAGGCTTTTTTTTACGGCTTTATAGTGGTTAATAGTGTTCTTAAGTTTAAGGGTTCACTATAATAAAATCCTTGTGCGTAATCGCATCCATACGCTTTTAAATACTCAGCTTGCTTCAAGGTTTCAACGCCTTCTCCTAATACTTTCGCATCAATCGTTTTAACAAGTTCAATAAGGCTTTTGGTAAATAATGAATCGCTATTTTTTAACGGCTCGGTAAATATTTTGTCAATTTTAATTTTATCGATGGGAAGGGTTTTTAAATAACTAAGTGAAGAAAACCCACTCCCAAAATCATCAAGCGAAATACTTAATCCTAAGTGCTGGAAATCATTGATGGTTTGAACGGAAAGGTCGATATCTTCGATTAAAAAGCTTTCAGTAATTTCAATCTCTAAAAATTGACAGAGTGTAAGGTCTTTTTCTAAGAATGTCTTAAACGCTTCTAACCAACTTTGGTCTAAAATTAAAGTGGCGCTCAAATTGATTGCGACTTTAAAAACTGGGAGATGGGCATGAATTTTTGGAAGGTCTTTTTGAACCATTTTTAAGACTTCAAAGGTTAACGCTCCAATATACCCATAGCGTTCAGCGATGGGGATGAGTTCTTGGGGACCACAATGATCAATGGGTGGGTTTTTCCATCGTAACAAGGCTTCTAATGCGATGATTTCATTGTTGTTTAGATCATATTGAGGTTGATAGACAACATAAAAATCGTTGTTTTTAATGGCGGTGTGAAAATGGGATTGAATAATGGTTTCACGGTTATGTTTATACGCAAATGATTCGTTGTATATCGCGTATTTTTTATGGTTGCTTAATGCACTATTTAATGCCGTGTACGTAGAATAAATTAACGTTTCAACATCGGTAGAATCATTAGGGTAATGGCTTAAGCCGTATTTGTTTTCTAAAGAGATATATTGTCCATTGATATATAAGCCTTTTGATAAGGCATCAATTTCTTTGATGATATCAGGTTTTTTATAAGTGGTATCTTTACTGACAATGATTAGTGTTTCATCATCATATTCTCCAATGGTTGCTTCACTTTTAAAGACATCATAAATGGTTTCACTGAATTGTAAGCGCGCCGCATTAAAAAAGGAAGAAGAATAATTTTTAACGAGTTCTATATGATTGGAAATCCGAACAAAGATGATATAAAAAGGGGTCTGTTTATTGATGTGATAGACGACTAACTCACTGGCTTTTTTAATCGAACTTAAGTGTTCTTGGGTTTTAAAATGCAAACTATCTTCTTTGGCTTTGGTAGATGCGTAATGAGACGTTATGTCTCTTTGAATGCTCATATAATGGGTAATTTTACCAAAAAGGTTTTTAATGGTGAATATGCTGATATGTTTTAAAAATAAGATACCGTTTTTCTTTTTATCCCATAATTCAGCGGAAAACTTTCCTTCTTTTAAGAGTTGATCCCACATAGAGTGATAAAAACTAGAGTTTTTTCTTTCGCTTTGAAAAATGCTTGGATTTTTTCCTTTTATTTCATCAAACGTATAGCCAGTTAATTCTAATAAAGCGTGGTTCGCATAAATGATTTGATTGTTTTTATTGGTGATTAACACGGCTTCAGTTGTAAAGTTTTTGATGTGTTGCATCATGAGTCTATTAGGGGTGTTTTTTATATAATAAAGCCACCCAAAAAGTCCTAATAAGCTAAACGAAAAAAGACTTACTAAAATAAGCAAGTAAGTCTCAAGGGGGTGATACATCACTAAAAATATTAAAAGACTAATGGATAGGAATAAAATGCTATAAGGAATGATTTTATAAAAACGTTTCATAAGGGTCTCCTCAATAAGGATAATTCATTATAGCATAGGGTTAACCATACAAAATTTTAAACGCTTGGTCTAAAATTCGCAATGTTTTGGGGTTCTTGGGAAAGGAATGACGTCTCTGATGTTTTCAACGCCTGTTACATACATCAACATTCTTGCAAATCCAAGCCCAAACCCTGCGTGTTTGGTTGATCCGTATTTTCTTAAGTCTAAATACCACCAAAGTTCTTCTTCATCCACGTTTAACGCCTTCATGCGTGATTTTAAAACATCTAAACGCTCTTCTCTTTGTGATCCGCCAATTAACTCTCCTGCGCCAGGCACCAACAGATCCATCGCCGCAACGGTTTTTTGATCATCGTTGACCCTCATATAAAAGGCTTTAATTTCTTTAGGCCAATCGGTCACAAACACAGGCCCATCAAAATGGTTAACCAAGTATTTTTCGTGTTCTGTGTTTAAATCTTTATCATAATCAGGTGTATTTTCAAAGCTTTCTTTCGCCGCTTTTAATACATCAATCGCCTTTTGATGGGTGATGCGTTTGAAAGGATTATCGATAATTTTATGGAGTTTATCGAGCAATCCCTTTTGGACGAATTGATTAAAAAATTCCATTTCTTTAGGCGCTTTTTCTAAAACGGTTTTGACAATATATTTAACCATTGATTCGGCTAAATCCATATCATCGCTTAAATCCGCAAACGCAATTTCAGGTTCCACCATCCAGAGTTCACTAACATGGGTCATGGTATGTGAATGTTCCGCTCTAAAGGTCGGCCCAAAGGTATACACATCTCTAAACGATTGCGCAAAGACTTCGGCTTGAAGTTGACCTGAAACCGTTAAAGATGCTTTTTTACCGAAAAAGTCTTTAGAATAATCCGTTTGCCCGTCTTTTTTAAACGCATCGTCTTTTAACGTGGTGACTTGAAACATTTCCCCAGCCCCCTCCGCATCACTTGCGGTGATGATGGGGGCAGTTAAATAAATAAAATCACGGGTTTGGAAAAATTCATGAATCGCGCCTGCTAAAATACTTCTTACTCTAAACATCGCAGTAAAAAGGTTCGTCCTTGGTCTTAAGTGGGCATTGCTTCTTAGAAATTCACGGCTATGTCTTTTGGGTTGAATGGGGTAATCTTCTAAGGAATCACCAATCAGCTCAACCTGCGTTGCCTTGATTTCAAAGGGTTGTTTACGCTTAGGGGTTAAAACAATATTCCCTTTAATCTTTAAAGATGCCCCCACTCTAATTTTTTGGATGGCTTTAAAAGCTTCGATGTCATCGTCATAGACGACTTGAATACTGTCAAAATCGGTTCCGTCATTGATGTTTAAAAACCCAAATGATTTTTGAGCTCTGTTGGCTCTTACCCACCCATTTAGGGTAATGGTTTGATCGTTGTATGTCTCATAGGATTCCATTAAATGTCTAATTGATGTTTTCATAGTGTTGCCTCCTTTAAAATAAAAAAACGTCCTTTAAAAAGGACGAACATTAGTCCGCGGTACCACCTTAATTCAAATGCGCTTAAAACTTTTTAACGTAAGTCACACGGATGGGTCTACTCAATTCTTCCATCTCTCCTGGTGTTTTTCAATGGCTTTTTCTACTTAGCTCACACCATCCTAAGTTCGCTTCAAAGGTTTAAGTCCATTTACTCGTCCGTTCAACGATTTACTCTATCTTTATTATATTAAAGGTTTTGAATTTGTCAATAAAATTGGGTTTTATTTGTTGGTCTTTGGTTTCTTTGGTGGTATGATAAAAATGTATCATGTTTAAAAGAGGGGGCATCTTTATGTCATATCGATTCAATGTTACATTGCCAAGAATTTTAGCCGCAGGGATAGATTTGATCATTTTAAACTTTATTGTGATGATTTCACAAGTCTTTTATAGACCATTTGATTTCTTTGATGATGGGATCAGTGAAGTCAGCACACTCAATACGCTAAATCCACTCACTGATATTGAGCCTTCGACCATAATCATTAGTGTTTTTGTGATGCTTTTGGTAGGCATTATACTTTATGTATATGTGCCATATCAAAAAGAAGGCAAAACGATAGGAAAAATGTTAATGCGCATCAAAGCCATTGACGCAAATGGGAACCCTCCAAATTTGGGTCAACATTTCTTAAGAGCGATTATGATTTATGAGTTTTACTTATACGTGCTTATTGTTTGGTTGGTATTCATTGATATGGAAGTTTTTATCTTAGCCGAAGTGACGGTCTTAAGTATTACCACTTTAGCCATATTCTTTTCCCTTTCAATGATTATTTTTTCACCAGACGGCGCAGGGTTTCATGATTTGCTCGCTAGGACGTATGTGGTGGATGAAAATTATGACCCAGTTTTAGAAAAAGAAGTAGATCCCACGCAAGTCAATAAAGATTGGGCTTTTGAAGAAACCGAAGACAAAGAAGATGATTTCTTAAAAGCGTATGATGATAGAAATCCCTGGAACGAACGATAATGTAAATTAATAAAAGAGGATAATATGTTAGAAGTTAATAATGTAGAATTAAAATACGGCGATTTTATCGCGGTCCATCATCTGGATTTCACCTTAAAACCTGGTGAAATCTTTGGTTTGCTTGGGACCAATGGGGCTGGAAAAACTACGAGCTTTAGAGTCATTATGGGGCTATTAAGTCCTTCAAAAGGAAGCGTCAAGTATTTTGGAGAAACCATAGGGTATCATAATGTTGATGATATCGGTTATATGATAGAAGAGCGTTCACTCTTACAAAAAATGAAAGTTAAAGATTTAATGATGTATGTCGGGCAGTTAAAGAGCATGGATAAAAAACCCATAGAAGCTGCGCTTGATTATTGGCTTGATTTTTTTGAGATTCCAGACTACAAAGACACCATGATTAAAGAACTTTCAAAAGGGAATCAACAAAAAATCCAGTTTATATCTGCGGTGATTAATGATCCTAAATTATTAGTGCTTGATGAGCCTTTTAGTGGGTTAGATCCTATTAATACAGAGTTATTTGTTAAAGCGATTAAGCATTTCCAAGAAAAAGGCACGATGATTATTTTTTCATCTCACCAACTTGACCATGTTGAGAGTTTTTGTGAAAAAATTGTGGTGCTTGAAAAAGGGCGTTCAATCATCGAAGGCTATATCAAACAAGTAAAAAAAGATTTTAAAAAACTTTCCATAAAGATAGATGCGGACACTGATATTGAGACCTTAAAAACCTTAGACGGTGTTTATAAAGTTGAAAAAAATAATGCCCATGTTTTGGTTAAAATAGAATCAGATGAATATATTCAAGGCATTTTTGATTATGTTAAAACATGCGATAATGTCTTACGTTTTGAAGTCGAAGAAGCGTCTTTATCAGAAATATTTGTGGCGAAAGTAGGTGGGTCTCGTGAAAAAGTTTAAGTTTCTCATCGCCTTTGGCCTTAAAAAAAGATTGTTTAAAAAAGCCTTTGTCATCACCAATATTATCTTAGGGATATTAATCATGGCAGTGATTAATATCCCCGCTATGATCAATATTTTTTCAAGTGATGAGGTTGAAACCTATACCGTAAAGATTACCAACGAAACAACTGATCAATCCTACCCATTAGAAGCTACCATTATAGGAATGATGAATACCGGAGAAGAAGAACGGTTCATCGCGTATGAAAATGATGCGCCAGATGATTTTTGGGACCAAGAAACATTAGACATTTGGGTCGTCTTTGAAGGCGATTTAAATGCGCCTGATGTGGAGATTTTCCTTACCGATCAAAGCATGCGGACTCAACTGATGAATTCGATTCAAAATTTACTTTTAGATTATCAAAACGTGAGTTTTGCGAATTATAGTTTCCCAAGTCCTCCAGCCAGTGATGATGGAGGATTAGACCCTGAAACAAGAACGATGGTAGAAGGGGTTTTAACACTGCTCATCTTACCGGTTTTCTTCTTAATTATACTAGCAACCCAATTTTTAGGGGTCGATATCATCGAAGAGAAATCTTCAAAAGTCATTGAAACGATTATTTCGAGTGTGCCAGCGACGTATCACTTCTTATCGAAAATCATTTCTAATGTGTTATTTTTAATCATTCAATCGGCCATTCTTTTAGGGTTCGCTACCTTAGGCGCTTTAATCGGCCGGTTGTTGAATGTCGCAAGCGATATTGAAGCACTGAGTCTAATCTCAGAACTTACCAATCAAATTCCCAACTTTGCAGCGATTGTTGGTGTGCTGATTGCGTTCTTACTCGTTGGGACCTTGCTGTTTTTAACCTTAGCTGCGTTGGTTGCGTCAGTCGCAACCACACAAGAAGATTACCAGCAATTCCAAGCACCGCTTGTATTCATTTTATTAGGTGGGTTTTATATCGCGATTTTTATGCCACTACTTGGAGCGGACTTTGTCTTAAGAATTGCGGCGTATATTCCTTTGTTTTCTCCAATGGTCGCCCCAATTGCGTATGCAACGGGCATTATAGGATTAGGCGAAGTCTTATTCATATTACTTTTACTATCTTTAAGTGTTGCGTTGTTTTTATATTACATGACACCAATTTATCGCGTCGCAATCTTATCGTATGAAGAAACTAAATTCTTTAAACGCATCAGATTCTATATTAAAAAAGCGTTTGCGAAAAACAAATAATTTTAAAAAAGAAATCCAAAAAACTATGGATTTCTTTTTTTATGTAGCTTTACGACTTAAATCTTCCAAATAGTCATCAATAATTTTATAAAACTTTTGAAGGGTTTCACATTGTGAGATTTCTTTTTTAATAACCGTTGCGCCAGGTAATCCTTTAATGTACCAAGCCGCGTGTGACCGCATTTCTAATAAAGCGACGTGGTCATTTTTATACTTTGCTAGGCTTTTCGCGTGTCTTTTAATCATAGAAAGTTTTTCTTCTAAAGTGACATCAGAATCATACGTTCCTTTGGTGAGGTAATCATCAATTTGTTTAATTAACCAAGGGTTGCCCTTTAACGCTCTACCAACCATGACCGCATCAACCCCCGTATATTCAAGCATATATTTAGCGTCTTCTGGCGTTTTGATATCGCCATTTCCAATCACAGGAATATTCACAGCGTCTTTCACCGCTTTGATGATGTCTAAATCAACCGATCCTTTATACATCTGCGAACGGGTTCTTCCGTGAATTGCGATTAAGGAAACCCCTGCTTTTTCTAATTGTTTCGCAACACTTACTGCGTTTTTGGTTTTATCGTATCCAGCCCGTATTTTTACACTGACAGGTTTAGACGAATGAAGGACCATGGTTTTAACCAGTTCATAAAGCTTGTCTTCATCTTGCATTAACGCAGACCCTGCGCCCGTTTTAATCACTTTAGGAACAGGGCAGCCAACATTTAGATCAATAAACATCGCTGGGGAGTTTAAAGAAGCATACGACGTTGCGCTTTTTAAATTGTCTTGATCAGACCCAAAAAGTTGAAGGGCAACGTGTCCTTCGTTTTCTTCAACTTCCATCATATCAAGGGTTCTTTGGTTTCTGTGATTAATGGCTTTATCGCTTACCATCTCTGTATAAATTAACGCTGGGTTAAATGTTTTTAGTATTTGTCTGAACGCAATATTGGTAATGCCCGCCATTGGCGCAACAACGACTTTACGCTCTTTAAATAATTTATTTGTTTTCATGTTTCCACCTCTTAAGCATTAGTATTTTGCCATAAAACAACCGATAAATCAATTGATTTGTCAAAAGGATGATTTATGCTATAATAAGCGCGGTGATAAAAATGAAAGATTATTTAGCAAAAGCTTACGCCTTTAATGGACGCGTAAGACTCTACGCAGCAAACACAACGTTATTAACAAACGAAGCGCAAAAAATCCATAATTTATGGCCTTCAAGCGCCGCAGCTTTAGGGCGTCTTTTAACAGGTGGCGTCATCATGGGTGCGATGTATAAAGGCGACCAAGAATTAACATTGAGAGTTGAATCCAATGGTCCCATTGAAGGCATGGTTGTCACAACCAATGCCAAAGGGGATGTTCGAGGCTACGTTGGGAATCATAAGTTATTTTTCCAACATAATGATGGGAATATCAACGTCTCACAAGCCGTTGGACAAGGCAGTTTACATGTCACAAAAGACATAAAAGTGCGCGATCACTTCACATCTACCGCGGCCCTTCAAACGGGGGAAATTGCGGAAGATTTAGCGTATTATTTTACTGCAAGTGAGCAAATTCCTTCCGCGGTTAGTCTTGGGGTTAAAATCGATACGGATAATACCGTTACGCACGCTGGAGGGTTCATATTACAACGAATGCCAGGGTGTCCTGAAGAGACGATTACCCTCATTGAAGAAAGGTTAAAAGAATTAAAACCTATCTCAAAGATGCTTGAACAAGGGGATACGCCTGAAGCCATCATTCAAGAGATTACTCAAGGGGACCATGAAATCTTACATACAATGGATCTCAATTATACCTGTAATTGTTCAAGAGAAAAGTTTGAAAGAGGCCTTATTTCTTTGGGTGCTAAACAATTAAAGACCATTAAAGAAGAAGATGGTCAAATTGAAACGGTGTGTCATTTTTGCCAAAGCAAATATCAATTTGATGAAACCGCCCTCGATAACCTTATAAATGAAACCAAACAATAAATGTAAAACCGCGCTTCAACCGATGTGTTAAAGCGCGGTTTTTTTATTTGAGGATAACTTTAGGTGGTAAGAAAAGTTATGAAATCTGAGGAAAACGGTAGAGGTTTTCCAATAAATCAGTAGTGGATATCGTTAGGATATAATAAATAATTTACGTAAAAACCGCCAAATAAGTTGACTATGACTGGGGAATGTTTTATTATTTTATTACAACCAATTAGCGAGTTTTAATGGTTTTTTTGGGAAAAAGTAATAAAAAAGCAAGGCAGCTCGGGGAAAAAATTGGTTTAATATGTCATTTAAAGTCATTTTTTTAGTGGGAAAAACCCCATCATTTATTTGACATGTATGGTGCAATGAGTTACAATAATTGTGACTATTGAAAGTGAATAAAGCCCTAAAAGTAAGGGTTTAAAACTTTTTCAATGTCGCAAACGTATTTAAAATAGGGCTCTTAAAATCAAGAATCTATTTTAAAACACCTTAATTCATATGGTTTATACTCTCTAAAAAAAGGGGGAATAAATCAATTTTGTTAAATTATAAGGTGTAAAACGCTATTAATTTTAATCAAAAAGGAGGGACAAGGAAAAGCTAAAGGGTAAACGCAACAAAGTTTAAATTAAGGCATTAAATTATTATTTAATTCAACAAAAAAAATTATTTATAAAAGGGAGGTACAAGGGTGTTGAACCATAAAACACCTGATAAGTTTATGAAGAACATTAAAAAGTTATTACTAGTATTTACATTGGCTTTATTCTTGGTTTCTTTAGCTGCCTGTGCCGGTGAGGAAGGTCCAGAAGGACCAGCCGGAGAAAGAGGACCAGCAGGAGATCAAGGACCAGAAGGGCCAGAAGGGCCAGCCGGACCAGAAGGACCAGAAGGACCAGCCGGACCAGAAGGACCAGCCGGTGAAGATGGCGCTGATGGAGAAGACGCTGCTGATCCAGTTATTCGCGTTGAAGACGGACAAATCCAATGGCAATTAGAGGGTGCTACTGAATGGCACAACTTAATCGCTGTTGAAGATCTCGAAGGCGACGACGGTGTCGATGGCGTAGATGGCGACGATGGCCGCGAATTAGAATTAGCGGTTGTTGATGGTGAATTATTCTGGCGCTATGAAGGAGAAGGCGACGACGATTGGGTTTCTTTAGTAGATCTTACTGAGTTACTTACAATTGCTGAACCAGACCCTGAAGCGGTAGACGGATTATTCCAAATCCACCGTGTTGACTACGAAGATGGAGAATCTTTAAGAATTGTTGCGCTTGGTCGCACATTTAAC
>LFIK01005445.1_pt1 | contig 10217 bp, 18 predicted proteins | sample 643401 | NCBI WGS metagenome assembly LFIK01 (sample SAMN03777447, study PRJNA286221) | soda lake metagenome | biome: soda lake; feature: Kulunda steppe; material: water; isolation source: sample T5-Br brine of Lake Tanatar-5 | place: Russia: Kulunda steppe | collected 2010-07
CCCCCCCCCCCCTCCGCCACCCACGCTGCACACCTGCGCAGGATGACAGTGGTGTGGTGGATGATGTCCGTGGACAGCTCCTCGTGCGTCTTCTTGCGCCCCGTGCTGGCCTTGCCGCCCGTGGCCCCCGCACCCCCGCGCCCGTCCCCGCCCGCCAGCGCCCCGCTGCCCCCCCCGCCCGGCGGCCCCAGCAGGTCCGCTCCTGCTGCCCCCCCCGTGGAGGGCCCGCCCGCCTGCCCCATGGCCACGTCCATCTCATCCTCGCCTTCCGCAGCGCCGCCTCCCTCCTGCGCCACGGGGAGCAGGCAGCAGGCACGGCCGGGTCAGCGGGGGCCGGCAGAAGCGAGCACGGGGGGGGAGGCCAAGTGGTGCAGGGCAGGCGGGCGCTGCGCAGCGCCCAGCCCTGGTCTGGTTTGGGGGTGGTTTGGGGTGTGCACAGCCCAGGCAGGCCAGGGCCAGGCAGGGGCGTGGGCAGCCACAGGCAGCCCACGCCCTCGCACCCTTGCACCCACCTCAGCGCCCGCCCCTTCCTCCCCCGCCTCATCCATGGGCGCATCGCCGTCATCGCCGCCCGCCACCGCAGAGGCGCCCTGCGCCTGCGCCTGCTGCGCCGCTGCCTCCGCCTCTGCTGCTGCGGCCACAGCAGGCCCGGCGGCCTGCGCGGCAGGCGGCACAGCCGTGCTGCTGCTGGGCGCTGCTGCTCCGCTAGGCTGCGGCTGCGCCGCCTTGGCCTTCTCCAGCGCCTGGGCTGCCGTCTTCTCCGCCATCTCGCGCGCCACAGCCCACATGTCCGCTGCTGCCGCCTGCTGCAGCAGCGCGCGCTCCAGCCGCCCGACGCGCGCAAGCAGGGGGGACTCGCCTGCGCAGGGGGAAGGGGTTGAGGGCAGGCTGAGTGAGAGGTGGGCGGGCAGCAGGGACGGGCTGCCCAGGCGTGCTCCGTGCGTGGGATGCATTTGAGCGCTTTGGAGCACAGCAGGAGGCCAGCTGCAGCCAAGCCGCAGCCAAGCCGCAGCCACCATGTTTCACATGGCATCACACGCGCATTCACACAACCCTGACCCAACAGGGACAAGTGCAAGCACATCCCACCAATTCCCACAACCCATTTCCGCCCCCACCACACACACCCAGCCTCCCCCCCACCACACACACACACCCAGCCTCCCCCCCCCAACACCACACGAGCACGCACGCACCCATGGCGATGAGCGGCAGCATCTGGCTGGCGTTGCGCGCGACAGCGGACGCCAGCGCCGCCACGCCCGCCGTGCTGGCCACCATCTTGATGTAGGCCTCGCGCTGGGGGGCGGGCAGCATGGGCACGCAGGCGCCGGCCATGGGCTCGCACTGCAGCAGCGCTGCGTCCACCGCCCGCGACAGGGCCTCGCTCGTCTTGGTGGACAGGATCTGCAGGGAGTGTGCATGTGCGCCAGGGGGCGGGGGGGCACGCAAGCGTGGGTTGAGCTGGGTGGGGTGGGGTGCTGCAGGTGAGCAGACAGGCCAGGGGTGCAGGGGTGGTGGGGGAATGTGAGAACCCAGTTGTGAGGGTTGCGAGGGAGGGGGGAGGAGGGCGGGAGCGTTGCAGGTGTCGCGCACTTGTGCACCCACGCACACCCAGTGGGGGAGCGCAAGGACGGCGGGCTCGCACCTGCGCGTGCTGCGGCGCTAGGCTCCGGAACACGGCCAGCAGCGCGTGCGAGGCCGCGGAGAAGCCAAAGGTGAAGGGGAGGCGCGGCAGCGTGTGCAGCTTGAGCAGCAGCTCCAGGCCGCCCGCCTCCACGAACGTGCGCGCCGTCTCTGCGTTGCTCAGCAGCGTCTCCAGCATGCGCGTGGAGTGGCTGATGGCGTCCGCCAGGTGCGGCACCACACCCGCGCCCTCAACGCCGGGGATGGCGCCACCCGCGCGCGGGGCGGGGTGCGCAGCGGCCGCGCCCCCGCCCTCGCCTGCCGCCCAGGCAGCAGCACCACCACCCCCGGATGCTGCCGCTGCTGCTGCTGCCCCTGCAGCCGCCAGGCAGCTGGAGGCCTCTGCCCTCACGCTGCTGAAGTCGTACGGCTCTCGGCTGGCTGATGCCGCCTGTGCTGCCACCTCCGCCCTCCCTGAAGCCAATGCCGCATCCGCCTCGGCTACCGTCCCAGCTGCAGCCTCGGCCGCAGCCTCAGCGGGCTCCTCCTCCATGGCTGCTGCCGAGCTGGGGGCACCTGGCTCAGCTGCTGCGCCGGCTGCCGGCTCCTCTTGGGGCTGCTGGGGCTGTTCAGCGTCCATGGGCGCTGGGCCCCCCTCCCCCGTGGCAGCAGCGCCTGCTGTCCCTTCCTGCTGCTGCTGCTGCTGCTGCTGCTGCTCCATGAGCTGCTGCACCTCCCTTACTGCCTCCAGCTGCTGCTGCCTCACCCGCTGCAGCTCCTCCCTCGCACCGTGCAGCTGCTGCTGGGCCCTGTTGTACTGCTCCTGCGACCGCTGCAGCGCAACCCACAACTCCCGCGCCTCCTCTGCGCGGCGGGTCTCCTCCTCATCCCCGCCCATGATGCACAGGGCGCGGAACACGTCCACCACCACAGCCGTGCCCTCTGGCCGAAGTGAGGGCGTGAACCTGTGGTGGGTGTGGGGCTCAAGGGGGGTGAGCAGGAGGTGGCGTAGTACAGGCGGTGGGCACGGGCCTTGCGGGCGCAAGACAGGGAGTGTGCAGGCCCAGCCAAGCCTGACCAGAGGGCCATTAGGCACAGCAGTGCAGGAAACGTGGCTCACCACTGCGCAGTACAGTGGGAGAGGGGGAGGCCAGCAGCCAGCAACAGGGCCGCTTGACACGCATTGCCCGCAGTGGCGCACCTGAAGAGCTCCTCGATGCTGGCACCCAGCATGGCAGGCGTGTCGCCGCTCAGCGCCTTGATGTACCTGAGGCAGGCAAACACAAGGAGCAGGTGCACGCGGTGGATGGGGGAGCTCGGCGCAGGGGGACGCGTGTGCAGGCCCTCGGAGCAGAGGCGGGCACAGGCAAGTGCCATAGCAGGGGCCAAAATGGATGACTTGATGGTCGGGTACAGGGGCCCAAGCAGGCCACTCCGGCCCACCGTCCGCCACTCACTGCTTGTTGGTGAAGATGGGGATGAGGCAGTCCATGACGCGCGACGTCTTCACCAGCTCCAAGCCGTTGGTGTTCAGGCACAGCGCCACAATGGTGTTGGGAATGGCCACCAGGGCCTCGCCAAAAGGCTGCACGCCAGCCTGCGTGGACGGGTTGGTCGGGGGGGTTGGGGTCGGGCTCTGAGGGGGGAAGGCGAGGGAGGCTGCCACTGAGAGCACCGCCTGTCAGGGAGCGCCACCAAGAGCACTGCATACCAGGGAGCGCCCGATGATGCATTGGGCACAAAGAGTGGGCAGGATTGACCCAACAAGCTCAAAGGCAATTACATCTGCCCAAGGTACCTAAATACACGCTTGCACACCCACACAAGCACACGCGCTTGCGCGCACACCACTTGGGTGTGCATGCCGCTGGGGCCCGCTGGGGCCAAAGCCCGCACCTTGATGGCGGCCACAAAGGCCTTTGGCAGCCCAACCTCCTCCAGCGTGCGGTAGCTGAGCGGCTCGTGGTGCAGCAGGTCCGTGACCACACTGGCAGCCAGCGCAAACAGGCTGCCCCCAAAGAAGTCGGAGCGCTCGAACATTGTGCGCAGGCAGCGGTATAGCAGCATGGCGTCGCCATCCTGAAGAGGGGTGGGGTGTGAGGTGCGGGGTGGGGCGGGGGAGGCAAATGAGCAAATGAGGCCTCGCCACAAGTCTGGGGGGCGTGCCTGCTAATGCTGGAGCCTGGTTGCACTCGCGCAGCGGTTGGCTTTCACCCTGGGTGGGGTGAGTGTGCGCCATGCAAGCGCAGCAGCCTGAGGGAGAGGCCCTCCAGCACTCAACAACACCCTGTTCAAGGAGCACGCATGCGCACACCCTTCCACCCACCTGGGGGCGCGCGCTGATACCGCTAGTGGGCGCGTAGCTGGACACTGCCACTGCGCGCAGCAGGAACTTGATGAGCACCTTGCTAGAGTAGGGCAGCTGCCCAGTGGGCTGCGCTGGGGCTGCGGGCTGCGCTGGGGCTGCAGGCGCTGGGGGCGCCTCCAGCTGATCTGCTGGCGCCTCTGCACCTGCGCTGTTGCCTTCAGCCATGCCCTGGCCACCCTGTGCATCCTCCTCCTCGCTCACGCCCACCTGGGAGGAGTAAGGTGCAGCGAGCGAGGGCGGGGTGGCGTGGGGTGAGTGACAGTGGGGCGGGCGTCGAGGCAAGACCCCCTGCGTGGCCCACAGGAAAGCTGGGGCCTCATGTGGGGGGGGCGCATTTGGGGGTCGCACTTCACAGCGAACAAGCATGCACGCACCTCGAAGGCGAGGCGCTTGATCATCTGTTGCAGGCCGTTGAGGTCGCGGAACAGCGTGGCTGCTGTCTGGCTGAAGTCCATGTACATCTCCATCATCTTGACTGTGGTGGCCACGGCGGTCCGGTGCTCAGGGCTGCAGGCGTGAGGGGGCGGGCAGGCAGGCCATGGGGAGGTGCGGGGTGAGGGCCTGGCTTGGCGTGAGGTGGTGGGCGCCAGGGCAAGGCATCAGGCAGGTTTGTGCGAGAGGCAGAGGCTGGGTGAGCACCGCGGGGCGGGGCAATGGCCACGGTATCCACGTGCGTGACACCGGCTGCCGCCCCATCAGCCATGGCACACGCCAGCCAGGCTCCTCACACCCGGAGCCCTGCCTGCATCAGCTCCTGCCACGGGGCGCCCCACCCACCAGGTGTCCTGCAGCACAGGCATCAGCGCCTGCAGCACGCCTGCGTCCGCCAGCACCTGGCAGCCTGTCTGGGACTGCACCAGGAAGCCGACCAGCACCAGCATGGCATCGAAAAAGTCGGCCACGTGCACAGGGTCAGGTGCGGGCGAAGCAGCCCCTGCCTGAGGCTGCTGCTCGGGGGGCTGCTGCTGCTGCTGCTGCTGCTGCTGCTGCTGCTGCTGCTGCTGCCCCTGTGCAGTGCCTGCCCGTGTCGCAGCGGTGCCGGATGCAATGAACGCGGCCACCGCCTTGCGCAGCAGCACCGACAGCAGGCCGCTGCCTTGGCCCGTGCCGCCGCCAATGCCGGCAATGACAGAGGTGAAGCGCGCACGGTCCTGGACCTGCGTGGGCAGCGCAGGGAGTGAGGTGGGGAGAGCGGGTGGTGCGAGGGAGGCAAGCAAGGGGAGGGATGATGCCTGCCGGTCAGGAGCAGCTTAGCCAGAGGCCTACCACGCTACCAACTGCAATGCATAGGCTTGGGAGGGCAAGGGTGCACCATGCAGCTCGCAGCATCATGGAGTCTGGGTCCGCTCCCAACATACCCATCAGGGACCACGGCACCCATCTATTGACTGCTGCGGTCGCCCAGCCCTCAGCACCCCGCAGCGCCCCACACCCAGCACGCCTCAGCCTTGCACGCACCTGCACCGACAGCGCGCGGATGGCATGCGCGCGCAGGCCCTCCAGGCCAGGCGCCTCGCACTGCACGAGCGCCAGCAGCTCAGAGATGACCTCGGGCTCAGAGGCGTGCAGGGAGGCCATGGCATCTGCACCAGGCAGCGGCAGCGCGCATGCGTGTCATGCACAGGGGCTGGCTGTGCATGACTATGCAGGGCCAAGCACGTTGTCTGCGCAGATCTGCAAGAACACCTGATGACCCACCGGGCAAAGCACCCCTGGTCCTAGCAGTGATGGCAATGGCACAGGCCAGCAAGCAACCAGGCTTCCATCAGCTTCCTGCTCCCACCTGGCGTGGGGTTGGACTGCGCAAACACCACAAAGGCCATGAGCCGGATGGCCACCAGCAGGCGCCTGCCGTGCAGGGTGGCAAAGCAGCGGGCCTGCCGGATCTTGGTCAAGAGAGCAAACCTGCGGCCATCCAGGGGGGGGACCGGGCGTCAGATGGATGATGCCTGCCACGTGTCTTTCGCCCCCTCCAACTTCTGGCCAGCAATCATATCGAGCTACAAAAGGCTATGCTTGTTCGCCACCAAACACTTTTCTTCTTCTACTTTAGGGGCGCCGTTGCACCCGGCTACAGCACGCCCCTGTGTCAGGAGACCCCACCCTACACCCACACCTGTCCAGGGCAAGAGTACACACCTGTGCTGCTTGCCCACGTGAAAACGGTGCACCAGCTGGTGCAGGATAGCGTGCTCGCTCTCCTGCAGCCGCTCCACGTGCGGCACCACGATGCTGACCTTGCCGGCTCCGCTGGCAGCCGCGGCCGCGTCAGCGCCCTCGCCGCTGCTGCTGAACTCGCGGAAGAACTCAAACCGCAGGGTCGTGGCCTTGGGCAGCGCCTGCGGCAGCACGAGCACCACAGGAGCGGGCCATTACCACCGGAAAGGGCAGGTGCGGCAGCTCTGGCAGCAGACCTTGCAGGCATGCAAGCACCAGCAAGGCACCATCCCTGCAGCGTGGTGGCACCCACACCACTATGGCAAGCGCCTGCACGTCACACAGGACACTGGGGTCTTGCCGCGCACGCACCTGCTGGATTGTGCGCTCATCGTCCAACACACACGCCACAAGGTCCAGGCCCTGCAGGCGAGGGGGCGGAGGGCGGACGGGTGAGGAGGAGCCTGTCAGAGTTGCTGCCCAGCAGAGTTGGCGCCCAGGGAAGCCGACACGCGTCAAGCATTCCCCACGCTCTCCCCCAGCCTCCCCTCCACAGGCAAGCCTGTGTGGTGCACAGCAGGCGCAGCACGGGCCAGCCCCCTCCCGACCCCTTCCCCATGCCCACCTCCTCCTTGCCGCCCCATCCCTGCGCCAGGACGTTCAGGCGCGCGTTCAGGTCCTTGTACCCTTGCCACCGGATGTGCGCATGGTGCGTCTTTTTCAGGAAGGACAGCAGCGCCTGCAGCGCCGCCGCCACCACCTCGGTGTCGGGTGCCGCCAGCAGGCTGCCCAGGTGCTGCGCGCGCAAAAAGCAGACACACACAGGTGGATCCAGGGAGGGTTGTCGTGCCGTTGCTGCAGCTGCTGCTTGCTGGCTCGTTCGGCTGCAGTGCATCCAGGGAGCATCCAGCGGAGTGTGGGGACCCAGTGGGACCCGCCCTCCCTGCAGCCGTGCACGGGCGCCCCAGCGCCATCCTCCCCCGTGCACGGACGCACCTCGTATGAGGCGTACACGTGCTTGTTGCTGCAGCTCTCCAGCAGGATGGAGGTCACGCGCAGCACCTGCATGCAGCTCTCCCTGGGGAAGGGCGGATCAGCAGCGACAGCCCCCGGCTGCTGCTGCTGGGCCGGGGGGTTGTCCAGCTGCACGTCGCGGCGCGGCTTGATGCAGTGCGTGAAGAACTCATCAAACCGATTGAACAGCGGCACCCAGTGGTAGAAGTCACCCTGCGGCGAGGGAGGCCGGGCAGCGGGGGGGAGAAGTCGGAGGCGAAAGAGAGGGCTCACCCCCCACCACCAGCATCACCATCTGTGGGTGTGGGTGGTGCTGGTGGTGGTGGTGGCGGTGGTGGTGGTGCTGCTGCTGCTGCTGCTCCTGGTTGGGCAGGGATCGCTGCGGGGCCCGGAGCTCGCGTTGTTGTGAGGCCTCCTTGGCTTGCACGCACGCGCGCATGCATGCACACACGCATGCATGCATGCGTTCTGCGTCTGGAGCATGCAGCTCATCTCACTGCCCCCCTTGCGGCGTACGAGCATTTGCGCCCTCATGCACACAGACGCAGGCACGCACCCACGCACGCACGCACACGCACACGCACACGCACACGCACACGCACACGCACACACGCACACACACACACACACACACACACACACACACGCGCGCGCACGCACATACACAGACGCACACACAACAAACGTGCGCACAGACGCATGCACGCACGCACGCGCACACAATTGCAGACGCACGCTCTCATGCGCACACGCACCTTGTCGTAGCACCATTTGAAGTCCCGCAGCGCCTCCCCGATGTGCTCTAGCGGGGCAGCCAGCACCCTGTCCAGCAGGGCCTGGATGGGCGGGGGCGTGTCTGCCTTTGTCGTCTTCGCCTTGATGTGCATCCTCTGCTGGGGGAGGGCGCGTGCCTCTCCCCCGTTGGACACGCCCTGAGGGGCCTGCCCCCCTCTGCCCGCCTGCCTCCTGCTTGCCTTGTCTAGCCTCAACTCCGCGCCTGCCTATGAGATGGAATGGCGCTGCAAACAACTTCACTTTCACATTTTGTTGCCGGCAGAGTTGCGCGGCTAGCTCAGGGCGCAGCGAACTTGCGTGGAGCCCACTGCTTGCGTGGAGGGAGGAGGTGGGAATGGGGGGGGGGGAAGGCGTGCACGCCAGCACATTGCCTCGCGCGCGCACACCGCCGTTGCTGCGGAGGGGTGGGGTGGGTGAGGGGGGCTGCGTGCCCTGCCTTTCGCCATGCCTGGGAATGCATGCGCCCGTGCGTGCATGCCCAGGGGGGCGGGCTGCGTGCTGGGCAGCGTCAGAGCTCATCCGTCCCTCGCCTTGCTGCTGGCCCGCCCCACAGACGCAGGCCCCTCCAGGCACGCGCTGGCCTCCTGCCTTGCTGACCAATCTACGCAGGTGGGGGCGTGGCGTAGCGTGGCGCCCTGCGCCCAGCACACCTGCGTGTGTGTGCCCTTGCGTGCGCGCCGCCCTTGGGATCCTCCTGCCCTGCATCGCCTCATCCTGAACACATGACTGTGCCACGCGTTGCATCACCCAGGTGGGGGGGGGCCAATGGTCGCGATGGACTCTCGAGCCCCCCCCCAAAAAGGCTTCTCCCTCCGAGTCAAGCCCCGCCAACTGCTGCAACCAACGCAGGCCACCATGGGTGTCCTGGGCCTGCTCACGCGCACCACCACGAGCCTGGCAGCAGCTGCCGTCCGGCTGCCCGTCCTACTGCTGGTGTGTACCATCATCTGCTCATATAAGTGCCATATACGCCTGTTGTGCTCGCCAAGTGCCTGCAGCAATTCCACGTGCCTGTTTTGGGGAGCGGCGAGCGCGCAAACCCTCACCCCCCTGTGGCCCTCACCCTGACCCATGCCAGGTGGGCGTCCTGAACACCTTTGCTGCCGTGGCTGCGGGCCTGGTTTGGGTCGCTGCAAAGAGCGCGGCTCTGCTGGTCGGCGGCATTGCCACCGTGGTCTCTACGGTCATCCGCCTCCCCAGTTTGGCACTGGCAGGGGCTGTAAGGCTGCTGGCAGGCCTTGTCTCTGCCCCCGGCTCCCTCCTGGCCGGCCTCGTGTCCCTGCCAGGCAAGATCCTGGCCGGCCTCGTGTCTGCGGGGGGCTCCTTTGCGGCTGCCCTGCTCAAAATCCCCGCGCTGGTTGTGAGCGTGATGCTGCGTGTGCCCTCAGCATTGGTTTCCGCCCTGATCAAAATGCCGGGCGCTTTGGTGTCGGCGTCGGGCGTGTGACAATGTTGCGACTCAGATCGACTAACAAACTTTTGTAAGCACAAAATGGCGTTGTTCGTGTGCCTCATCAGTGTAGCAGCAGTGCCAGAGCCCAGGAGCCTGTAGGAGGGAGGAGGATGAAGGGCCGGGGGGCGCAGTCGCAGGCCAACGCGGTCCGTGCGCAGCTAGAGCAGCTGTACGACTGGGACACTGGCGTCGAGGACCAGGAGGCCCCTCTGCTGTCGCAGAGCCAGGTGGGTGGAGTCCGGCCAGCCCCTCTGGTGCGCGCCGATAGTACGCGCAGAGGTGCGGGAGGCATGTCAACAGCCGGGTGCAAACGCGCGCCAACGTTCTGCGTTAACGGCACCCCACACGCATGCTGGCTTACACCAAGGCGCTGCCAGTGCGTGCACGTGTGTGCGCACGCGTGGTATGCGCTGCACATGTTGCGCTTGTGCATGCATGCATGCTTGCATTCAACGGCATGTCAGCTCCACAGCGAAGCACAGGTGGCCGCAAGCCACGCACTTCAACAACACCAACAATAACGCAGGTCCTTAAGCAGTCCGATGCCCAGCAGCAGGACCAGCAGCAGGGGCGGTCCACACACAGCGACAACAGGCATGGCTTTGCGTTACGTTCGCGGCCCAGCCCAGCCGCAACAGCAGTATCCTTCCGTGGTGCCGAACTTGGGTCTCAGCTTCAGGTGCGTGTGCTAGGGCGAATGTGCTTGTGTGCGCGTGCCAAGCGCGCACGCGCGCGTGCGCACACACACACACACACACACACACACACACACACACACACACACACACACACACACACACACAC
>LFIK01005446.1_pt1 | contig 10217 bp, 8 predicted proteins | sample 643401 | NCBI WGS metagenome assembly LFIK01 (sample SAMN03777447, study PRJNA286221) | soda lake metagenome | biome: soda lake; feature: Kulunda steppe; material: water; isolation source: sample T5-Br brine of Lake Tanatar-5 | place: Russia: Kulunda steppe | collected 2010-07
CACGTATGGCTGAGCCAGACAGTCGGGTTGAAGAGTTGCAGGATCTGTGAGCAAACTTGCTAAAAATGGTCTGCTTACCATGGAATTCCTTATAAAAACATGAAACAAAATCATTTATGTAATTTTCTTTACCCTTGAAGGAAGTGAAGAAGTAAAACCCAAATTTTCATTGGGCTAAACTAGGAAGCAGCCCAACAGTACAAACAAAACAATGGCAAGTATATTCTAATTTCATGCCCCTAGGGTAATAAGACCCCACACACAGTATTCTTGCAGAACTTCTGCAATGATATACTTCTGCAATAATAATAATTGAATTAATGGAAGTACATAGCTTGTAAAAGGTGTGAAAAAAGAAAACAAGTAAGGGAAAGCATCAGGTTCCTTCAGCCCAGCATATTAGCCACCTCACTCTCACTAACCCTGGCCCCGGTGGCGCCCCCGGCCCGGGTTATTTCTAAAAAGGCCAAAATGTTCATCTGAGAAGATTCAACTCCGGGCCCCCCTCAAACTTTTAATAAAAATGGAGAAGGTACTTCCGGGCCCCCCTCAATGTTTACAAAAGTGCCTGTACTTCCCTGCTACAGTTTGATAGTATCAAACACCTTGAAGTTCAAGCGCTTGCAAAGAATCTTATGTTGTTTCCTAGAGGCCTCCCTTAGTGTCCAGGCCGTATATTTTCACAGTAGTTCACCTCAACAAGGTGTGTTTCCCTCTTGCTGACATTGAGCTTGTGAGCTCTGCGTTCACCTCTTTGTAAAACCTTAACACACATATTTCAATGACGATAGATCATGAATGCAAGCAGAAGACTGAAGCAAGGTTTAGAAGATAACATGCTCGTTCTGTGCTCTACGCGCACAAACTGACAACAACAAGGCGCGCTCTTGAATTATCCAGTTACTCCCAAAAGATCTTGGTCTGGAGCAGGGGGCGGCTTGTCACCCTTCAGATCCTCACTAGTTCTCCCTTTTCCCTGGTAGAGGAGAATCACGGTTCTTCGGGACAATGTGTCTCCTTTCTCTTAATTGTTCTAGGGAGTGATCTCCCTGCTTACGTAGCTTTCCGTTTTCTTTTTTTTACAGAAAACGCACATTACATCACAGAATATCTGAAAAAGGGTTGAAGCCTCATGCCCCTCACTGATGCTCCATTTGTTAGTTGATGTTGGGGGGGTGCCTAGTGTTTGCAACACTAGGGTTTATGTACTACTTGTTGAAAAACCCACTGGGTTTTGGGCATAGTGGCACTGGGGTTGGCAATTGAACCTCTCCATGAATTTATGTGAACAGGGGTTCGCCTGCTGGTGCATGTCATTTCAATTATGTTTTAAGGCCAGCCAGTTTTGACCCCGTAACTTGAAAATTGATGTTCACCGCCTCTTGCTTGGCAACTTGTCTCGTGACAGATCAAGTGCGCATGCTTTGATGTTACAAGGCGCTTGTTTCCTTCATCTTACCAGCGTCCCTGATAGAGGACTGTCATTGCAGCATTGCCGTACCTGGATGGATGGGTTATGTGTCTTGTCTCTGTCGCTTGTGGCTTATAAACGCCGCAAGGATAGTTTGCTTTCTTCAACGTACTGCTGACCATGTTCAAGTTCACTCTGGGGCATCAAATACTGGAAACAAATCACACACTTGCAAATAAGGCTTGCACATACAAGGAGGCACTATCATAGCAAGCCTGGCTATGCAAGCAGCCATCCTGAATAAGTATCTGGCATATTTGTTTTTTGTGCTAGTGGCCCCCACCTCAGCCTGAGTGCTTTATGTGCACAATTTGAATGCAACATTCTAGCCAAGCTGTCATAAGGCCCTCCCAATCCCGTAAAAAACATCCTCAACCATGCCATATACAATATTGCAACCTGCTTTGTACAACGCAAATCCAGGTATGTACACCATCCAAGCCGAAACCTACAAGATTGCTCTTGCTTTGGGCTAAGTGCGCCAGACATCAAAACCTGCAAGGAGGCCCTTGCCTTGGAGCACCTGCAAAACATTCGCGCAGCACAGGAATACGTTGAGAAGCTCATGGTAAGTTCATAGCATCAAAACTTCCATCATAGGTCAAGAGGACTTCATGTGAGCAAAACATCACTTTGGGGTAGGCAATAAAAAGTCAGAGGACCTGTCTGTCCAATAGGTCGTATGCATTTGTGTAGGCTACAGAAACACTCAAGATCAGAGGTGACTAAGCCAAAAGAGGAAGAGCATGGACCCAGAAATTCTCCTCTCCAGATTTGGACCAAGTGTGGAGCTCTGGCCATTTATCGTGGGCAGGACCTGGCAAAGCAGCAGACTGGATGCTTCCTAGGCGTGCTTACTTCCCTCGCTTCCTTCATGCGCTGCTCGTGAGCGTAGACCAGCAGATTTTGCTTGACCTTGCCCTCCCTCCCAGCCCAAGTATGCGCCCCTTGGTGCAATGCCGCTCACGGCAATGCTGCGCATGCCACGCAGCCACGCTTTGCTGCTGTGCTTGTGCCCCCTTCCCCCCTGTGCCGCCAGTGCCCACTTCAGTCAGACAATTTCACACCCCAAACCACGTGTGCGCCGCCGCACCTGCAGCGCCAGCTCCGCCTCAGCCTTGCAGCACTGCGCCACTTCGGGTTCAATCTCGGTGGCCCCGTGCAGGGCCTCCTCCCCCATGTTATCTCCTCCAGCTCCAGCAACGCTCGGTCTCGAGGTCATGGCAAAGCAGCCCTGCCCACTAAAGCCAGCAACACTGATGTTATGGCCACTGCTGCGCCTCCCCCCATGAGCACCCTGCTGCACAACCCAGCACGCAGGCTCTGCCAGCACTGCAAGTGCGGCGCCTGGCTGCTGGCCGGCGTTGTGGCTTTTGCCAGCACCGCTGCCGCCCACTTGTGCAGCTGCACACTGCAGCATGCTCCGGGGCTTGCGCCACGCGGGCGCGTGGCCGCGCACGCACAAGCTGCCATCAGCTGCGTCAACACTGCAGGTCAGGCCCAGCTGCACGTACGTGGCACGGCTCAGCAAGTGCGGTGCACTAAGCACTCCTGCTGTGAAGATAGCTGACAATGGGTGTGGGCTGTGACCATTGGTCATGGTCGTGGGTGTGGCGGCCGGCGCACCCATGGCACGCACCGCGGCTGATGCCATGGCAATGAGGGCGGTGCAGGGCAGCAGGAGCTTGGCTGCGCCAGCCACACCCAGACTGGCCAGGGGTGCCAGCTTGGGATGGGCCAGGGAGACCTCAAAGGTGGCAGCTGCAGGCAAAGGTGTTTTGTAAGTACACGTGTGTGTTTGTGTGCGTGCGTGCACCTGCTGATGTGGTTCATATTGGTCCTGCCTTTGCAGTGAGGTTGGGCAAAATAGGCCTTTACGGTGCATTTGCTGCAGCAGCCTGGCATGCGTTGAAATCAATGTGTGCCACATGATTTGTATGCTTGCTCGCTATTGTGCAGTCCAGGTAGAGCGATGCACAGCATAGACTGGAGCTTCAAGCTCATCAATGCACAGCATAGACTGGAGCTTCAAGCTCATCAATGCACAGCATAGACTGGAGCTTCACGCTCATCCATCTGCCAGCCTACCACCTTCAGAGGCTTGCAGAGCGCAAAAGCACTTGACCAACGATGTGTGGTGCAAGGTGTGCAAGACAGGGCAGGCATCATCCATTTGCCGGTCGCTGGAATGGGGATGGATGCGCTTTGCCCTGAAGCAGCTTGGCTCCCATTATGAGGTTTAGGGGGGGGCAACAGAGCCAGAAGGGAGGGCGGGGGACAGCATAGTGCTTGCCTTACCTATTTAACTGACTTCCCCTTGATGCATCCCACCGGGGAACCAGGCATCCAAGTGGTGTACTGTGGGAATTTATTGGTGCCCACAATCCCAGAGGGCTCTCTTTCTCACCGAGCCAGCGCACCTGTTGTTGGAGTGTGGAGCGAGAGGGCGCGCTGCAGCAGCACCGAGTGCGGAGCCGAGGGTAACCAGTAGGGCTTGCGTACCCACACCAGCTGTGTGGCTGATGCCCTGTCTCCACCAGCGGGCTCGTCCCCGGCTGCAGCCATGAGCCTGCTCAAGCCTGCAGCTGCGCCCTTGCTGATGGATTTGGCATGTGGGGCATGCGGGTGGCCAGGGGGGGAGTCCGTGGAGGGAGGGGGGGGAGGGAGCAGCAAGGCGTGCGCGTTGGTTCCTTGGAAGGCAAATGCACTGATGCCACAAGCAGGTGCTGCTTCTTTCTGAAGGTGGCGGCATGGCTTTGGGGCCACCTGCCTTGTGACCTGCGCAAGACGCCATCAGAGCAGGAGTGGGCTACTTGGTATGTTTTGTGGGAGCGTGTGCCCTTTGACAAGCCCACCAAAAAGTGCAGTGCTTCTGTGGAAGCTTGCTGGGCAAGTTTTACTCATTTGTTGCACTCCATTCTTTTGCACCCCCAACTTTTTTTGCACACTCTTTTATTTATGTGCTTCTTTTGTGCTTACATGAGCTTTGCGCAGACAGGTTCACACTTGCTCTGCAATTCAGAAGGTGTTTGCAATGCATTCTTCAGGCAGCACATCAACAGGCAGGTGCTATATCCCATGACCCTCAACAGGTGCTGCATCCTCTGCGGGCAGTGCATCCTCACTTCGGGCACGGCATTAAGCATGCGCCATCTGGCTCTCACCTGCACAACCCCGGCATCTCCTACCACAGCGGCCACGCTGGGGTTCATGGCATGGAGGTGCATGACAGGCAGCGTTACGTGCTGGGCCTGAGCCTGTGCGGCCAGAAGCATGCCCATCACTCCTGCTGCAGGCTCGGCATGGCCTGCCCAGGACTGCAGGGTAGAAGAACAGGAAAGAAAACATTGCGTTGGCAACGCGGAGGCTCACATTGATAAAAAAATAGGGGCCACCTAGGGTTGAGGAGCCGTTTGACCCCTTTTGTTAGGGGACTGCATGGCAGGTCAGAGAAGGCACAGGAAAGGGGCAACACTATGAGTTAGAACTCTGGGGGTGGAAAACAAAACGTGTGGTCTGTTGAGAAGTGCATGGTCATTGGAGGCTGGGGCCATGCAGTGTAGGTGCCTGCCATGAAAGAGGAGTGGCGATGAGGGGCAATGCAGCAGGGTTCCAGCACACCCAATGACTGGCAGGCTGCCGAATTCTAGCCAGAGCAGCCTAGTCCTACCCAAAGACGCTTGCCGCACGCACATCCCCTTCTCGAGCAGGAATCCTGCACATGTACCTGTACCTGAGACACAGGATCCCTGCACCTGTACCTGTACCTGGGACACAGGATCCCTGCACCTGTACCTGTACCTGAGACACAGGAGCCCTGCACCTGTACCTGTACCTGAGACACAGGAGCCCTGCGCCTGTACCTGTACCTGAGACACAGGAGCCCTGCGCCTGTAACTGTACCTGAGACACAGGAGCCCTGCGCCTGTACCTGCTCCATATGAGCAGTGCCCTGCAGCGGCCAAGCAAACAAGGCTGCAAGCGCGCTCTCACCTTGCTTGCCATGATGGCCAGCGGCCAAGCAAGCAAGGCTGCAAGCGCGCTCTCACCTTGCTTGCCATGATGGCTAGCGGCCAAGCGAACAAGGCTGCAAGCGCACTCTCACCTTGCTTGCCATGATGGCCAGCGGTTGCCGAGAGGACCCCTTGGCCATGAGCACAGCTGCGGCGGCGCCCACCTCCTGCAAAGTAGACGGAGGAAAGGCAAGGCAGTGCTCCTGAGAGGCCACTCGAATGGAGGTGACAAACATGCAATACATGCCAGAAGAACGACCTTGAAAGCACTCAGCGCAAGCCAAGGTTTTGCGCTGTCTGCCTGCGCTGACAAAGGCATGGAGGGAGGTTGGCGGCGGCAACACACGGCGTGCGCCAACATGGAAGCGTGGGATCCTGGGGGTGGGCTGCCCGGTGAGCGCAAGCCTGCGCGCGTTTACAGCTCATGACTCACAATGGGGTCCCCCAGCGGGGTGCCTGTGCCGTGCATCTGGAGGCCGGAGACCTGGGAGGGACCAATGGCGCAGCTGGCCAGGGCACTGCGCATGACAGCCTGCTGCGCGGGCCCGTTGGGCGCCGTGAGGGCGCTGCTGCGTCCGTCCTGCACAAGGCAAAGGGGGGACAGAGGCGTCGCGCGATGCTTTGGAAACAGGCTGCAGTGCTGATCGTTGACTGGGCGCTTGCCTTGCACAAGGCAAGGAAGCAGGCATCAGTAGCAACAGGTGTGTACATGTAAAAGGTGTAAAAGCAAGTATGTTACAAGCGCATCGTGCTTGGAGCGGGCAGCGCAGCTTGCAGCGGGGCACGTTTGGGGAGTCCCTGGGAGTGTCAGCTGATGTACCAGGCAACGCAGCAGGGAGAGCTGTGGCCTGGAACTCCCAGGCAGCGTAGCAGGGAGGGCTGCGGGATGGGGATGCTGGGCTGCTGACCTGGTTCACAGACGTCCCAGCAAGGACACCCAGTAGTGGCTGGCAAAGGCTCGCTCCCGCTACAGCTTCTGCGTCCATGGATACCAGCTGCAGCAGGCCGCAGGCCTCGGCGCGCACGTAGCCGTCTGCTTCTGCAGACAGGGTCTTGCAGCGCCCGTCCATGGCCAGCATGCCAGCCGCCTGGGAGCATGGGGATGAACAAGAGTATGAGGAATGGTGAGTGCACGGGAACAGAGGTTTGTATGTATTGGATTAGGTGCAATCAGATGAGTGTGAGGGAGGTGTGCATTCAAGTGCTTGGAAAGCGTGCATGCATGTGCGGGTACTCACGTGCCCGCACGAGCAAGAGTCAAGCACACCTGAAAAAGTTGCATGGTTGCCCAATGCATGCCCAATGTACGACACCTGAGCGATCACCCATGTTCCCACTGGATTGTGTGCACTCCCATTTTTGCAAAAACAGGGATCCAGGTGCATTGGATTCTTGTGGACCACCCTGACAATGCATACGGTTGAATCGATGGGTGGCCGTGCTGATCCAGGAGACTGAGCACCAATGCAAAGGGAAAGCGAGCCACTCATGTCTCAATGAGATAGCTTGCATTTGAAAGGCCAGCAAAATCATTCCATTAGGGCACCTGATGGGGCAAAACTCCACTTCAGATGAGCAGGTATGTAATCATTTGGTATGTAATGCCTTGAGAAGGCCAAGCCTGTGTGTGCCTTATGCCAGACATGTAAGTACACACGATCAAAAACACACCTGGAAGGCAGCGGGCGTGTCAGGAGTGAGTGTGAGGTTCACACCGCCAGCAAATGCCGCAGGGCACTGGCTCAGGCGGAGGGCACTGCTGGCGCTGTGGATGGCCACCAGGGCTGATGAGCAGGCTGCAATGCATGTTTGCCGAGCACCACGGATGAAGATACCTTGCAGAAGTTTAGTGCTATGTATGTGTGTGTGCGGGTTCATTTTGTCAGCATTCAGCTTCCTTTTGTGGAAAGATGACACGGAAGTCGTCTGCTTGGTCCATCAGAGCCCTGCCAGTCACATATTCAGATCTGAGACAGTTCATGCTGCGTCAACATGAACAAGTTGAAACGTGATTCGTTTTCCAACCTTTATATGCATGGCCTGATCACTGACGGACTGATGGTGCTGCTTAAGCCAAAGTGCATTTCATCGCACGAGCCATCCTCACACCTCTTTGGTGCAGGCAATTTCATTTTTTGCTGATGCATTTGCATCACAAGTACCGAAAGGCGTGTCATTTAAAGCAAAGGCTTGCTTCTGCTCACAAGTAAGCAGGAAGCCCTAGCGGCACAGATAGGGTCCACACGCACCTGTGTCACAGACGACAGATGGCCCACGCATGTTGAATGTGTATGCCACGCGACCTGCCAGCACGCTCAGCGCTGCTCCAGTGCCACTGTAAGGGGTAAGCGGAGTGCGGCTGCCACCCTGCTGCTGTGCCAGCAGCAGTTTGTTGTAGTCTTGGGAAGATGCACCCACAAACACGCCTGCATCTGCAGAGCATGAGACAGAGTGCAAGGAGATCCTTCAGCACTGAGCAAGCATCTTGTTTATCCTGCTTCTAGCCGTACTTGCATTTCAATCAAGAAATGCTGGAGCATATCTATCAGACCTCTGGCAAAAGCAATTTCAGTTCACTTCTTGATTTCTATCGAAGCAAAACAGCAGGGATCAAGTCATTCTGTCACACTCTCTCAAACAAACACTCCCTGTCTCTCTCTTTCTCTCTCTCTATATATATCTATATCTATTTATCTATCTCTTCCTCTCACAGACACACACAATCACGATCATAATCACATCTTGAAACCTTGCCAGTTTTGAATTCCGACTTGACCATGTGACAGAGGTTCCTGTGTCAGGTTGAAAACCTTGAGAGGCTACCTCACTTGTTGGGTTGCTCAGGTGCCAGGCAATGCAAAGGTTGAGGACCCTGCAAGGCAACCTCACCTGTCAGATTGCTGGGGTGCCAGGCCGTGCAAGCCGCCAGCTCCGCCCCGCACTCCAGCAGCAGCCGCTGCTGCGGGTCCATGAGTGTGGCCTCTGTTTCATGTAGCCCAAAGAGGCGAGCATCAAACAGCTCCGCGCCCGCCAGGAATGCCCCAAACTGGGCCGGGAGCTTCCCAAAGAGCGGCTCTGAGGCAAGAAGGTCGTACCTGAGGGCGCGCGCATGGGTTTGCCACAGGGTCTCAGCATGACATGGCCTTTAAGATCAGAATCAGGACTGGCTCTGCTCTGGGTGGGTGAGTGCGTTTTGTAAAATCAGTGACAGTAACATTGCAAGCAAGCCCTTGCCGATCTTTAGCGCAGTACCCAGGCCCGGCCAGAGGGAGCGTTCCTGCAGGAGAAAGGCCGCCTCACATCACATCTAACCCAAGCAGCGTTTTTGCATGCAGCCACGTTTCAGGTCTGATCCAAATCAAGCATTGGTAGTAATATACACTGGACCAACGTTGCTTTCCAGCACCACCAATTGTTGGTTCTTCCACAGCCATGTGAAGCACACAACCTCCCAAGGCGGCAACTGCACTACCAAGGCAGCAATTGCACTACCCAGTGAGGGTGCCTCACTGAAAATGTGCGACCCTCCCAGGGGACGCCTGCACATGCGCGCACGTGCCTGGCAGAGGGCGTGCAGCTGGAGGCGTCCACACCGTGCAGGCTACTGCCCCTGATGCGGCCCGCCAGCCCTCCCATGCATGCTGCAGGGAGGCTGGCTTGGCAAGAGCTGAGTGCGGGTGAAGCGGAAGGGCTGCCAGGGCCACGGCAGGAGATGGCGGTCACCAGCATGTGAGGCTGGGAAGGCACAGGCGCATGGAGCCCTGGGGGGGCGCCTTGGGGCTTGGGCACAGGGGGCATGCCCAACCCTGGAAGCATAAGCATGCATGGGATCAAAGGCTTGAGCGAACATAAATGACGTGAGTGAAATCCTCTCATGTCATGTCCATGAAGCACGGGAGAGGCGCAAAAGGCCCCCACTTGGTGAGGGGCGATGCCCTTGCATGCCTGGACAGACGCACACTGCGCGGAAGGAGGCCCATCTGGGCTGGGGAAGATTGTAGCCCAGTCCGGATGAGTGGAGTCAGGAGTACTTGTGCGCCAGTCGTCTCATGCACCAATGGATTATGGACCCTTGGAATCTTGAGGGTGCACTTCAAATTCTGGATATAGTGCAGGAATGCTATCCGTTGGCATCTGGACTTGGACCTTGTGCACCGTGACTCAAATCCTGGTACAGCTTGATAAATAATCATTTATTTGCGGGGATGCTGCACCAAGAAGGTGGCTTAAAAACAAATCAATAAATGCAGTGCGAACACAGCAGTTGCACGATCAGACTCCTGGCTGGGTGGGTTTAGGGCCTGCAGGGCTGGCTGGGTGCAGCAGCAGCAGTGCCTGCTCAGGCCTACAGCCCTTACCCTCAGCGATGGCACCAGAGACACGTCCTGGGGCAGGTCCATCACTGTGTGTAGGAGCAGGCCCAGCTTGGGCGGCGACAAAGCTGCTGATGGCGCTGATTGTGGGGTAGTCAAAGATGAGGGTGGGTGGAAGGGCCATGGAAAGGCGTGACTGCAAGGGCATGGCAAAAGGTGTGCGTGCCTGTCAGCATAAAATCAGTCAGTATGAAATGACAGGCGCAAAGGGAGCCCCTTGAGATTCCAGCTTCTACTTGCTGTGCGCCTTTCCTTAGCACTGCAGCGCGTGCCTTAGGACGAGGCGGTGCCAAGTGCATGGGCAGTCCGTGACATTCCCCCCCTCTGCCCCCCAGCTCCTCCCACACAAGCCCAGCTCCC
>LFIK01005449.1_pt1 | contig 10215 bp, 15 predicted proteins | sample 643401 | NCBI WGS metagenome assembly LFIK01 (sample SAMN03777447, study PRJNA286221) | soda lake metagenome | biome: soda lake; feature: Kulunda steppe; material: water; isolation source: sample T5-Br brine of Lake Tanatar-5 | place: Russia: Kulunda steppe | collected 2010-07
AGGGAGGGAGGGAGGGAGAGGGATTTGTTCCTTGACCCAGAAGAAGATAAAGTGGCTCCATCCCGCACACTCACGCCTCGTCGCCCTGCCTGAAAGCTCTGCCTAGATTATAGGCGAGAAATTAGGCTAGAATTCGCGGCATGTGCCTGGTCCTCCTCGCCCTTCACCCTGTGCCCACCCTTGCCCCACGCCCTGAACCGCGATTGGTGATGTCAGTGTAGACACAACAATCACCATCACTCAAAAACCAAACCTCATGACCGCAGATCATTGTGGTGTACCTGGTGAAGGTGAAGGTGCTGGACTGCTCCAAGGTGGCACCCCCCTCTCTGCACCAAGGACCCAACCTGAACCTATGGTCACTGTCCCTCATGACTGCAGAACATTGTGGTGTACCTGGTGAAGATGCTGGACCGCTCCAACGTGGAGCTCCTCATCCTAGCCATCACCTTCCTCAAAAAGCTGTCCATCTACAAGGAGAACAAGGTCTGCCTCCCTGCCCCTCCCCCCCTTACTGCGTACTGCGTACTGCTTACTGCTTACTGCTTACTGCCCTGTTAAGCCCAGCCCCTGCTGAATCCTTATCAGGAAGTTGCCAAGTGCTGAGGAGCGGAGCATTTGCACCCTCAGGCCTGTACGTGCGTGCATGTGTGCATGTGCGTGCGGATGACCCTCTCGCGGACCGGTCTGAAGGATGAGGGTGCGAAATGGGTGCACGTTCGTGTGTGTGTGTGTGTGGTTGTGGGCATGTGGATGGGGCGTGGGGATCTGTGTGCTGCTTATCCTGGGGGTGGAAGTGAGGATATACGGTGTTGTGGAAGGTTGGAGTCGCCATTTGAGCCATGGCCAACAAAATGACCACGAGTTCTTGTTGGCGATAGGTAAGGGGGAGCGAGTGACCCTCTCAGTGACCCTCCCTAATCTATCGTCAACAAGAACCCGTGGTCATTTTCTTGGCCGTGGCTCACAAATGGCGGCTCCAACCCTCCATAGCAACACACTCTCATCCCACTATTTCCCCACTACACAGACACACACACATGTGCACGCACACACGCGCGCACGCACATACATGCACGCACACACGCGCACACACATATACACACGCATGCACGCACGCACGCCCGCACACACACTCACACACATGCACGCACGCAAGCACACACACCCACGCACACGCACGCACACAAGCACACACGCATGCACACGCGCGCGCACACATGCCCCACGCAGGAGAAAATGGCGGAGTGCCGCATCGTGGACAAGCTGGCCAAGTTTGTGCCCGTGCGCAATGACGTGCTGCTCATGAGCGTGCTGCGCCTACTGCACAATCTCTCCTTTGATGCGCCCTTGCGGGATGCTATGGTCAGGAATGGCCTGGTGCCAAAGGTGGGCGGGGTGTGCGTGTGGATCAGGGGGTAGAACCACGGGTTGGGTGTGGAGTAGGAGCAGGGGGGGCACTCGAAGGTTGGTTCACACACACATACATACTCACACACTCACACACAGAGAGAGACACACATACGCGCGCGCACACACACAAACACACACAAATAAACATATTCACACACACATACATAACGCATGCACACCCGCCACAGGCTGTTGAACTCATGACCCTGGCCCGCTTCCACAGCCCGTGGTGCTGGGCCTGCTGTGCCACACCTGCACATCGACACTGCATCTCTCTTCGTGCACAAACACAAAGGCACACACTGCATCTCTCTTTATGCACAAACACAAAGGCACACACTGCATCTCTCTTCGTGCACAAACACAAAGGCACACACATACACAATGCATGCACGCCCGCCACAAGCCGTCGAGCTCATGACCCTTGCCCGCTTCCAGCCTGTTGTGCTGGGCCTGCTGTGCCACACCTGCACATCGACACTGCATCTCTCTTCGTGCACAAACATAAAGGCACACACACATACACAATGCAAGCACGCCCGCCACAGGCCGTCGAGCTCATGACCCTGGCCCGCTTCCAGCCCGTGGTGTTGGGCCTGCTGTACCACATCTCCATCGAGGACAAGTTCAAGAGCCTGTTCACGTACACCGAGTGCATCCCCCGCATGTATGACATGCTCACGCGCGTGCAGGTGCGTGTGCATGTGCGTGCGCGTGTGGTGGGGAGGCCGCATGCGCACGCGCCCTTGACGCGTGCCGCCCCGCCCTGTGCCTCACTTCCCCTGTGGCGCTGACACAGGACCTGCGCAACACGCCCTGTGCCTCACTTCCCCTGTGGCAATGACACACAGGACCTGCGCAACACGCCAGAGCTGATCGCCCTCGCGGTGAACCTGACGCAGAATGGGCGCAATGCCGAGGTGCGTTGCCGTGCCCATCGGAGTGCCGTGTGCACCCTGTGTGCCATGTTGGGTGCCTTGCTGCTCACTTCTCTGACCTGGAACCACTAGGGGCTGAGGTGCGCGGGCCTGTTTCTGTCAGAAGGGACATGAAAGGAACTTCACCGTCCTGTTGCTGTGGTGATGGGGGGGAGGTGGGGGCATTAGAATCGCTGTGTATGCGCCATGAGCTGCGCCTGCACGCTCCCTTGCATGTGCCCTTGCCTGCGCCTGCGCCTGCCCCTACCCGTGCCTGGGCGCTCTCCTGTGTGTGTGTGCGTGTGTGTGTTGTGTACGTGTGTGTGTGCATAGGCTGGCTGGGTGCGCCTGCCTGTGCTCCTTGCCTGCGCCTGCGTGCGCGTGGGGTGTGGCTGGGTGGGCTCAAGCCACCCTGGCCACAAGCACGCCCCCCATCACCATCCACAGTCACTGGCCTATCTGCGCGGCTCTGCAAACATTACGACAGGTGATGTGCGAGGGCGACCGCTTTGACAAGCTCATCCGGCGTGCATTCCAGACCTGCGACGAGCTGGCATTCAAGGTGGGCGTTGTGAAGGGCTGGCCAGAACCGTATGCAAGCCCAAGCCACTGCATTCCCTGTTGACAAGTTAGGGGGAGCGTTGCGAGCAACGCTGAAAATTGGCGAAGCACGCGTGGGCGATGTCACACACTTCTCGAGGCTTGTGAATTGGCGACCCCAGTGAATGCTTCTTAAGGAGAGCCACCCCTTGCAAGCTAGGCTGTGAGATGGCGCAGGGCGCACGGCGGGTGTGCGTGTGCAGCATTTGTGTGCAAATACGAGCACACAAGGGTGCGCCTGCGCGCACCCCCAAGCTCCGCTTGCCCTGGAGGCCAGGCTGTGCGAGAGAGCAGGTGCATGGCCCACAGTGTGCCCACAGCGTGTATGCATGTGCATGTGTGCATATGCAAATAAACACGCGCGTGCGCCCCAGCAACCGGATACTTGCGCGCACCCTCAAGTTCCAGCCTGCCTTGCATGCAGCACCCTTCCATGGCCTTTGAGAAGCCGAGCGCGGTTGGAATTGGGGGGAGAGGGCGTGGAGGAGTCAACCTGCCAAGGTCAGCGGCTCAGCTCCCCCGACCTCCATCACCACCCTCCGCCCACTCCGCTGGTGTTCGAGCGTGGCGGCGATGGTGTGGCCGTGCACCTCCTGGTGCGGAGGCACCTTGTGTTGGCCTGGGTAGAAGCCCCTAAGCTTGCATGGGCGTCGACAGGGGCCGACTGGCCCCGTCCGCCCTCCTTTCCACCCGCTGTCTTCACGTATATCCTCAGCAAAGTTTGCTATCGAGCCATGCTCGGGCGTGGGTGGTGGGAGAGGGTGGGTGGGGCGCACCATAGAAGTCGAATTTGTGGCCGGATAACTTACTCGCTGCTCCGCTGCCCCTGGGCTCGCGGCTGTGGGCCTTAAATTTTTGTTTCGGGGGGCAGCCGGGAGGGAGGTGGGGTGGGCGGGCCAGGGTGGGCACGGGGGCCGAGACTGCCATAGGAGTCAAACCTAGAGGCTTGCCGCTTGGCGGGCTACGCGCTTCGCGCTACGCCCGCTGTTGCGCGGCTTCGCCAAAAATGACCATTCATACTACGCACATACCACATACCGTATATGCACAGCTAAAAATATGGAAGCAGATACGATACCATATATATACGCAGATACGATACCAAATATACACAGCATACACAGCTAAAAAATATGGATTTGGCCAACCCTAACCGCAGGTCATCCGCAACCTGGCGCAGCAGGAGAGCCTGGCAGTGCGGAGGCGGTTTGGGCCGTACATTGAGCAGCTCGTGCTGCTGCTCAAGGTGCGCGTGGGGCTTACTCATACAAAGTGTGTTGTGTGCGTGTTCACGTGTGCATGTGTGTGCGTGTACATGTTGGTGTGTGTGTGTGTGTGCATGTACGGGAGAAAGGGTCCATACAATCATGCATGTGTGCGTGCGTGCGTGTGTGCGTGCGTGCGTGCGTGCGTGCGTGCGTGCTTGGCCTGCAAGTGGGCGCGCCAGCAGCAAAAAGCAGCCGGACACCATCCTGTACGCAGGCCCCAGAGATCACCGCCGAGCTGTTTGTGGAAGTGCTGGGCTGCCTGGCCAACCTGTACCTGCCCGAGTTTGACTTCTTCACGCTCGTGTGCAAGCACGACCTCATGCACTTCCTGGCCACGTACGCGCAGCCGGGGGCAGGTGCGCACACTTTGTTTGCATTCCCCACCACCATGCTGTTGATGCGGTGAGCCGATCCTCCTCCCACTCGCCCAACTGTCAGCCTGCGTGCTGCCCCCCGTCCCCAGCCTCATGGTGGACAGTGCATGCAGGACGCACACAAGCTTGCACGGCGGCGCACAACCTGGCGCGCCCCTCCCTGCCCGCAGCGTGTGATGCACAACTCGGCGCGCTCCTCCCCGCCCGCAGATGATGATGGCATCCTGCTGGAGGTCGTCGCCTCTCTGCCAGCCTCTGTGTCACTCCTCTGTTTGTTTCAGTATGAGCTCACTTGCCGCGCCCCTGTGCTTCCTGCAGTGGACGATGACATCCTCCTGGAGGTGGTGATGTTTGTGGGGGTGCTGTGCAACGAGGGGACCGCTCCGCTGCTGGTGGAGTCTGGGCTGGTGGGTGTGGGCTGGTGGAGTCTGGGCTGGTGGAGTCTGGGCTGGTGAGTGTGGGCTGGTGGAGTCTGGGCTGGTGAGTGTGCTCCCATGGGTGGGGCGACCAGGCCTGGCCTGGCCCAGCAGCCTCAAGCTGCTGGCAGCGTGGCTCAGCCTGGCTCAGCATTCTACCAGGTGTCGATTGTGTGTGCGCACCCTGGACAAGATATGAGCACAAAGCAAGGCTGACACACACACACACACACACACATGCACACAAACACACAAACACACACAAAGCACACTCATACACGCAACATGCACACACAAACACACGCAGGTGAACACGCTCTTTGCGCTGATGGGCGAGAAGAAGGAGGACGACGAGTTCGTGCTCCAGATCGCGTTTGCCTTCAACAAGCTCATGATGTACGACAGCACGCGCAACGCACTGCTGGGGTCCACCCAGGTGCGGCCGGCTGATTTTTTCCATGTGTGACCGCCGCACTGAAGACTGTGCTCACAGCACAAGATGCCATCCCATGAGCAGACAGGCCCAGCTTGCAACGCTTTTGAATGTCTGGCCACTCGGATGCTTGCAGATTTGTTTGGATGCACACATGCATAAAAAAAAACACGCACGTGCACGCGCGCACGTGTGCGTGTGCACTTTGCCTGCGTTTGGCCCTAGCAATCATGCACCTCTCCCTCCCGACTGCAGGTGGTGTTCTACTTGGTGGACCTGCTGCAAGACAAGAACAAGGAGGTGGGTCTCCTTGGCTGCGTGCATGCTGGTTGGTATGCTAGGCGAGGCATGGTGCACCCTGCTGCCTGTGTGTGCTAAAGATTAACCATGGGCACGGATCAAAGCAGGCTGCTCGCGCCCAAACAACCAACCAACCATGGACAGCCGTCCCACTGCCCGCCCAGCTCAAGCCATGCCATGCCATGACGTACAATACACCCTGCTGTGTGCACCCTATCTTAATGCCATTATGCCATGCCATCACGTAGATAATACACCTTCCCGTGTGTCACCCTATCCCCAGGTGCGGCGCGTGGCGGACCAGTGCCTGGATGTGATCATGGACACGGACGAGGAGTGGGCCGTCCGCATCCGCAACCTCAAGTTTGAGTCCTTCAACCAGGAGTGGCTGGACGTGGTGTCCACGCCGCCCGGCCAGGTGGGTGGGTGGGTGGGTGCGCGTGTGTGTGTGTGCGTGGGTGGGTGGGTGTTTTTGTGTGTGCTTGTGTGCGCGTGCGTGCGTGCATGCATGCGTGCGTGCATGCGTTTATTCCGTACGTGTGTATGTGTGTATGTGTGTGCATTTTGGGGCGTGTGCATGGGTGTTTGGGTGGGCCAGGTAGGCGGGCACGAGTTAGTCTGCAGCGCTTAAGTGGCAGCCCCCTCAGAGGGTCTCCAAGTGCGCCCCCCCTGAGCTGAGGGGGCCACCACAAGCCTGGGCTAGCCCCCCAATCAAGTAAAACCTACAAGATCCTACTCTAATTCAACAGCACCTTGCTGTTTGACCTACTTTTCCTGCCTGCTTATGCCGCAGATGATGGGCGTGGGCGTGGGGTATGACGGGATCCAGCAGCCCCTCATGTACTCGGAGGAGGATGAGCTGGCCAACGCGTACGGGATGGAGGGGCAGCGCATGGTGGGTATGGGTGGCTATGGGCTGTGGCAAAATTTGTGCATGTGTGCTGTGTAAGGGAATGTGGATGAGCGTGGGTTTGGTTCAGGAGACAGGGACAGGTTTCCAACGTGCAGCTGCGCCAGCCACTCCAAACCCCGCAGGTGGCCGCCCTTGGGTGCATCACCAGCCCCCCCAGCCCGCAAGAGGCGGGCAAGGGGTGGCTGCAGGGCTGTGCCCTTGATCAAAGAATCTGCACCGACAACTCAACACCCCATGGCCGCACCTGCACTGATCACTCACCACCCCGTGGCCGCACCTGCACCGACCACTCACCCCCCCACGGCCGCACCTGCACTGACCACTCACACCCCCCCACGGCCGCCCACCGCCCACCGCAGGTGGCGGACTTTGATGACATCGACAACCTCAGCCCCCAGTGGGCGGGCAACGAGGTGCTGCAGGACGAGGGGCCCGGGGAGCCTGGAGGGGGGGAGGATGCGGGCTAGCATGGTGGGTGGGGGGCGGGGGCCATCAGTAGGGTTGGCCAGATCTGTATGATCAGGCACCAGGCTGTGGTGATGGGTGCGCACACTGGTACACCAGGCACCTGCACACATTTGCTGCCCAGGCTTCACACATCCCATCCACTGACCCCTCCCATTATTCCTTGGCTTGCCCTGCTGCGCTAGAGAGTTTGCCCGCGCACGGGTGAGCGGGGGGGGTGCAGAGCATGCATGCATCGCGCGCAACAAGCAACGCCCCCCCCCCCCTCAGCAATATAGGGGGGGGCGTTGCTGGCTGTGCGCCAAGGGAGGGTGCGGGCGAGCGTGTTGTTCCTTGGTGATGGGTGTGGACTTTGGTGTGATGGTACCTAGGCGGCAGGCTAACGTGGCAGGGGCGCTCGCTGCTGGTGGCCATGACTGATGAAAGTAATCTTTTGAGTTCACAAAAGAATCATGAAGTGCGTCCCACCAGGGCGCGTCAAAACACACCCTGCACAATACCTGCGGCTCGCCCTGGTCGCTGCCACCCTAACCTGCCACCCTAACCTGCTCCACGGTGCGCCCATGCACCCTTGCAGGGTGGAGGAGGGGGGCGCGTCGTTTGGAAGCAAGCAGGCGGTGTTTTGAAGGAAGACTTGCGTGGGTTTATTCATTGTGGCTGAGCTTGGACCTCATTGTTGACTCGGGAGGTGTCTGGACTCTTCTTCTGCTGCCTTTTCCTCTTGTTGCTGAACGCCGGTGGGGTCTGAGCTTTGTGCTTGCACTTACTCTGCCTCTTCCAAACTTATGCCTGCAGTGCCATCAGAGATGGTAGCGGTCACTGCTAGCGTAGTCTTTTCTTTTTCTTTGTTGACTCGGACTGCGCTGCTGTGCGCGCGTTCAAGCCCTTGAATTCCTACGGGCGCGCTGCGGTGAAATGGCCGGCTTTCGGTGACCCCTTCGCCCCTTCTGCCCCATCGGAAGAGCAGCAACGATAGTGGCCCTGCCCCGAAACAACCTTGGTTTCTGGCAGCGGGTCGGAGGTTCGCGCTCAGAGATCTGCACATCTGCAAGTTCAGCCGGCAGTTTGCACAGCAGGCATTCCCATCAAAGACCGGCAGCCAAGATGCAGGGCACCGCCATGAGGAGCCAGCAGCAGCAGCAGCAGCAGCGCGTCAGCGGCGCGCAGCGGCAGCGGGGCACGCACCTGCACAGGGGCAGCCTGCGCGTGTGCGCTGCTGCTGAGGCGGCGGCACCTGTGGCCAACCCCACCTCCTCGACGGCGGTGCCCCTAATGCTCAGGGCCCTGAGGGGCGAGGCCGTGGAGCGGCCGCCTGTTTGGATGATGGTAGGGAGGCGCGCATGCTTGCATCGCCGGCTAGCAGTGCGGTGTGGGAGCCCTGACCCTGACCACCCTAACCCCCCCTTCTTGCGCCCTCCCCGGCGCGCGCAGCGGCAGGCGGGCCGCTACATGAAGGTGCGCGCACGCATTGCATCCCTCCGCTGCCTTGCGCTGATGCATGCATGCAGATGCTCGTGTGCACACGGTGCCTTTACTCGTGCTGGCTCCGCAGCGAATGAAGCCAGCGCACATGCAGCTGCAGAGATGCGCGCAATCACTCATCTCGCGCTGGCTGCTCCCGTGCATGAGCGTGCGCTGGCTGCCAGGGCTGGCAGCGTGCTTGGGCACGGCAGCAGCAGCTCCATGCACGCAGGATGCATATATGTGTGCGTGCGCGCGGGTGCGAGCGCATGCACACCTTCACACGTAGACACGCGCTCACCCCTCGCTGGTCCCCACCTGGCCTGGCCTGGACGCAGGTATACCAGGAGCTGGTGAAGAAGCACCCCAGCTTCCGGGAGCGGTCAGAGAACGTGGACCTCTCTGTAAGTTGATGGACGACGGCAGCAGCAGCGGCAGCAGAGCGCCCCATCCTGCTGCCCAGTCCTTACCCTTGGTTGTTCCTTTGCTCGCTGCAGCTTGCCCTGACCCACTCTACCCTCCCTTCCCATCGTGGCCTGGCTTCAGGTGGAGATTACGCTGCAGCCGTGGCACGCGTTTAAGCCAGACGGCGTGGTCCTGTTCTCGGACATCCTCACGCCGCTGCCAGGTGTGTGTGTGTGCGTGCGTGCGTGCGTGCGTGCGTGCATGCGTGCGTGTGTGTGTGCGTGCGTGCGTGCGTGTGCGTGCGTGCGTGCATGCGTGCATGCGTGTGCCTGAGGCTCCTCCAGCCAGGAATGCTTGCCCCTCTTCTCATCCTTTCAGGCCCTCCCTCGCTGTCTTGCCCTTGTGTCAGCACAGTGCATCGCACACATACCACACAATTCATCCGGCTCACCAGTTTTGAACTCCCTCCTCCCTGCACACCCCTCACCAGGCATGAACATCCCTTTTGATATTGGGTCGGGCACGGGCCCCGTCATCTTTGAGCCCATCCGCACCATGGAGGTGAGCGAGTCTGTGCCCGTGGCTTTGCGTGCACGTGCTGTTAGAGGGCGAGGGGCGCTAGCCACGCCAACTGAAGGCCGCAACCACTGCACACGAGGGTGTACGCCCCTGCTGCGCGTGCTTGCGGTGTGCACGCGTGGTCGCGTCCCTCTGCCTACGCCAACCCCTGCCTCCACCCGGGCCAGCCAAGCGTGGCAATGAAGGAGGCAGCCATGCTTCTGGCACTGTGTGGCAGGGCCTGGCCTTCAGGGGGCGCCCACGCCTGTCCCCCCACATGGCCCCACCCAAGCCTCAAACCTCAAACACTTGTTCCTTTCTGGAAAAGGACCTTGAATCGTTGAATCCCAATGGGGACCGACCCTCCCTCCCTGTCTAACCTCCACACCGGCCGCAGCAAGTGAAGAAGGTGACAAAGCTAGACGCGGAGGCGGCGTGCCCCTTTGTGAGGGAAAGCCTGCAGCAGGTGCGCCTTTGCCCGCGCCTGTGCCACGCGCTCATAATAGCATGCATGACGCCAATGCTTATGCCTACGCCTGCGATGCACTTCCATCATGCACCATCACGCCAGGCGTGTGCATGTGCGTGTGCCTGCCTGCCCGTTTCCTGCATCAGCGCCCAGCGGCTCGGGCGCTGCCCCAACCTGTCTGTTTGTGTGTGTGTGTGTGTGTGTGTGTGTGTGTGTGTGTGTG
>LFIK01005450.1_pt1 | contig 10215 bp, 21 predicted proteins | sample 643401 | NCBI WGS metagenome assembly LFIK01 (sample SAMN03777447, study PRJNA286221) | soda lake metagenome | biome: soda lake; feature: Kulunda steppe; material: water; isolation source: sample T5-Br brine of Lake Tanatar-5 | place: Russia: Kulunda steppe | collected 2010-07
TGGATGGGTGGGTGGGTGGGTGGGTGGGGGTGAGAGGGTGGGGGGGAAAAAGGTGGCCAGGTGGGGGGCTGCCGACCTGTGACCAGCCCGATGGCCAAGGCCAAAGTAAATGTAGCTCTGAGATGGCTGATGGAGCGCGCGCTGACCGCCAAAGTGGCCTACAATGACCACGCGTGGTTGAGGCAGCCGCGCGCCCACCCTGCCATCCTGGCAACACGCGTGCGCAGGTGGCGGAGCTCTTCCTCAACGAGCAGCCCGTGGACGCGGACACGCTGCGGGCGGCAATCCGCAGGGCCACGCTGGCCCTCAAGTTCCAGCCCGTGCTCATGGGGTCCGCGTTCAAGAACAAGGGTGTGTATGTGTGTGTGTGTGTGGCCTGAGGAATGAGCAGGGAGGGGGAGTGGGTGGTGAGTGGGCAGGGGAGTTGGGTGTGCGGGATCCTTGGGTGCTCTGGCGTGTGTCAAAGGAGGGGAAGGGAGGGCGGAGGGGATTGTCGCGTCCAACAAGGGAGCGTTGGTCCTTCACCCCCTAAGCTGGCGTCCACTGCTACTCCTGCCACTCCTGTGCTGCTTGCCACCTGCTGTGACCTCAACACTGTCTGCAGCGGCCAAACACCACCTTCATCCCCCTCCACACACCCCCTCCACACTCCCTCTTGCTGCAGGCGTGCAGCTGCTGCTGGACAGCATGAGCCTCTACCTGCCATCACCGCCCGAGGTGGGTTGTGCTCACTGGCTCTTATCTCCAAGGCAGACATTGGGCGTTGTTGGCAGGCTTGCCTTATCCCCGCGCACCAGCTGGCTTGCATCAGCTCAACGCAGCCCGTCCTTTAGCCCCCCCTTGGAGCTGCCCGTGTCAGCATCCACTGGCCGCATCCCAGCAAGACACACACATACACCCCTCGGGCCTGTCCCCAAATCAACCCATGCAGGTCAACAACACGGCCCTCGACACTCGCGGGGATGTGGAGAAGCCACTCGTCATCCCCTGCTCCCCCTCAGGCCCCTTTGTGGGCTTGGCCTTCAAGCTAGAGGAGGGCAGGTGAGGAGACTGTGCTGCGCGCGCGTGGCCCCCAGCCGGTTGATCCATGCAGCCAGCTGGGCCTACCACCATCACAGCCATCGGCCACCAGGATGGGGCCGTGCGTGCCCCGACCACCTGAGTGCCCACAAATGTACGCGCCCTGCAGGTATGGGCAGCTCACGTACGTGCGCATCTACAGCGGCCGCATCCGCAAGGGCGACTTCATCACCAGCACCAACACCGGCAAGCGCGTGCGCGTGCCGCGCCTGGTGCGCATGCACAGGTGGGCGTGTCGCGGTGTGCTGCCCTGAGTGCCGATTCCCATCCCCTCTGTCCTGCAGCACCGGGGTGATCACTAATACTTGAGTTCATATGTAAATATTACTTTGAAAAAAGCACAGTGCGGCCAGAGGGTGGGCGATGGGGCAGCAAACACGTTGGGAGGGGGGATCGGAGGCCCACCCTCCGAAATCACAATCATGCTCACTCATTGCGGAGTGAGCCTCGTGCTCCTCTGAAGCAAAATTTCAGTCAAGTACCATATGCCTTGCACCATGCCTGCCTTGCGCAGCCTTTCATGGAGCCCCTGGTACTCGAATGGGAGCCCATCTACCCCTTCCCCCCCCTCCTCTTTTGCAGCGATGAGATGACAGATGTGGCGGAGGCGGTGGCCGGGGACATTGTGGCCATCTTTGGGGTGGACTGCTCGAGTGGCGAGACCTTCACGGGAGGCGACAAGCACGTGCCCGGGTGGGTGGAGAGTGAGCAGGAGCTGGGATGGTCCGGGAGGAGGGCTCAGTGTGATTGGAAGGGGAGGCGGACAAGGAAGGCTCGCCACGGCGCCCCTCTGGGTGCCAGTCCTTGCGATTTGAGCCTTGCTCTCACCGATCAACACCTAGCCTGACACCTGGAGCAGGGCACCACCTCAAGGAGTCAGTACCTGCTTGCAGCATGCGCACAGCTGCTGTGCCCTGCTGTACACACACACACACACACACACACACCGCCGCCCCCCGCACAGGCTGGCTATGACGTCCATCAAGGTGCCGGACCCTGTGATGAGCTTGGCCCTCACGCCGCGCGCCAGCGACACCATGGCCGCCTTCATGAAGGCCCTCACCCGCTTCCAGAAGGAGGACCCCACATTCAAGGTGAGGGTTGGGGGGGGCTTTGGGCGGAGGGGCTGGGCGGAGGGGGTCTTTGGTGGAAATTCAGGCCATCAAGTTGGGTGGCATAGGGCGTGGGGGTGTCCGGTGGACATTGTGGTATTTGAGTGGGGGCCTGAGGGGTTTCGCGGCCTTTGCTGGGGCTTATTGCGACCAACTCAAGCGAGGCGTGTGTGCCAGTGGCGAGGCTGGGGTGAGGTTGGCCAATCATGCACACAAATGAAAATGGAGGAAGTGCACATAGGGGTGTCTTTGTTTTAAGGGCAAGGGTGCAGCCCTGTTTTTTTGCTCGTGCCATTGCATGCCACTTGCTCATGCGCCGACAACACTCTGCGCACAGGTGGCCACCAACAGTGAGACGGGCGAGATCATCATCAGCGGCATGGGGGAGCTGCATCTAGAGATCTATGTGGAGCGCATGCGCAGGGAGTACAAGGTGCGTGCCTCTGGGTGCCTGGTACGGCTGACTCTGGTCCCACCACACTCTCACACACACTCTCGAATATGCACACACACACACACCACATTTGTGCACGCACACGCACATGCGCGCACACACACACACACACAAATACACACAAATACACACACACACACACGCATACAGGTGGACTGTGAGGTGGGCAAGCCCAAGGTTAACTTCCGGGAAGCAATTCAGACACGGGCAGAGTTCAACTACCTGCACAAGAAGCAGTCAGGGGGCGCAGGTGGGGGAGCAGGGAGTCTGCTGGGACAAGGAAAAAAGGGAGGGGGGGCTGCAGTGTTGTGCCCAGGCCCTCAGTGGGGTGTGACCTCTACAAGCACCCGTGTCAGGAGATCAGGCTTCAGCGAATTGGGTTTGAGGTAGGGTTAAGGTGAAAGCTGGTTGAGCCACTGTTGGATCCTGTTTCCTAAATTCTATATTTAAAAAAATGCACCACCCTCCTCGCAGGCCAGTTCGGGCGGGTGGTGGGCTACCTGTGTCCTAAATTCTAATAAAAAATGCACCACCCTCCTCGCAGGCCAGTTCGGGCGGGTGGTGGGATACATCGAGCCACTGCAGGACAAGTCTGGCAGCACAGCTGGTGACGCGCCCAACTTCAAGTTTGTAAACAAGGTGGGTTAGGGGTTCGGGGGGCACGTGGCCTGTGCGTCTGTGAACCTGCAAGTGGGGCGCCTGCAGCTTGGTAGCTGCCATTGCACGCACGGCGTTATCCCATCCTGCTTGTTGCACCTTGCATTCCGCCACCACATCCACCGCTCGCTGCTCCTCTACACCCATCTTGACTTTGCCAAGCAGGGGACGCCCATCGCCCACCTCCGCGCCTGCACGCCCCCCACGGCTCACTGGAGTGCACGCAGCAATGTCTCAACGCGCACACACGACCCCCTGCAGATGTCTGGGAATGACATCCCGCCCGAGTACTACGGCGCCATTGAAAAGGGGTTCAAGGAGGCCGCCAATTCAGGAGCCCTCATTGGCGCGCCTGTGGAGGTGAGCAGGGCTGAGGTGCACGCGGGCGCTCCCTGCTCCCCAGCACATGTTCGGAGGACAGCTGCATGTTTCTTTGCAGCGTTTTTGAAGCGTTTTGCAAAAGATAGCGGACAGTGCACGGATGGCTGGCCGCATGCTGCTGCTGGCGTGCGCACCCATGGCAGGCCCCCAACCCATGAGCCGCACACGGAACACACCCAATCGCGCCCGCCCGCTCGCACCTGCACCTCCCAAGCAACGCCATCCAGGGCGTGTAAGCGGCGGGTCCCACCAGCTAAGGCGCGCGGAAACCCCAGGCTGACGCACCTCCCCCGCTTGCACCACCCCCACCCCCACCCACAGGGCGTGCAGGTGGTGCTCACGGACGGCGCGGCCCACGCGGTGGACTCGAGCGAGGTGGCCTTCCGCATTGCGGCGGTCAATGCCTTCAGGTGCGGGGGTGCGCGGCGTGCTAAGGTGCACGCGTGCGCGCCGCAGCCAGGCTTGCCTGTGTGCGTGTGCAGACACTCACCCGGCACACACAAGCACCCTCGTCTCCATACGCATGCCCACGAGCACATGCACAGCCCACAGCGGCACACCGGCGCCCATGGAAGCTAGGTCCCTCATCCTTGACAAGCTTGAACTCGCACTGCGCTGCAGGCAAGCGTACCAGGAGGCAAACCCGCTCATCCTGGAGCCGGTCATGAACGTGGAGATCACCGTGCCTTCAGAGTTCCAAGGTGCGCGGCCCAGCCAGGGCGCGAGGGGCCCTGCGTGGTGCCCGTGCGTGCTGTGCTGTGCTGTGCTGTGCTGTGCTGTGCTGTGCGGGGTGCACCACGCGTGGGCAGCAGTGAAGGCATAGGGCAGGCAAGGCTGGCCGCTGCCTTGTGCTCTGGGCCCCCTACCCCTACCCCTTGTGCTGAGTGCTGCAGCAAGGCCGTTCAAACATGAGGCAGGCTCTCACCCTCTCACACCCTCCCCGGCAAAGCCTCACACCCTCTCCTTGAGCAAAGCAGCCTGCCTTGTGCTGTGCTGCTGCACATGAGTGCAGCCGAGTGCACAAGGGAGGCTGATTTGCTGGAAAGGGTGTGAGGCGCCCGGGGGTGCTGTGGCATGCGCTGCGCCCCCACTTGCTCCCGCCCTCACTCACCATTCACGCTACCTTCCCCCTCCCCCTCCCAACAACACTGACGCGAGACTTGGTTGCCAGCGTACCCTAATCCCCAAGGCCCCCCTCTTGCCAGCACTAAACCCCCACAGCCCTTTCCTTGTACACAACCCATGCATGGCTCTCCTTCTGGCAACACTGAATTGTAGGCACGGCCATGGGGGACCTGAACAGGCGCAAGGGCATCATCCTGGATGCCTCCACCAATGGCGATGATGCGGTGATTGACGCGCAGGTATGTTTAGGCTTGTGCATGCGTGGGTGTGTGCACGCGTGAGCCCCTGGTTGCTTGCAACAGGCATCTGAAAGACACCAGAACCAGACAGGTAGAGCAGTCGTGAGGGAGCACCCACTACGATGCCCATGCCTCCTCCACACCTTGTTCTCTCTGTTGCAGGTGCCGCTGAATAGCATGTTTGGCTACTCCACAGTCCTGCGCTCAAACACACAGGTTGGTGGGGTGGCGCGTTTGTGGTGCACTCTTGCTGCGCTTATTCCACGCTGTCCCTGCCATCCATTCCTCTTCACTTGCACGAGCTGCCAGCTTTTCAGTCTTGCACGCGTGGGTGGGCTGTGCCTGAGGTTGGTAGGCATGCGCCATCTGCGGAAGTGGCGACCGTCCTATGTGTTTGTGTTGGCTGATCCACTTGCTGCCCTGCTCCCGGCACAGGGTAAAGGGGAGTTCAGCATGGAGTACAGCCACCACGCGCAAGTGACGCGCGACCTGCAGGTGAGGTGGCCATGAGGGAGGTGGTTGGCCCTGCTGTCAGTGGCGCCCCACCCAGTGACCCACCACCTGACCACTACCAAAGTCTGAAATTATTGGCATTAGAGAGGGCGTTTGCAGGGGGGAGGCTGCGTTGGGAGGTGGGGGGTGGCGGGCATCGCTGTCCTCAGCAATGGTAAGGGCCTTCGCACCATTGAGCCTCTGTGCGCCCCCTGCTCCTCACATTCCTTGCAGAATGAGCTGACGAGCCAGTACGGGCAGGCGAACAAGGCAACCAGCTGAGAGGAGGGCCCTTGGAAATTCATTGATGCGGCTCTCTTAACTTGTACCTGGATCTTTATGGGGCCCATCATGCTTCGCTCTCCCTCCTTTCCAACCCTCTCCCCCCCTCCATCCTGTAAAGCTTGCCTTGGTACTGTTCCTGTGCCGTGCATGAGCTGATCCTGCTGCGGCTGCGGCTGCGGCTGCAGCATATAGCCCAAAAGCGAATTTCAGAGGTGTATGTCAGGCTCAAGCACCAGCAAAAGTCAGGCTAGACGACCGCAACCATCACCATTGTCGCTGGCTTCAAGCGTACAAAATGGTCTCACCCACACTCGCCCTCAGGCAGCAGCCAGCTCAGTCACCGCCGCTGCTTGTAGGCGGCTGGGCGGTACGAGGGCCGGACCAGCAGCGTGTCTGAGATCTTAACGCCCTTTGCTGCCCAAGCCTGAAGGGCGAGCAAGGAGAGTCAGAGGGTGCACTGGGTCGGTGGCTGTGAGGCACCCCCCCCTTTCCTGCAAACCTTCCTTTGCTTGGCACACTCAAAACCAATGCTGTGCACACACCCCTGGGCACAGTATTGGTAGCAGCACACCCCCCTGTGCATGGCACTGTGCCCACTGTGCGCACCTCCCTCAAAGGGAGTGCTGCGTGTGCGCAGCAGGCGAGCGAGCGCCGCCCACCTTGTCGTCCTTGGCCTGCGTCCACGTGGAGCCCACGCCGTTACTCAGGCTGCGGGAGCGCCCGAAGCGCGCCGTGTGTGAGCACAGGCTGCTGAGCGGGTGCTGCTGCACCGACGCCGGCAGCCCGACCTCCCGAATGGGCTTCGAGTCGTACGCCCCTGTGAAGCAGTGTTTGAAGGAACCCGAGCAGCCTTGAGTGTGAGGTGTGAGGTGGGCGGTGCAGTGGCTTGGGTGGTGCCCAATCGCGGGCATGGGAGGCCCGGCCCGGCCGTCCTCCCCAAGTGGCAAGACCGGACCCCGCTGGCCGGACGGCAAGGCCTGGCGGCAGCATGCGCTGCGCTCTTTGCAAGATCTGCTCTGGGCGCAGCAGCCGGCCTGTGCTCACCTGGCCCCAAGTGTGCCGTGTCCGAGGTCGTCAGCGGCTTCCTGCCCGTTCCGCCCCCAATGTTCCCGTACTTGATGGGGCTGTCCCTCACGGCAGTTGCCAGGCTGCAAAGGGGGTGTGGGGGTTGGGAAAGGGAGGGGGGGGGTAGCTCTGGCAAGGGGCCACTTTCTGTGCGAGGGCCAATCCACACTTCATAAGCCCAGCATGAACACAACGCCCAAACCAAACCAACAAAAGGGATGGCAGGCTTGCTTGCTTGAGAGCGCGCAACACGCGCAACTGCAGCACAAATGTGGGTGACTTTGGCAGCCGTGGCACTGGGAGCCTTGACATGATTCACTTGTTTGTTTGTCGTCTCCCCACCTTGCCTTTGGCCCACAGTCCACATTGTACAGCAGGTCAGGCCCCTGCAACCACCAAGATGCAGCAAGCAAGTGAGCAAGCAAGTGAGCGGGTGGGACAGACAAAGGGCGTGCGGCGCAGTGGCTCAAATACTGCCCACCACCCACCTCCCCTTGCCTCTTGTCGCTGAAGCGCTTTGCCTTTGAGCGCATCGTGGAGTAGTTGATTGGGGTTGTTTCCAAGAGGTTCTGGGTCGTGGCAGGGGCAGAGCTCATGACCCTGGGGGTGAGGGGGGAGGGGTGGTGATGGGGCTGGCAGTGGTGGGGGGTTGATGGCGTTGACGCTCCTGGGACAAGGCAAGCTGGCAAGCTGGCAGGTTAGATGGGAGCGCAGCCCAACAGCGTCAGGGTTTGAGCATGACTCTTCCACATGTGGCGTGCATGTGGCGAGCGTCACTCGCCTATCCACTTTGCCCACTCAACCCGAGCCCCACCCCACCCCGCCCACTCCTCCACCCTTCCACGCAGGCATCACCCCACTTACTTGTCCACGTTGTACATCGCATTGGTCGCCAGCTTTGTGCGGGAGCCAGGGAAGCGGGGCGTGGCGCTCTGGAAGGACGACGCGTAGAACTGGCGGCTGTCTGCAGAGAGGGGTGCAATTTTGCAGAGGCGTAAGATGGTAGAGAGGGGGATTTTTTTCCCTTCCTGCGGATTCGGATTGCGTTACACAGTCCCCGTGACGCCCCCAGAACGCATGCGCCCAACATGTAGATCGTTGCTCAGCGACCCCCGCCCTCTCCACTGGCAGATCAGCAGCACCAGCTCACCCCTGGTGCGCGATGCAATCGTCTTCTTGCTCGCCACATCGACGTCATAATTCCCGTATGGAGTTACTTCGCCCTTCGCCTCGGGGAAGCGCGGCGCTGTGCTACGAAGTATTGAGAAGTGGCGCGGCGAGACTGCGGGCGGAGGAGGTAGGGCAGGAGGTGCAGGGTGTGTGGGCCAGGAAAGAGCCTGCTTGGGCCTGTTTGGAAGCACAGGATGTGTGCATGTCAACTTGCAGGGCGTTAATCCAAGCCAACCTGCTCACACTCACTGCGCACGCCCTTGGCTAGGCTGAGGTTTGTTCCGGTATCCGTATCATAGAAAGGAACTGTGACGGTCGCCCCTGCGCGCACGCAGTTGTTTGCTCGCGTGTGCTGTGTGCCCCTGTGTGCTGTTGAGTGCATGCCTCAGCAGCGTGCAGCCCGCACGCTCACTGCCTGTGTGAGCCTGTGTGCCTGTGTGCCTGTGTGTGCCTGTGTGTGCCCGCACACTCACTGCCTGTGTGTGCCTGTGTGTGCTAGGCAGCGCGGGGGGAGAGATGCGTGCGGGCAAACGTGCAAGCGCGCATATGCATGCACGTGCTGGCAGCGTGGGGCACAGTGCCTTGCCCCCCCAACAATTGGGGCGCAGCGTGCGGCACAGGCACCCCCCCCAGTGCTGCCCTGCGCACCTTCATGGCCAGCGTACACCATACTGCGCGTGCCTACGAGGAGCAGCGGCCTGCTCCAGCAGCGGCACCCCAGCAGGCCCCCCCCCTCAACCACCTTCAAAGCCCCATCGCTGGCTGTGTGAGCTGGTGGGTGGCTCCCTCTTTGGAAGAGAGTGAGTGGTGCCCATCGAGTGAGCGCCAGCCAGCCTCGGAGCGGGCACACCCTTCTTTGTGGTGGGTAGCATGTAGCTAGCTGGCAGAGTGCGGGCCTGAACTTGCAGGCGTGCAGGCATCTGCCTAGGGGGGGCAAGGAGGAGGGGGGTGCCTCTGGCCGCCCGAGGCCTCTCCCCGTCGACTGGCCGCCCTGGCCGCACCCATGGAGACGATGCAGCAGCAGCAGCAGCAGCAGCAGCAGCAGCAGCAGCAGCAGCAGGAGTTGCTCCAACAGCAGCATGTAGCGATGGATTGGGCCGGTGGTGAGCCGGTTGACCGCCATTGCCTGTGGCACTCCCAAGTCGCATGCGCTTGTTGAGGGGCCATGCATGCTGCCCTGGCTGTGCGGCCAGGCCTTGTGTGTGCGTGGGGTGGGTGTGATGGGCGCTGCGCCTAGACGCGCCACAACTTCCCTCCCCCACACCCCACCCCACCCCACCACGCAGTTGACTCCCACGGCAGCCAGCAGCGGCGCCCGGACTTGGAGGCGTCAGCGGCTGCTGCGCTGTCCGCAGCCCTGGCACAAGCAGCAGGCGCGGTGGGCGGTGGGGCCGGCAGCGGAGGAGCGGCGCCTCCCCTGGCTGAACAGGGGTCCAGCTCAGTCGCTGCCCAGGCCCATGGCCCACAGCCACAGCCACCCCCACCCGAAATGGTGCCGGACGCCGCGGACCAGCGAGCGGACGCACAGCACCACCATGATCAGCAGCAGCAGCCGCACCCCCCAGCGCTCACGCCCTCCTCTGCCGGTGGTGCTGGTGGCGCCCACGTCCAGATGCTGGCCAACGAGGATGGCTACCAGTGGAGGAAGTGAGTGCCGCGGGGAGGGTGCATGCAGCGAAGGAAACATGCTGGACGCACAGTCAACGTGGGAGACACGGCAGGGCCATCATGAAAGGGGCTCACGCATGCAAGCCTCCCTCACCCCTGGGTTGACCTGGTCACCTCGCCCCACCCTCGATGCCCCCCAGGTACGGCGAGAAACTGGTGCGCGGGTGCCCAAACCCACGGAACTACTACAAGTGCAGCCACAGTGGGTGCACGGCCAAGAAGGTGGTGGAGCGGGACGCGACCGGCGGCCACATCGTGAACACAGAGTGCGTGGGTGTGTTGTGGAGGCCCGTTTTCGAGCGCACAACCGCACCTAGAGTGAACAGGGGGCCTCATTGTTCACCGCGAGTCCTCCCTTTGTCTCCGGCACACACACGCACATACACGCGCACACATACACACAACACACACACACACTAGCATACAAAACACACACACAAGCATACAAAACACACACACAAGCAAACAAAACACACATACAAGCAAA
>LFIK01005452.1_pt1 | contig 10215 bp, 13 predicted proteins | sample 643401 | NCBI WGS metagenome assembly LFIK01 (sample SAMN03777447, study PRJNA286221) | soda lake metagenome | biome: soda lake; feature: Kulunda steppe; material: water; isolation source: sample T5-Br brine of Lake Tanatar-5 | place: Russia: Kulunda steppe | collected 2010-07
AGGCCCCAAGCTCAATGGATGGTGCGTGCTACGTGCTGCGTGTGCGGCCGTGCTCGCAGGCGCCCTGGAACCCTGTGCACAACGCCCAAGCCATTGCGCGCATCCACCGCATGGGGCAGAAGAAGCCCACATTCACCTACTGGCTGCTGTACAAGAACACTGTGGTGAGTCCCTGTGCACCTAACATCAGGGACTGTTAGGTTCCGCCTGCAATGATTTACCCAACCTTTGCATACTGGTTTTTGCTGTGTGTTAAGATGCTTGTGAGTGGCAAAGCTGGGAGAGCAAGCGTCAGGCACAGCAGCATGGGTGTGATGGTAGAAGGTGTGGCATCAGCAGATCATAAGCAGATCATCAGGTGTGGCATCAGCAGATCATCAGGTGTGCCTTTTTGTGTGCATGTGTGAATGAATTGGCAAATAGCCATCAAAAAGATGCAGCCCACAAGCTGCACAAAAGCAAGCTACACCAAGTTAACAACACAAGTGCAAGCTGCAGGCGCATGAGGCTGTGTGCGCAACACCCAACAAGTGGGCAAGCTGATGGCGGTGTGCACGATAAAAGAGGAGTTGTGTCTGCCTGAAAGCAGCATGCGGCGCATCCAAACCTCACAACACTTTTCACGAGGCACTGGTGTGGGAGCTTTAAGGAAGCAGGAGGTGCACCCATGAGGCTGCCAGTCACTGTGATAGTGCGAGGCAAGGCTCAACCCAGGCGTGTGGCATCATAATTGTGACCATGCCCAGGCTGTGCACACGAGCAGCCCTTTGTGCGTGCAAGCCAGCACGTATGTGACTCGCTTTGTGTGCTGAACACCAGCAGGCCCTGGTACACTGACGCTCCCGCCTCCCACATGGATGCGCCACTCCCTCCTCCCTGTGCGGGAAAGAGAGGTGTACATGGTCACACTCTCTGATGAGAGTCACATTTTTTGGGACCCACTCTGATGAGACTTCAATTCTGCTGAGACTCACTCTGATGTGTGGATGCGTCTCTGCAGGAAGAGGTGGTTTACAACGCCAACATCGGCAAGGAGGAGCTCTTCCAGCGGGTGCGTTTTGCAGACTTGCACGCTGCCAGTGCCCTGCTGCTGCAGATGTGGGAGCTGAAAACCTGTGCACACCTCTGCTCGGGCTCCTGCGCTCAAGCTGCCCTGCTCTGAAAGGACTTTGCTCGGCACTCCTTGTGGTCATCTGATGCAGCTTGGCTGCCTAAAGCCGTTTCTGCATTTTGCAGGGCCCGCGCTGTGAGGGGCAGACATGGATGTCCAAGCAACCAGCAGTGTGCTGAGTGCTGAGTGCAAGCCCTGTCTGGTAGCTTTGGGAGCCAACTCCACAACAGGGGGAAAAGTAAGCCTTGCTTGCTCGCTTGCTGCTCAGGTCATTGACAAGAAGGCCGTGAAAAGGCAGTGCGTGGACGACGACAACAAGCCGTATTACAAGTACGACCCACCCCAGCCACTGCAGCCGCAGGGCTTGCAGGTGAGAGTGTGTGCAGGCTAGGTGCCTGGGTTGCCCTTGCAGCAGCGTTGTTGCCTTGTTTTCCCTGAGTGCTCATGCCTGCCCGTGTTGCAAGAAGCGGGGCTCCGTCGCCAACAAAAGACCAGCTCATGCGGTGCAGAGCTGAGCAGGCGCATGACCACCTATGGATGCCTCAACCACATGCTTGCCTTGCCACAAAGCTGTGCCTCGGGCGCCTTTGCGCTGGCCTTGCCTATCCCGGTTGCCTGTTTCTTGTGATGGCGCCTTTTGGACCCATGGGCTGCGCCTTGGCATCACGGCTGTGCCTGCCACGCAGGCTGAGCTGGACAAGTTTGGCAGCAGCAGCGACACCGTCTTGTCAAAGCTGCTGTTTGGGGAAGCGTCCAGCTCTGCTGCCCCCAGCGCGCCTCCAGGTGAGGCTACGCAGCCTGCAGCAGGCATGCCGCCCCTCTGCAGACAACACTGCTGCTGTGCGGCTGTAGGTGCACATGTGGGATTTTGCTTGCCAGACAGGTTATGCGCTCTCGCAACCAGGTATGCAGCGCACCATCACACCGCTGCCACCACCACGCCATCACGCCATCACACCACCAGATCACCAGAACGCCGCCACCAACGCCCTCATCACAGAACCAGCGGGTGCAGGTCGGTCAAGTATGGGTATGGATCAGCCCGCATTCTATGGATTCTATGGATTCATGGGTGAGTGGCCTGCAATCTTGTGCGTGAAGTGTGCAGGGCAAGGTCAATGGGTCAATGCCCCTCCCAGAGGGGGGTGCAGTATTGGTGCTGGCATGGCTTCCAGTCGCACGTCGCCGCGCAGCCCTCTGCCCTGGCCCAGGCATCCGGTTGCAACAGCTGCCCGCCATTCATGTGGGCGTGCGCAGCCTCTTCTGTGCAGTCAGGCCTGCCCTGCCCTGGCTGCGCGTGTGCATGTCTCTGCTGTTCCGAAGCACGAGCGGCCGGGGCAGGTGCTGTTGGTAGAGCCTTCCAGGGCCTCAGGGCCACCCCCAGCATGGAGTGCCCTTGGCTTTCAGGACTGTGTTGGCTCGCGACTTTGTTGCCTTGAAACCCCAATGGCTTAGACCCTGCTGGACTTGAATCAGCTTGGGCAAAGCACACCATGAGTTGCGCACTGCATGCGTTGCCTGCAGCGCAGGCCATGCGCAGCACATGGCCTTGACCCCCTCTGCCTGGGTGCGCGCTTGTGTGCAGGTGGCGCAATGCCCATGGCGCACATGGTGGCCGGTTACCACTTGAAAGAGTCCATGCTGCGGGAGGACAAGGCTGAGGTGCGTGCCTGTGTGCTGCGGGGGCTGGGGCGGCAGGGCGCTTCGGATGGGCGTGTCCACGCTGCGGCAGGGATGCGCGGGAGGCAGAGGCCGTCTGGGCATGTGTGCACGCAAACAGGAGACGCGTGCGTGCGTGCCTGCATGCTTGCATGTGCCTGCATGTGTGCGTGTGCCTCGACAGGCCTGGAGCAGCGGTGCGTGCCCTGGCAGCCACGCGCATGCTTTTGTGGATGAGCGTGTGTTTTGGAGGCACGGAGCGCAGCACAGCACCCTCCATGCAGCCTGGGCGTGCCATGCACGGTGGCCACGTGCATGTGTCTGCAAGGCCCGCCACAGCAGCTGCGCGCGCCACAGGACCGGCCTGCCTCACAGCAACCCGCGGGGAGGGCGGCAGGCACATTTGCACGGGGAGGAGGCTTAAGGGGAGGGGGTGTGCACTTGAGAAAGCAGTGTGGCAAGGTGCCAGACTTGCAGTGGCCAGTTGTGCCCCTGGACCGGCGCGGCTCACACGCACGTGTACCTGATGCACGTGCGCCTGGGATTGCAGCGGCTGACGCGTAAGATGAAGGAGAAGGCGACGCAGTATTACCTCAGGGGCGGCCGGCAGGGCACGGGCACCGTCACCGCCAGCAAGCATGCACAGATGCTGCAGCGGAGGAGGACGAAGCGGGTGAGAGGGCAGCAGGACGGTTATGGGGACGATTGTGGAGATGCATACACCAACTTTTCAATGTGAGATGATTGCATTTACACACGCACAAAGATATGCAGCCCATGCAAACGCAAGCACCCTCGCGCGTGCACGCATACGTAAACACAGAAATACAAGACAGACACAATTGTACACACACTCGCATTAATGTATGTACACACATGCACTCACATATTCAGCACACAAACACACACACATGCACGCACGCACATGCAAACAAATGCAAAGGCACACAAACATGCACACATGCTCGCTTGGCAGATTGAGGACAGCGAGGAGGACGACGACGATGCTGACGGCACGGCCGCCCAGTTTGAACAGTCGCTGCTGGCGGAGTGCAGCTACACCCCACATGGCAGGCGCCTGGAGGAGGCGGATTTTGCGGCACACAGCGCGCAGCGTGCGGCCGCGGCGGACCCCTACCCTCCCAGGACGCAGGAAGGCGTTCCCCCCACACCGCACGAGCAGCAGCTGGGGTCTATGGCACTCAGCATGCAGCAGCTGGGGTCCCCCATGCTGCACATGCAGCGCCCAGGGTCTCCTGCATTGAGCAAGCTGCAGCTAGAGCAGAACAGGACGTCCATGGTTGTGTACACCCAGCTAGTGCTGGGGCAGCGGGAGCGATGGGAGCAGGAGCTGGTTGTCGTAACGAGGGAGCTGGGCCGGCTGCGGCAGCAGCTGCAGCAGCAGCAGTTGACACCCAACGAGCAGGTCATGCGGCACCAACTCACTTTACGCCAGCAGCGGCTGCAGAAAGACATACAGGATGCAAGCAGGGCGCTTGCTTACGCAGACCAGGTGCTGCAGCAGCAACAGACACAGCACCAGCAGACACAGCAATACCAGCAGCAAAAGGCACAGCAGCAGCAACAGCAACAGGCACAGCAGCAACAGACACAGCAGCAACAGCAACAGACACAGCAGCAACAGCAACAGACACAGCAGCAACAGCAACAGACACAGCAGCAGCAGCAACAGGCACAGCAGACGCAGACGCAGGTGCAGCAGCAGCAGCTTTTCCCGCCAGTGCGCCAGCCCACTGCCCAAAAAAATGCCTCTGCTCGCCAGCAGGGTATTGGCGCTCTGCCCTGCGACTGGTATGACACTGATGCACGCAAGGCTTTCTTCAGCAGGTGCGCTGCGTGCATGCCATGGCGTACAGCGCAAGAGCGGCTGATGCACGTTGCTGTCCAAACAGCTGCTGCGCATGCTCGCGACTGCATGCTACAGTAGCATGCGTCCTGGCTGGCCGCAAAGATGCCATGCCAGGTGTGTGAGGCGCCTTGTGTGTGTGAATATGCGCTTGTGCGTGCGTGTGTGTGTGTGTGTGCGAGCAAGCGCAAGGGTGTGCGTACATGTGTGTATGTGAGCATGCGTGCGTGTACACATCATGCGTGACCTGATTGCCAGGTCGGCAGGCCAGCAATCACTTGCCCTCATAGGCTGCGCACACTGCTGCACCCCTCCTTGATTGCACTGAGGGCGTGTGCATTGAGGGCTGCGTACACTGCTGCACCCCTCCTTGATTGCACTGAGGGCGTATGCATTGAGTATTCACATCAAACGCACTGCTACCCGGCTGCAGCAGGCACAGCTGCGGTCGTTAAAGATGCAGTGAGATCAGTGCAAGCGAGGTCTTGCGAGCGACTCTTATGCCCAGGATCCTGCAACTGCACCTCGTGCGCTGCGTAGGCAGGCAGTGTGGGAGCGCACCATGGGCATAAGCACCCAGCCCCCTGCTGCGACTGCACACCCCGCGTGCCGTGCAGGATGGAGTCCGTTGGCGCGGCCCTGCAGCCGCATGTCAGGGGCAAGTGCAGAGACCAGCTGAAGCTGCTGAGTGCACAGGCGGCACGTATGTCCCAGCTGGCCAGGACACAGGAGCAGCTGCAGCCACCGCCGCAGCCGCAGCTTGTGCAGGCGCGCGGAGGTGTCGCAGTGACAGGCGGGGTGCCGGGGTCAGCCCTGGCAGGCAAAGCGCCTGTGGGCGCTGCAGGTGGCAGGCGCGACAGCCCTGGCTTCCCATCCGCATCTGCCCCTGCAGTGATGGCCACGCCAGAGGCTGCCCTGCTGCCTGGACTGGCTACGCAGGGCGACGGGCAGCCGCCGGCAGCCAAGCGCCAGCGGCAGGAGGCACCGGCCAGCTGCCAGCCACTGGGGGCCCCTCTACTATCCCCTGTGGGAAGAACACCCACTCCAGCAGGAGCGGCAGCAGCAACAGCACCTGCAGAGGTGGTGGGGCAGGCACAGTCGCCACACAGGCACGCAGCTGCACCAGCCCCGCCATCCCTGGCTGCCACCCCGATCAAGAAGGGCGTCCTGCCGGCGGCACCGGCTGCGCCTCATCCAGCTGGCACTCCTCATGCCGCAACCCCAGTCCCCGCACCGCATGCACACCCTGTGCACCCTCCGTCGACTGCACCAGGCTCACGCACGTGTGTGCCCCCCTCCCGCTCGCTGCCCCGCACACCCTTGGACACGCCGGGCACATCTGCACCAACCTCACGCAGGAGGTCACGCACCCAGGAGAGTGAGTGTGTTGACCTCACACAGGAAGAGGACAGTGAGTAGGGTTTGCCGCGGGCAGGGAACACCTCACGCAGGACGATGATGGCAAAAGGGACACTGTGTTGAGAGATGCGTGAATTAGGATGAGGACTGTGTGTAGGGGTTTGAGGGCGCTGGTCTGGGAGGGGAGGCAGGCCTGCATCCTCATGCGCGCGCAGGAGGATAGCTTTCATGACAGTGCGGTGACGACGCTGGTGATGGGAAGGGTAGTGGTGGTGGTGATGATGATGATGGTGCGCAGTGTTATGTGCGAGAGTGGATGTGTGTTTCTTGGGATCTTGACCTGCCTGGTGCTGGCTTTTGACAGATGCAGGCTCGTGACCCAGAACTCAGTGTATCATCCACCCTTGCTTTTTGTACTACTACACGCTCCTTATATTTTTAAATCCGACACAGCATTTATCATCGGAGCTTATGGATGACTAAAATGCATGTAACGGCCTCACTTTTAGGAGACGGCTGCTGTGTGTAGCTATATTTTTCTAACTCACTTTCGTGTGTCATTTTGGAGGTAGGAACAAGATTTGTGGAGACTCACGGCTCTTTGGGCCAGTGTGTCTCCATTTCCTAAATTGATAATTTTTTGGCTGCCTGCGTAGTTTCTTTTCTTTTCTTTCAAGATATGCCCCTCCTTGACCTTTATACCAAAAAAGGCAATGTCTATTACGTTGCCTTTATCCTGTGTGGCTGATCAGTGCCAGCCAAAAAATTTCAATACAAGCTTGGAACAGCCTGGTAAGGCAATTCAAAGTTGAGTCAATGCCATCCACACCTGCACTTTCAACTTATATGCTGATCTGTCCTGCTAACTCACTGCTCTTGGCTCATCCAAATTTTTCATTGTTCATTACACACACTGCTAGTTGTTTGAAGAATGCGTAAAGCGTGGAGCCTTGCTCTTCCCTGCCCCTGTTTGCCCAAAGCGCTGAAGCCATACAACAGAGGGCACATGACTGCATAGACCAGGAGCTGTATCATGCCTTCCCGCGGTATCATTCGCTCAATATTTGTTGAGTATTATTTGACCTTATGCTCCCCATCAAACGCACACAAAATTCAGCTGCCATGCCATTCCCCTCCCTAACCCTTTAAGTTGACGCTGCTATCATGCAGCACTTACCTTGGTTTTCCGTGAAGGTTATTGAGTGCTCCACAATTTAAGCCAGAAAATAGGAATGCTTGATGACTGGCACTTCAATACTCAATGAATACCGGGCTCATTAAATACCGCATGTGACCAAGCAACTACTGTCAGATTTCTAACACAGTCTCAGACATCCAAGTCTACAAGTCAAGGTTAATCGCCAGCCTGGTCATTAAGCTGGTTGGTTTGTTGCTGGTCTTCGCCAGCCAAAATGTAATCCATAATGTCTGAGATAAAATGCCAAAGCCATTGCGGCAGAAAATCAAAGACATTCTGACTAAGCAAGGCATGCAAAATATATGGTCTCCAATGAAAGGGTGAAAAAGGATTGAATACTTCTTAGAGAGCACAAGCAAGTCAACACAGACATTTGGCAAAGACACAATACAGCTTGACAATAACAATCATCCTTCACGTCATTACAAGTTACAAGTTACTAACCCTAGTAGGGTAAACCGCCAGCCTGGTCGTTAGGCTGATTGGTTTGGTTTTTTGGTTGGTGCTGGAAAAGAAAAAAGTCTTCACCAGCCAGAAAAATAGTCCATAATATCCGAGATTAAATGGCAGAGTTTGTTGTGCCGATAAGAAAGGAACTCAAAGACAGTCTGACTAGGCGAGGCATCCACAATATACGGAGCCTCCACAGAAAAGGACTAACAGAAAGGGGAAAAAAGAAAGAGTACTTCTTTCTGAGACAGCACACAACCCAGTCTTGACAGTGAAAAAGAACATGCACCTCATTCTGAACAGCAGCACAGGAACACATGTAACAGTGGCCATTTCCACCTTCCTTCCACTATCAGCCTTCAAATTCAAGGAAAGAGAAGAGTAGACAGGGAAGACACTCCCATGTCACGCCAAATTAGTGCAGTGCCAGATTTATGCTGCATTGTGACCCGGAAATCGGTTGAGTCTGTTGGTGGATTACTTGTTATGGCCATGTCCCAAGTCTGGTTTGGATGCAACAGTCTATCAGCGTGCCACCAAAGAATGATCAGGAAAAGGGGCATGCGCCACCTTGGGCCTCTACGAAAAAAGGAGTCATCAAGGATCAGGAGGGTGATCAGGAGTGAACCATACCTGGCCCACCAGTTTCGTCATTCACGGCTCAAGTATGAATATGGTATACAGCTGTGATAACTACTAGTAGGTATAGAACAATGCAATGTCAGGAAGGTTACACACAAATTTGCCGCCAGTCTCTATCCAATCTGCTTAGCTGCAATTGCAATCATACTCGATATTAACTATCCCTCCAGAATACACAGGGTACGTGGCTTGTCACATAAATCCCCCTGACATAACAATAGAGTTCCCATTAATCCTTTCTTTGGATGGTAGAGGCCTGTCTGCAAGATTCCGCTAAAAACGCGCCCCTCTCATTCTGCCTCAGGGGACTCCTAATAGCACAGCCTTTCCTGCTTTCCTTTCCGCAGCTGGTTGATTTTGCACCCTCTTCTCTGCCTTCCACCCCCTGCACAGCCTGAGGCGCTTTGAGCAGGCAGTGGAAAGTGGAAAAATGCAGGTCTGCCGCATCCAAGCAATCGTGAGTGCCGAGTTCAAACTGGCTGTATGATGAGTGCATTGGCCTTGATCTGATACATTGCCGGGGCAGTGGTGCTAAGGGAACTTGCCTTGGATGGAGCAGCTCCTAGAGCCGCGACCAGACGCTGTACACACACTATGCAGGCTCAGTGCCCATGCAATGCACCATCAATTTGAGACCCAAGGCTAACTCCGGAATGTATAGGGGCTCGGCGCAGTTAGCGTTTTTAACACCAGGGGTTTCCTTTCTGCACCCTACCATGCATTTGTTGGCAAAGACGGTGACACTGAATTTTGCCCATGCAAAGCCCTACGTGTTTCCCCTTTGCACTGCAGTCCCTGTCACACAGGTCTTCAGCAATGCCTTTGCTGAAGGCTAAAAGCATGCTGTAAGCAACAAGCACGATCAATTGATGATGCTAACTCTTTGACCTGGGCACCACAGAAGGCACATGCCACCTGTACATGAAACAAAGGAGGCAATGTTGTCATGAAAAGTATCAATGAATGATATGATGAATAAATATTGCAGAACAAGAGGAAGGCGGTTAAAAACAAAAGTTACCTTTGCTACCGAGTGCTTGTTGCTCTCCCATGCAGCCTGCTGTAGTGAAAGGGATGGGATCTTTGAACTACCAGCCCCCTTCTTCCAGCTCATTGTATACATCAATACTTTGCTTCAGCCTTTGTTTCATATGCAATTTACACAGAAGCATGCGCCTTGTTAAGCAGACTACATTGAAAAGTGGACAATAGCTCAACACTATGCAGGTCCACGTTCCTTCAATTTTCCTCGTCTTACCTGCGCCTCTTCAAAGCTTGGACATCCATCAAGTATGCACTTCACATTTATCCCTTTTCATGAGGGTAGTCTTCTTCATCACTTTCACTCTCCTGAATAATCATCTGCATGCAGGTAATCGGTGTGCACCATTAGATCAAAGTCTTCGCAAACTAGATAGATTGGCAGTATCAGTATGCACCAAGTGAAGGTCCACCGTGTGCAATACCTGTGCACGTCTACGTCACTCTTTTGGGCCTCTCTCTGGGGTGCTAACAAGCAATGAAAGTGCCGTAACTGGTTTAGGTTCTCTGACACAGTGGCAAAGACACCATTAAAAAACATGCAACAAAGGTGGCTGCTTTGGGGATTTTCCTGGCAGTTTAAAGCATGGATGATATAAACTTGTATGCATACGTATTCAATGTGAAGGTTCTAGAGTGGATTTCTTTGAAAATTTGAGTACATTGAGAAATGTATCACTGCCAAATTGGAAAGCATAAACAGGGGCCAGATGAGCATCACGTGAGAATTGTGATGTGAGCATTCAGTCTGTTTGACGGACCAGCACAAGTTTATGTATGACAAAGCAGGCTTGAACCCTTTTGCCAGAGGGCGTACCAATGGACTCGCACTGAGAAGGACTTGACTCAACATAGCTGAGGATGCAACATAGGCTATGTTACATAGCA
>LFIK01005453.1_pt1 | contig 10209 bp, 9 predicted proteins | sample 643401 | NCBI WGS metagenome assembly LFIK01 (sample SAMN03777447, study PRJNA286221) | soda lake metagenome | biome: soda lake; feature: Kulunda steppe; material: water; isolation source: sample T5-Br brine of Lake Tanatar-5 | place: Russia: Kulunda steppe | collected 2010-07
AGAGCATGAGGTGTTGTTGTGTGGACTGGCTGCGGACAGCGGGCAGTGTACACAACGCGCAAGCACGGCGGGCTTGCAGACTGGGCAATCACGGAACTTGAGGCCCTGCTTGACTCTCTCTCTTTCTCTTTTCAGCGGCTGAATCTCAGTTTTTCGGGAGCGTGTTCTACTCACACTGTACTTGGACTACAAATTTGGACTGTTGCACTGCCGTGCATGTGCCATGTTCCCCAAGGACCTGGAATGGACTACTCCATGGGGGTCATTATTACAAGGTTGCTTCCGGACTCAACAAGGTATTACTGCGAGTTCGTCCTTCTTTCAGATGAGGAACTAGACGTGCTCTAAATACAGCGATAGCTGTATTGCCAACCGGTCAGGTACTCAGCCAACCAACTCCAACCAACTGAACATGCAGTGCAGCACACTTCTGGCTGCAGCACTTATCTGGCGTGACAACTGAGATTGCCAAACACATTAACTAAACCCAGCTAATAAAGAGGATTTGCGCTTGAACTTCAAAGCCAGCAGGCCTAGGCCTGACCTTCAGGCCCTGAACTCCAGCCATTGTTTCCTACTTAAGATTTAAATGATAATATTGCACGGGGAGTTTAGGTCAAAACAACAGATTCGGGACCCTGGTGGGTAGCGGGATCGAGCAGCTGGACCAGTCATTGTTTCTCAACCAATGCTACAGCTTTAAGCCGTCGGCTATGCTACGCTATGGCTACGGCTACGGCTACGCTACGTGGTGACGGCCAGGTGATCATTGCACTGCAGCGTACAGCCCTGCATTGATTTTGTTAAAGCATTGAGATGGACATCAACGCTGCTATCCTCGATGTCCGGACTGGATCTATCCTGCCTTAGCCGTCCCCAGCAAATTGAAAAGTTGTTTTCATTTCATTTCAGTGGTGAATCAAGGTTGCAGCGTAAAGGTTTATAAAAGCTGCTATCTCTTCAAGGCTGAATTCAAAGTTACAACGTAGATCTAGATCTACAGTCTAGACTGTAACAAAATCTGAACCAAAATTCTGATGCTGCTCTGATGCGGACCGCTCAAACGCAGACTCCGCTACAAGCATTTCCAGAGTAAATATATGTTACATTTTCCCCCCCTGTAGAACGCTGCTGTCCTCAGGAGCGGAAAGGCAATGCTTTTCTGATTGCAGTGAGGAGGTTTAGAACAGGGAACTTCGGACCGCAGTACCAAATTGTAACGTAATTTGAACCAAAAGTCTGATGCTGCTCTGATGCGGAACTCTCTAACGCGGACCCTACTACAAGCATTTCCAAAGTACATACATATGTCACGTAGACTCAAGGCTTCAATCATAGGAATCAAACCAATAAATATGTATTACATATATATATATTAAATGTCCAGCTGGTTGCGATAGATTGTCCAGCTTCGGTGTGTTCACACATTTAATTTATTATATAAATATTTAGCGCAAAGAGCGCTTAGTGTATCTTGCATGACATGCTTGCAGACGGATTGAGCAGTAATCTAGTTTTGTGTGCCTAGATTTTTGGTGAGTGTTTGGATGTGGTTATGTTATGTCTCAAACTTGCATGTGCGTCTGAACTGGCTTCCCCCCTCGAGTCCTCAGACTTTCAATCTCTTCACCACTCTGAGGTAAAGGAAGTTGCTGGAATTTGTTGAAGGCAATCACATGTGTTTGGTCTGGCAGGATTTGGCTGTGCTCTTACCACTTTTAACTCGGACTTGCAGCTGCTCCCCATAGGGTGGCGCCGTTATGCAACAAGCGGAGCTCTTCCGCTTTGGGACCCTAGCTGATATACAGGTGTGTTTTTCTGTTTAATTTATGTGATATGATGATCCATAGCGTCTGATTCCGAATGTCCCATTTCTAATGTCCTCTGCACAGTCCTTACATTCCACTACATGTGCAGTACGGTGACTTTGACAACAAGTTTGGAGAAGGCAGGTGCCAGCGGTTTCGAGAGGCTCCCAAGAAGCTTACACAAGCCTTACAAGCAATGCAGGATGCAGGCGTTCGCTTGGTCTTGACAGTTGTGAGTGGGGTCTGTGCCACGTACTGAATCGCCATGTTATGTAGAGAGTGCACACGGGGAAAAACATGCAGATAAATGAGAGATGTTCTTGTACATGTGTACTGGACAGCTATGCTTACTGGGGAGCCTAGGACAGCCTCTCTAAACCCTATTTCTTGCATGAGACACGTTGTGCAGTGCTGCGCGCAGCGTGGCAATCAGCACGCGCAAATGAATCCTTGTAGGGGGACATCATTGAGGGCCACAAGCCACCTGAGAGGATCCCTGGTGGATGCCCTGAGGATCGTGCTGACTTGGATGTCATCACGTCCATCTTCAGCACTGTGGAATGCTCTGTGGCGCACACTCTAGGGGTATGTTGATGCAGCTAATTGTTGGAAAAGATGTGCGCTTGCTGCTTCATTACAGTGTCCCATGGTTCACCGCTCTTCAATTCAAAAGTGTGCGTGCGTGTGTGCATGTATGTGTGTGTGTTTGTGTAAGTGGGTGTGTGGGGGTGTGGGGGTGTATGTGTGTGTGTGCGCCCGCTCGTGTGTGTGCATGTGCGTGCGTAAGCGCACTCGTGCATGATCTGCACACGGCTCCCACACATTGATTTGCGCGCCTAGGCTTGGGATATGGCTTGCAAACCATACATCAGCTGTAGTTATGAGCTGTCAGCGTCATAACTGTGCCCAGCTTCCCCAGGGCTTGGGCACTGCTGCAGCAGCCTTCTTGCAGTTGCAGCATTGCAATCTCAGCACACTTGCAACATGTATTTTGTTCTCAAATTTTTGTCATAACTTTCAGCACGCACTTGTCACAAGCCTATTGCCTGCCGACAGAGGGCTGCACAAGCTCAAAGAATAAAGCATGAGCAGGAAATGCATGTGTGCCCCCACACTGCAGAACCACTGTGTGTGCCTTGAGCGCGAGTACATAATGCAGCGCCTGGGGATGCCTGCGTGCTACTACGCCCGGCCCCTGTGCCTCGGATGGAAATTGCTCGTGCTGGACACCACAGACCTGTCCACTGGAACGGAGCACAAGCCTTGCTGGCCAGTGGGTGGGTGAAATGTGCTGCGTCACGCGCGCCTGCCACCTCAGCCTTGGCCTCCTTGGTCCCATGGAGCGTGCCTTGCGCGTGAGAGGTCATTTTTGTTGATCATACATAGCACAAGGTGTCATATCATGCATGCTGCAGCTCAGTGGGCAGGCCTGTAGTCCTGAACCTTCAAACATTGAGAAACGGATGTGCTGCGCTCCACTTTATCTGCTCTAGGACGCACCATGTACTGAGCAAAACTCACTTGCCTCGTCATTTCCAGCTTGACACCGTGCTCGCAGGTAGCCCCCAACTCGCAGCAGCTCAGGCATACTTGGATGCCCACCCTCTGGTGCGTATCTCTTGAGTTTCTTCAGTGAAGCTGTATCAGCAACATAGTGTGGGAAAACGTGATGCTTTGGAAGCCCGCGGATCAAGCTGTTTGAGTTTATAAATGGCACTCATCTGTCAAACAATACTTACCAAGGAAATTGTACTTATCAATGGAATTGCTGCAGGATGATGGCCCTAACCAGCATATGGTTGGCTGGAATGGGGGTGTAGGGTCTGAGCAGATGAGGTGTGTAATATTGACACCCATTATGTTGTTACTACCCCTCTCATAGTTCGTAGCTTCCTTGTGCTTGCAAGCAATGCTTTTCTTCTTCTGCACATGGTACTATTGTCAGAACATACATAAGCTATTGGCCAACTTCGTGGTGTGAGCTTGCTGGCATTCTTGACACTAGCAATCCAAATCGAAACTGTAGGTGGCTTCAGAATGAGCTGAAGACTTCTGAGCATGCTGGCGAACGCGTCATTATATCTGCGCATCATCCTTTAGGGTTGGGCAGTGCCAGGCGAACACACATGGTGCGTGCCTGGCACATTTTTGTTTGGCAAGTCACAAAATCAAGTTTTTGGCACTTAAATTCATGCAGAGATACTCCAGAACTGTCAGCGTCCAGATCCCTGGTGTTGTGTGCGGTGTACACTCGAGGTTGTGCTTGATTAAATTTGCTTGCTACCATGCATGAATAGAACATTCTTCCCGTCCATTTGTCCATTGGCATTGTGGCTATCACACGGACTAGCAGTTCATCATCCGATCGGACTAGAAAAAGTTGGCTCAAACTCTCCCTCCAGCCATGCCTTTTGAATTGTAAAGTCACTTCACTAAAGTGTGACAAAGATATGTGCGATGAAAAGGTGTACCTGCTTGTGTAAGGACAGTAGTGCACAAATGAACAGGACAGTAGCAGCTGTGGCTTTTTCAGGTACGTAGCCAATGGCCAGGGACACATTCCTAGTCGTCATGTCCTTCACTTTTCAGGAAGTTGGAGATCCATACCCTTTGCATCATTAGGTTCCACCCGGTGCGTTCATGCCATATCGGCTTTGAGTGAAAACATTGCCGTAAGCTGTGATGCCTCAGATCCCAATAGCACACTTCTTCCCTCAAAATTTTTACTTCTTAAGCCGTCACTTGAGCAACACTTGTGATAATTGAGTGCAGGCGTGGAACTTCGAAGAAGTGCAGGCAGTCATTTGCGCAAGCAAGGCAGTGGCTATGGTGCTGGCAGGTCACGACCATGTTGGTAGGTCCCCTGAGTGTCAATTGCACAAGTTCACCGTATGGAGCATGCCAAAGATGGTGGTCGGCTCTTCAAATCATGTACAGCTTTGTACTGGACTTATATTATTTCTCATGGTTATTTCTCATGGTTATTTCTGTAAAATCCTCAGCTGCCTTTTGCGCAACTACGTGTTTTCAAGTCCTCCTAAAGCAAGGCTCATCAACATAAGGCCATTGCACCATTCCGTTGCTCATCCTTTTCAACCATGCCCTTGGACACTTGCAGCACTTTATCCAACTGCCATAAGTAGGTGCTGTGACAGCAATTCTGCTCAGGCATTGCAAGGCGTTCATTGTGTGTAATGTCCTTGGTAGTTGAGCTTGCTCGCATCATTTCAATCCATTGAGCAAATACTTTTAAACTGCTTTTGCCCACCAAGCATCTTCATAGTCCATAGTCCCGGCCAGCCCACCATCGCACTTGATTGCTTGTCTCCTCAAAGTACATGCTATCTGCACCCATGAACTGTGTTCAATTATCTGCAAGCCACATTGATGTAAGCAGAGGTAAAAAGACATGGCAAGAAAAAACTTCCTGTCACCCTCCACCATGCTGCTGTGCATCTCCTTTGAGGAGGGTTGGAGGCTTCTCTTACAGAGATAACAGCACCATCACAAGGACAAGCTCAACCAGCAGTACCATATCCGCCACACCTCTCCTGTTGCCTATCTCTGCCCAGTACAACTGCTCGTCCCATGCTGCTCACACTGTTACTTCAGTTATCACTGCTGCTCCCGTTCCCAGAGGTTCAGACTCCTGTCGCATTTTCTGCAGGGGTGAATTGATGTGTTTTTGGCTGCAGCATCCATGAAGGTCTGACCCCCAAGCTTAAAAACACAGATTCCTTGCAATCACCACAATTTTGATTAAGAAGTCTTTTGGCCAGAATGTGTGTGCTAAAGCACACATTACCCTATTTTGTCCCTTTTGTTGCTCTATAATGGCAGACAGCAACTTGTCTGCATGAAGGCAGTACGTGGTGCGCCGCTCGTCTTTTGTACACATGACAGTCAAAACAATGGTGATGCCTACGATGGACAATATGATGAGAGAGGGGGCGTGCACCTGCGCCTGCCAACATGCTGGGTTTTGGTGACCCGGTGGTTTGGTGCGTGCATGTATAGCATGATGCATGCCTGCAGAGCATGGAGCACTCAGTGCCACATTGCTTGCTGACTGCGCGCAGGGGGCTATGCTCAATTAGGACATGTCCACTTCGTTACTCAGCCTGCAGTTGTGGAAGCGCCCTGTGGCAGCAATGCCTTTGGAATTGTCAAGTTATTCAGTCACAAAATTGAAATCGATGGCCAGGGATCTCAGGTGCCGGACCGCATTCTTGCACTGCAATAGACATGATTTTGGGAGGCCGTACTTGAAACTTTGTATGGGCAGAGCATGTGAGCTAATGCTGCTTGGTTGAGAGTGGGAGGAGAGCGCTGCTTGTAGGACAGAGAGAAAATATGCTTGTAAGGTTCATACAAGTTGCTAGCGTTTCGAGAACAATTTTACCTTTGGCACCAATTACCACTCACGATTGTATTGTCCACTGGACTGGTGGCACCTTGCCTGCAAGTGCTGTTTCTGTTCAAGTGTAGTTTATAAAGAAAAATAAACTACATAGGAAGTGAAGTACTCCCTACATCAATTAAGGAAAAAGAGTCACCTAGGGCCTAAGCACCGTATGACTCCTCCACCACCAAAGAAAACAAAAAAAGTCAGTGGGGATCAGGGGGATGACTAGCAGTATCCCATTCCTGGTCTTCAAGTTGATGATGATTTGCAGCAAAAGTTTTCTCAAGAGCGCGTCTGGGTACTAACAAGTTCATAAGCATTCTGGAATGAATGAGTATGAAGCTTCACTGCAAGCTTGGCGACTTGCTTATGAGGATGTAGACCGAGATGTTTCAGAGGCTCTAAAGTATAAGGGCTGTAGATGGTACCTCCCACTCCCGAAAGGATAGTGTGGAGGCTAACATTGGCTGCAGCTCGGCAAAGGTGTTGACAGAGCACGCTGTGCTGGTGGTGAGCGGCTTCAAGCTGGCTCATAAGCCTGTTATCTTTACAGCACTTGACCTCCACGCCTCATATCCCACTCCGATCAACCCGGGTCTTTAAGGACAAACTAAAAGCCCACATGAGCAAGCATCACAGACTTGGAGATGGTAATACCAACTCAGGTTACTATAACTATTGGAAGAGACTGCTCACTTCCGTGAATCTTACAACTATCAATTCTTTTTGGAGCAATACGAAAGAATCAATGTATCGCAGAAAAGGAATGTCATGAAATTTAGAACGGGCACTCTTTACACTCAGAAAATGGCCCACCTCTACGGCAGAGCCACTAATTCATCTTGTCTGTTGTGTCATCAGCCAGACAGCCAAATTCATATGCTTTTTGGCTGTCAGAATGCTTCAAATCAAAACATGGTGACTGAAAGACATAACATTGCTTCCAGGCTCATCATCAAAACCTTGAACAAAGGCGACTTCGGAGGAAACATCATTTTTACAGATATTGGAAGTGAAACACGGATGGCTCAACATAGCCTGGTCTTCCCGGCACATGTTGCCAACAGGACTTTACCCCAATGGCTTCTACCAAACCTTGCAGCAGATGAACTTCGATCCTGCTCAAGGCCAGATGCTATTTGCATAGTTAGAAACAATTACTTCTTCCTGAGGGAGAACACAGACACGTCTTGCCAGAGGAAAAACATGCACATCATTTTGCATATCAGCCTAAGCAAACTCATCACAGTGACCGATTGGAGTCCATGTCTATCACGCCAAAGAGGGGACTTCGCTGCGAGAGTGTGCGCACGTAAACAAGACCAGCTCACATTGCTCATAACATGCTCAAGAAGGTCAAATAAGGACGTGGCAACATAGGAGCACCCAAAAGCTTGAAGAATTAGGAGGAGAGAGGCAAACCAAGACTGATCAGACATAAATTTGCTGTTGCAACCTGAGGGGCCAGATCATCAATGGCAATCCACACTCTCCTCATCCTTAACCTCAGGTCAGCAGTAAAATTTGAGTAACAAATGGGGTTCACATGAAATAAGGCTTATGTATATGCTTCACGGCCCTACAGTCTCTCAAAGGTGCGCAAGACACCAGAACCTCAGAATCTTAAGCTTGAAGAAACTGACAAAGGGCGGCGCTGTTGGAGGACAGCACTGCTGTAATAAAACTTAAGCAGTGCCAAACCAATGAAATTGCAGAGGTGCGTGCACATACTCTCGTAGCACAGCCTTATCAGGCGCAGACGGCTCCACATTTAGTGTGCCCTTAAACAAATGTATGTGTGACGCCTGGAAAGAGGACCTAAAATCATTACCTTTGCCCAAGACTCCGAGCTCCAAACCTGACTGCCACACATCTCAGGAGGAACTACTTATGTCTTCTCACAGGGAATACAGGGAAGCAAAAGGCCTGTCGCCTGCTAAGGCATGTGTGTGTGTGGCAGGAGCGCTAGGCAATCGGGACCGCCGGCAGACAAGAGAAGATGGGGGCCGCCGCGCTGCTGGAGGAAGTGGCAGACCTGCTTTAACAAGGTGCATCATCAGAGCCAGGGGAGCAGGTGATCACTGTCAGATGCTCAGATGAAGAGGCCCAGACTTTCCTGATCGCCTTCTCCGCCCCTGACGGCCAGCCCCACAGCCCTACCCACTGGCCGATCTTGCCCTAGCAGCAGCAAATGCCACCCACTGCTGCCTGAGGAGAACCACTGCCTTGCAGTAGAAGTAAGCAAGGGGTGATGGGAGAGAGGAGAACGCAGGTGAATGCAGCCTGCACCCATGTGCAGACGCAATAGTTCACCAACTTGAGTGGTTCGCAGCCATGGCTTGCATGGTAACATAAGGGCATTGTGGTGTGCTCCCCCATGGGTATGGCGCAGTGTGAGTTTGCACAAGCACTGACATGACGAAGGCGACCGGGGCGCGTGGGTTGCAGGAACACGCAGCATTGCCCCAAGTTGAGAGCCAACACGCAGCATCAACTCATCAACTTGAAGGGGGGCGGGCAGTAGCACAAAGGGACCCCAAGAGCCACAAACCCACTCTGAACCTCTTGAACGATTTGAATGAGACCGAGGTAGTGGAGCGCTCCACTACCTCGGACTCATTCCGACCGAGCTAGCTGCACACTCTGATGACCTTCAGCTACACTACCTCAGTCTCATGCCGATCGTTTGAGAACCAGGGCTTGCAGCCATCGCAGCTGCTGAGCACAGCGCGGTAAGGGCGGCAAGCAGCGGCGTCTTGTGCTGGCGCTCAGCTCAGGGCTGGGCCCGGCTTATGGGCAGCACACCGCTTGAGGAGGACCACCAACCGGTCTACAGCGTACAAGACGGGCCCAGCCCATACCACCCAAGCATGTCCATTGCCCCCGGCTGCCCAGCACCCACAAGCTCTTGGATCCCCGCCCCAGGATGGACTGATCTGCAATTTTCTCTTCTTTCTTTTCTTTTCTTGCAATTTTCTTTTCTTTTCTTGGCCCCAGGGTGGACTGATCTGCAGTTTTCTCGGGCCCAAGACAAATGCTGATCAGCGCGACCACGCGCCCGCTGGGGGTGTGCCCATCATCACCTGGTTGCTTGCGTGCACACGCTGCTGCTGCAGGGGGACGGGAAGACACCATGGCTGCCAGCCATGTCGCCGGCCCTCACATCCACACCCCTTCCTTCCCTTGCGCCAAGAGCTGACCCACGTGCCCTTGCGCTCCATCCCAGCGGCACACCCGCTGTGCTGACGATGAGCCACAGCGCAGCTCCGAGACATGAGGCTCAGCACAGAGGGTGCAGGGACTGGGCAGGCTGCGCGCAATGTGGCAGGTGACAGTGCGCAGCCTAGAGCTGCCTAAGCAGCTGGACAGGGGGGTGCAGCAAATGCGGCTGTGCCCTGCTGCCGCGGCCTCTGAGTCTTACAGGCCATGAATGCAGGCACCAAGCCTCAACGCATGACGCCGATGCGTGCCGCCCCCAGCGCGCTGTACTTTGCGGCTGCGATGACTGCATACCCTAACCTGTAGCTCCATTATAGTAGAACGATCATGCAGATTGTTCGAGAGGTCCAGGGTGGGTTGTTGGCTCATGGGGGGGCCCTGTGCGCAACTGCCCGCCCCTTTTGATGAATCCATGTTGTGTGCTGGCTCTCGGCTTGGTGCGATGCTGCGTGCTGGCTCTCGGCGTGGTGCAATGCTGCGTGTTGGCTCTTGGCGTGGTGCAATACTGCATGTTGGCTCTCAGCATGGTGCAATGCTGCATGTTGGCTCTCGGCGTGGTGCAATCCTGCATGTTCCTGAGATCCACGCGCCCTGGCCGCCACCGTCATGTCAGCGCTTGCGCTCACTTACACTCACACTGCGCCATACCCCCGGAAATCACACCACAATGCCCTTATATTACCGTACAAGCCATGGCCGTGGACCACTCAAGTTGGTGAACTCATGCGTTTGCATACGTGCGCAGGCTGCGTACCGCTACATCCTCCTCCCTCCCAT
>LFIK01005455.1_pt1 | contig 10203 bp, 8 predicted proteins | sample 643401 | NCBI WGS metagenome assembly LFIK01 (sample SAMN03777447, study PRJNA286221) | soda lake metagenome | biome: soda lake; feature: Kulunda steppe; material: water; isolation source: sample T5-Br brine of Lake Tanatar-5 | place: Russia: Kulunda steppe | collected 2010-07
CCCCCCCCGGCATGATTCTTGTGGGATCTGCCTATTGGGAACTGTTGTTTTAAAGACATGTGCTTCCCCTGCAGGATATACACGGCTCCTGACAGAGCTCCTGCTAACAGGATAGATTATGTGCCTTTTTGTGAAGCTTTAGGTCGCACGCCAGCAGCCTTTAGGTTGCACATCATCAGCTTAAGGGTGTGTACTTCTGGAATAAGCATCAGATTCACATGACTTAGGTGGAATCCAAGGCGAACCTCCATTTCACCTTAGCTGAAATAGCAATGTTTACAGCCTACTCTGTTTATCTTTGAGCTCTGGAAGGGGTCAGGCATTGAAGACTTTCAATATTGGTATCAAGCAGTTATTATCCATGTCGAGCCCCCTCCTTTTCTTGACGACAATTTGGTTCACCTCCTTTGCCTTGTAAATATTTGGGCACCTTATTCTGATACGCATCCACGAGAGTGCAGCAGCAAACGCTCCACTTACCATAAATGGCGCGCCCTCCCTACAAATAGGGCCCTCCCTGGTCACGCATTTACCATACATCCTTCCCAGATACATGTTTTTTTACCTTCCTCGTGGCGTTATTTGCAGCACGTTTCAGACTTCGTGCCCACACTCTGCGAGTTGAAACAGTGACTTGGACTCACAATGCCCCTCCAATTTGTTACTTGTGCAATGCTAATGACCTACAAGATGAGCAGCATGTCCCTTTCCGCTGCACCCATTCACATATGGTCTCTCTCCGCAGGACTTATGCGTCTCTGTTTCCTCCCACAGGTTCCCACAGTGTGTCTGCTTTTTTGAACCAGAACACAATAAGCTATAGTATTTCCTTCATGCACTCTTGCCTTTTATGAGCATGCTAGCAGTCGCACTTCTTGACTGAAGGCCTTTTTCTTGTTAACCCTGTCAATGTTTGACCTTCCATCAGCCCAAACCTGATTCTCACGCTCAAATCATATTTTTCATGCACTTGCCGGCGTGGTGGCCTTCAATAAGAAGGCCTTGCCCCCTTCCTCTTGCTTCACGTCGTGTGACTCAACCGACACCTGAGATGCTGCATTTCAAACCCGCAGAAGTATGAAAGCAGGACCTCAGCAGTCAACCTAGAGCCTTTGGTTGCCGCCTTTGCTCTCGCTGAAGTTCACTTCAATGCACTCCCAACCTCTGTCCGCAGGTTCTGCTGGAGCCCTTGCAGACTGCTCTTGCGGACAATTGCCACCTGACAAGGAACACTCGCACAGTGTTTGAGGACAGCAGTTTCTCAGATCTCTTGCTCATTCAAGAAGACCTTGCAGGGGCAGGCTTATTGGCACCACATATACGTGGTATTGCCATCAAGTAGGGAGAACATTGTCTGGTGAGGCATGTCAGCCCATGCGTCTTTACAATTGCTATTATAAATGTAATGACAACACTTGTGCACTCTGTTTGACCATCTGCTTGGTCTGGCGTCCACTGCATTCCAAAAGCCTGATCACAGTTCCAGTCAAAAAATTCTCCTGGGCTTCATGGGCACCGTGCAGCAAAACACGCTGTCTCACATGTGCTTGCCTAATGCATTTCCTAAACAAGCAGCTCCCTTGTGTAGCGCCATGCATGGCTCCACTGTGGCTGGCACAGATCTATGGGCTGCAGGCCCTGGGCATTGCGCAGTCCAGCCTCACAGCCCTTCTGCAAACGTTGGTAAGGTTAAGGCTGTCGAGGATAAGGCCTTCAGTCAAGAAGTGCGACTGCTAGCCTGGTGAAAATTGGTAAGGGTAAGGGTGACACAGCTGCACTGCAGCTGGCTGAACAGAGGCGAAGCTCAGCTGAAGCCTGAAAAGCGTTCGCCCCTTGCCTAAATCAAAGAAAGACACGGCTGCCAAGAGGACAAAAAGTGCAAGCCATCATGTACAATAACGGTGAATGGCAATTGAGTGCTTCCAGATCCATAAGCACGTGTGTCCATGAGCTAGGAGGCATTATGATAATTCAAGGGGCACACCGCCTCACCTCGAGCAGGAGCTTCACGATCTCCACGTGACCTCTCATTGCCGCCCAATGCAAGCATGTGTTGTCCCCCTGGGCGCAAATGCAGTTTACAGCAGCAACAAGGAGATACATATTATGTTCAAGCCTGCATTTCAATTTTCGAGCAATGCTCTAAGTAGCATCTGCACCTTGTTGCATGGCACACGTGAATTACAAGTGTGGTAAGGGGTGGAGCAACACCCGTTAGTATTTTGGATGATGCGTGACAGCCTCACTTGCTCTGGATCAGGAGCTGAGGCAAGCCTCTCACTTATGCTGCATTGCAGCTTAGCAAGGTACTGGGACAATTTATGTTCTAGTACGTGCAGAAGCCCGCAGGCAAAAATACATTCTGAAAGGGCGCTTGGCAGATGCAAAACCTGCTCATTGCCCACAGCCAAAGATGCCTGTCCTCCTCTGCCAATGGTGCAGCTGGCAAGTTACAAGTTGTGGATTAACCGCCAACCAGGTCGTTAGGCTGATTGGTTTGTTGCTGGTCTTTGCCAGCCAAAAAACAGCACTGGTTCCTTTTCTCTTTCTGCCAATCCTTTTCTATGGAGGCCCCTCATATTACACACGCCTTGCCTAGTCAGACTGTCTTTGATTTTCTTTCTCAACGGCACAATAAACTCTGCCATTTCATTTCGGACCTTATGGAGAGACTTTCTTCTGAGAGAGCACACAACCAAGTCTTGACAGTGAAAAAGAATATGCACCTCATTTTGAACAGCAACACAGGAACACTAGTCACGGTGGCCATTTTCACCGCGCCAGATGGAGGATTCCACCACGAGAGTATGTGCTTGCAAGCGAAACCTGCTCACATTCCTCATAACATGCTAAGGGAGATCAAGGTGCAGATAGTGAGGAGGCATCAAGGGGGCACCCCCATTCCGCACCCGGGCGTGAATCAGCTTGAAGATCTAAGAGAGGACAGGCAAACCAAGAAATATAAGTCACCAGTCTATTGTCGCTTTCCAGAGGGTATATGTCAGCAATGTCCCTCCACACATTTCTCATCCTAAACCTCGGGTCAGCGGTGAAATCAGAGTAACAAATAGGGAGCCCCTGCAAGAAAGCTTGTGAATAAGTGTCGCAGCCTTGTAATCCCTCAAAGGTGCACAAAATATCCGAAGCCCAAGATGTTTTAGCCTGAGGCACCAGCTTCAGGCACCAGCTAGCAAGACTCACCAAGTCGATTGCATTGGGATCTGCACCGCTGTCCAGAAGAAAGCGTACGACATTCAGGTGGCCGTTGTGAGCTGCGCGTATGAGTGGTGTCTCTTTCATCTGCACGGTCCATAAATGAGAGACGACAATGGCAAAACATGAGGGACCCGAATTCTCAACACATGCGAGTGGCGCATGTGTGTAAATCAAAACACAACCAGATACGGTAGCAAGGGTTTTGTCTAACAACTTTTCATGTCGCTCAATTATTGCACCCAAAGCTCTAACATTGCTGGACCATAGAAAGAATAAAGTAATTGCTTGTTTTTGTAATTGCTTGTGTTTGCATTTGTGCTCTTGCATCTGTCTTTGGTTGTTATGCTCAGTAAGTGGGAGGTGAATGATGGTAACACAAGCAAGCTTACCACGTTCCGCTGCTCCATGTCAGCACCCTCATTTAGCAGGAGCCGGCAGCAAGACAAGTGGCCTGCAGGACATGCCAAGGGCTTGCGTGTCAGCTTGTAGTGCACATGCTGCAGGTCTGTCTGTTAAGCACTTCTGAGAAATTTTTTAACAGCTTCGTGTGTCTTGCATTCAAGCCAAATTCTTGACATGGACCTGGGTATGTGATCAGTCTGCAAGGACATTGCAAAAAATACCAGACGTTGAGTGTGGTAGCTTGCAGGGCTTGAGCATGAGGCTTGCCACTTTAAAATTTCAGTCACTTGTCTGCCCAAGTTTCAATCACGGATCACCACCCACCATTGCCCGCAGCGAGGATCAGAGGTGGGTCTCCACAATGATCTGCTTCATTCAATGGGGCCCCTTCGTAAATATGCTCTGCCACCCAGTCATAGTAGCCATCACATGCATCCCGCCAGATGTTGCTCTTCTCTGGGACAAACTTGCCAGACTGAAAGTGAAAGGGCCAGACCAAGATATTTTATTCTCAAGCACAAGATATGTGATGTGGTACGTGCGCAGCCGCAGAACAGAGGAGCTAGGGCTTCAGTGATCAATACAGCATGCGCGAAGCCCAGTGATTACACACACATACAGCAATTCAAACTTACTATTAAATCAAACGGCATCCTCTTAACTAAAATTCAAGGATGTACGATTATTTAAAGATTTGCCTGATTCCAGTCGGCCATCTACTCTTCCAAGAAGGTCACCCCTCAATCGACACGTCTTCTGGAACGCTAGCGGGCGTTATCAGATGGCAATTATTCTCAGCTCGTGCAGGTGCATGTCATCGTCGTATTGCACATAATAGAGGGAGTATCGAAGGTTTTATTTAGTGACGCATCTTGACACTGGTGCAAGTACTGTGTGGACTTCCCTGGTGGCGATTAGAAGTACCAAGCAACAGAAGTTAAGTCATCAACCTTGATGTGATCCATGCTGACACAGTGTCCCTATGACAGAGACACTTGTGCGGGGTTGCAAGCCTGGTAGGCTCGAGCCCTCGTTCAGCAGGTACAACTGCGTTACGCTTATAATTTTACCTTATAAGGGTAATTACCCTACACAGTGTTGATTGCAATAAAACAACACTGTGTTTCCGGAAGTCGTCCTGACACTTTTACACGAGTCTTCAACTAAGTGCACTGACCAATTGCATTAATCAATTTGTACACGCGTGCACGCGCACAGGACCCTGGCATGATGGTTCTCAACCACGCACCAGCATCAGAGCTTTGAAGGAATTCCCCAGCTTGCCCAAAGCGCAAAAGCCATGCGACAGAGGGCACATTATTGCATAGACCACGAGCTGCATCAAGCCTTGCGCTGTAACATCTCTACGGTACTTTACCCTTTTAATCCCCATCACGCACACACAGTTTGGCTGCCACGCCCTTCCCCTCCCCAGAGCCTCCAAGCTACTGCTTCCATCTTGCAGCAATGAACTTGGTTCTTTGCTTAGGTTATCGAGTGTTCCACAAAGCCAGAGAATAGAAATTCTTAATGACTGGCCCTCTTATCATAAGAGATGTATGATACATCACTGGCAGGCTAATATATCTCCAACCCCAACCGTCAGCTGTCAAATATAGTCTCAGCCATCAATTTGGCAAAGACATCGTTTAGCGTGACAGGTCATGCAAACCCTTAAACTGGATACTTCTTATACTACCAAAATGTTCTTCTCACTGTCCACAAAGTTTCAATGCTTGCCTTTGACGGAAAAACGTTTCCCACTACCACTTACCCTTAAATCAAAAGCACACTGTCCATTTTAAGGCCTCTACCGGTCTTCAATCCTCTGTCATGCCAGATTAGTGTCATTGCCGAATCAGTGCCACTGTCCATTTGCGGTTAGTTGGTTGGTTGATATTTTTTGTTGTGGCTAAATAACTCCCTTCCATTTACTTTAACCTTCCTCCCTGGAGCCCGGAGCACTCCTCAGAGGCACTGGCTGCCCGATCAGGGGCCTGGCGTTCCCATGCGGCACCCTAGTTGCGTCTGAATAAGGTTGAGAGCAGAGAGGCAGAGGCGCCTGTGGAACATGGATGGGTGGCATCAGCATGACATGCCCTGGCGCAGATCCAGCCAGTGCGTACAGAATTGAATCTAGGCCCTTTGTATCATGGTTTAAGGCTGCTCTGGACAGGCGAGACCGCTTCTCCTCGCCGCCCCCACATTTATGGTGCAGACATCATGTCCCTCAGACGCTGAATTCTTCATGACAGCATGACAGCTCCTTATATCATCTGACAGACAGTGCCTTCCACATGTCAGATTTTTAACACACACACACACCAAATACCCTAAGAAAAAGAAAGAAGAGTTACGTTAGCAGTTAGAAACTCTCCCTAATTAAAAAAGGGGCCACCTACTAGCAGGGCCTAGGCATTATATCAGAGGGGGCTATCTGATGCCCAAAATGGGTATGGTTTTGGCATGATCCCAGGGCATGGGCGCCCTGACGTGAAGTTTTCAAGCTTGGGGTCAGATGGTAGCCCTGCTTGCACTGCACGTCAGGGCGCCATTGCCTAATGGGCCGCGGCGTGAACCCTACTTTTCACAGCCAGATGTCCACAGCAGGTCAGCCACTGCACCAAATTACATGATTTTTGGTGTTTTGGTGCTCTTGTAATAAACGAACATCATTGCAAAAGAATTGGATTGAATCCACTGAGTGGTTGGTGAGATGTGCATTTTGGGTGATTTCCCTTAGAAAAAGCAGCAAAAGGGGTGCCAAAGTGGGTCAAAATTCGACCCCCTTCAAACCTCAGTTTCAACATCCAGTGTCAATAAGCAACATAATAGAAGTATGTTGATGGTGTTTTAGGGGTAAAAAGACGTGTGGTTGGGTCGTGTTGAGGGCATACGTGGGCTGTTTATGCCAAAATAGGCCAAAAACAAAGGCTGAGAACCCACCCAGGCCACCAGAGGCGTCCATTTCATCCCAAATTCTGCCAGTAGCCTAGTTACATGATAAAAATACAATTTACATCAAAAAAGGATCATACCCGGACTTTGGGTCAGATGACCCCCTGTGGCATTATATGACCCTATACCAGCAATTTGCTGGCAGCAAAGCAAGGCGAAAGAAGTCAATGGGGATCGGGAGGGTGACTGGTAGTACCCCACTCCTGTCCTTGATGATGAGAGGCGTTACAAGGTTTCTCAAGAGCGCCGCGCGGCGTCTGGTATTCACAAGTTAGTAAGCATACTACGTAGTACTGAATTGTTAGCATGAAGATCCAGAGTGAGCTTGGTAGCTTTTTAAGGGTCAAGACCAAGGTTATTGAAAGGTACTCTTTAGCCACCGCAGCTGGAGGCAGACCCCTAACACCAGCCACAGCTTACCAGCCCAAATAGACTCGCCCCGAGAACCTCCCTCGGCAGCATTGCACCACCTATCTCATTGAGATCAAGCTCGGTAAAGACACTCGCCCTGAGCAGCAGCTTCAAGCTGCCCATGCTCAGCACGGTAGCTTTAGACGCAGCATTGCAGGAGACCATGTTCTTCATGTCATTCTCTTCAAGAGAACAAGTTGAAGTTCAAGTTGGGTGTAGGTGGTGTTATTCACATTCCTCACACTTTGGTTCCTCTGAAGAGTCTCAGCCTTGATTTGCAAAGAGTCAAGAAACTCGCTCTCAAGCTTCATGCTCATTCTGTGCATTATGCTCATAAGCTTGTGCAGATCAAACGTTCTCTTGAGCATTCTCCTCACCTTCAAACTAATCAGGAGAGGTCTGCTGGATTGTCTGCTTGCAACCCTCCTGATCCCCATATGACTGCCCTTTTCTTCTCTGTTAAAAGGGAAAAGAAAAAGAAAATTGAAAAACTACGCAAGCAGTAGAACACCCCCTGCATCAATTAAGGAAATGGAGACACATTGGTCCAAAATTAAGTACCGTATGCCAAACCCCCACCAGGGATAAGGAAATGAGAAGTACACCTGGAAAACCCCACCCAAACTTCCACACAGTCAAAAGCAGGGGCAAAAACCAGACATACCCACCCAATAAAGCAGGTCCCAAGCATGCAGCCCAGGCCTAACTCCCTGCCCACCAGACCAAGAGGAAGAGCAAGCACAAAAGAAACCAACAGAGGTCAAAAATAGCTCAGCACCTTAAGACCCACTTTTCTTACCAAGTGTGGGGCTTTTCTTCCCAAGTGGCCCCTATTCCTTACTTGATGTAAGGAGCTTTTTTGCTGCCTGCGTAGTTTCTCTTTTCTTTTTCTTTCCTTAATGAGAGCACCATTTACAGCTGTAAGTGCTGTAAATGGGTCATCCCATTTGCAGAAGGATAGTGTGGAGGCTGACTTTGGCTGCAGCTCAGCAATTGTGTTAGCCAAGCACGCTGTGCTGTTGGTTGGCGGCTTTTGAGCTGGCTCCTAGGCCTGGTATCTTCTTTTCACTGTAAAGACTTGTTTGTGTGCTCTCTCAGAAAGAAGTACTTGTTCCTTTTCCCCCTTTCTGCCAGTCCTTCTTCCATAGAGGCCCCTTGTATTTTGCATGGCTTGCCTAGTCAGATTGTCTTTGATTTCCTTTCCCAAAGGCACAAAAAACTATGCCATTTCATCTTGGACATTATGGACTATTTTTTGGCTGGCAAAGACCAGCAGCAAACCAATCAGCCAAATGACCAGGCTGGCGGTTAACCCTAACTTGTAACTTCAAGTTGTAACTAGGTCTAGTATCTTTGCAGTACAAATCTTCCATGAAATGGATGCTCCGCTGATTGGGTGGGATCTGAATTGAGTTCTAGACCCTGGACAAAGGCTGATAGGTTGGTGCTGTCGCTGAAAGCCCCCCATCCCCTTTTCACCCTGCCAAGCAGAGCCCCGCTGCAACCTGCCCACTGCAACCTGCCGCACTTACTAAGTGCATTAACAGTATTAATGCACACCTAGACAGGGCATCCTGTAGGTTTCTTTGTATAGCATTTCCGTTACTAGTATAGCGTCTGACGCTATACTAGTGAGTAGAGTCTGGACGACTATCAGTGAGTCTTTGCCTAAATGGGAAGCAGTGAGGGGAAAGCCATTCAGGGATGGCGCTATTGGTAGATCCTTCAGGAATCTGTAACTTTCATGATGTCAAGCGGTACGCCTGTAGACTGGTTATGAACTTTATAACCAGTCTACACCTGTAGGCATTGAAAAAAAAAATCCCTGTAGGCATTGAAAAAAAAAATCCCTAGGTATTTACAGAAATTAGGACGAGGCATAATGCCTTATATGATATAACACTTCCATGGTGGCCACCAGAGGGATAGAAGGAAGAAGTCAATGGGGATCAGGAGGGTGACTAAAATTCCCATTCCTGACCTTGGCAATGAGCGGTGGTATAGATACCTAAAGCCTTTAGTAAAGGCTAAAAAGGCTTGCTCCTTAAAAGCTAACAAGTCTCACTGCTGGTCACCGACGGTCGTCCAGATGTCGTAACATGTCCACCCCAGGTATGCGTTGCGAAGTTGGCTAGGTGTCATAATAGTATCGGGAATAAGTATCCAATGTCCACCCCAGGTATACCCTTAAAAAAAAGAAAAATACGCAGGCAGATGAAGCCCCCCGTATAAAATTAAAAAGGGAGACAGAATGGTCCCAAGTGCCATATGCCAGCCCCTCACCAGAATGCTTATCAACCTTCTACTTGTAGTACCAGACATGCTCTAGACATTAATTATGAGGACTCTCGTTATCAAAGACAGGAATGGGGTACTGCTAGCTGCTCTCCTGATCCCCATTGACTCCATTTGTTTCAGTTTCGCTGGTGGAGGGGGCATACAGTCACCGTATGGCACGGTGCCTGGGCCCTAGGTGAGCGCTTTTAGTTTTGGTTTGGGCTGCAGGCCTTTTAGGCTTCACTGAGCGTGATGAAATGCAAGTCAAATGTGGGGCACTAGGTACATGAAGCAAGGAGCTGAGATGGGCTGCCCTCTGCAAACAGTTCACGTATGCATGCTTAAAGGCATCTTAGGTATGAAGCGCACCACTCCCAACTGGTCTGTGTTACGTGAGTGTGGCCAAGAGCCCTTGCAATTCTATTGGTTCCGAGCGGCTGTGAGATTTTATAATGCTCTGCTATGCAGTTTTAGTAGCACTCTTGCCAAAGTCCTCAAGGCTGATATTGGGATGAGCACTATCAACAAGAAGTGCTGGAGTGCTGAGTTCTTGGATGCTTTACATGATTCGGAAAGGAGCGGTGATTTCCAACATCGCGTGAAAACATTCAATGTTGGAAGTTCCAAACGATCCCACAGTCAGAATTTGTTGTTGATGTGAGGAAGAGGTTGACTCAAACTCCTCGGAGGAGTATCTGGAACCAGGCAAACCAGCCAGACAATGAAGATCAGACGGACAAGGCTGCAAAACATCATAATTGGGTTGCTTTGCCTCTTTTAGGTCGGTGACTGTTGATGGACTGCCGTTTTCTGTACCTAGGTATCTGCATCTGGATTTGGGCAACGTAGCACGTTTCAGGTTACATTCCCATGCGCTGCATGTCGAGACAAGAAGCTGGGAACATCATGATGGTACATGTGATAAGAGTGGCTTGCAGG
>LFIK01005456.1_pt1 | contig 10201 bp, 5 predicted proteins | sample 643401 | NCBI WGS metagenome assembly LFIK01 (sample SAMN03777447, study PRJNA286221) | soda lake metagenome | biome: soda lake; feature: Kulunda steppe; material: water; isolation source: sample T5-Br brine of Lake Tanatar-5 | place: Russia: Kulunda steppe | collected 2010-07
CAAGCCGGATAGCTTCGGCCTTGAATTCATCCGAGTAATGCCTGCGTTGTTGCTTCTTCATTTTGGTTCACCTCGTTAAGGGATTGTACTCGCTTAACGCGGTGTCCAGAATCAATGCAGGGGATCAATTCTGGAAATTACCCAAAAAGTGTTCATGTTCAGCCAGAATCAGCGTTCACGTTGGATCAGAACGGGTGTTCACGTTCGGCCAGAATTGGTGTTCATGTTGAGCCAGAATATGCAGCCTGACTCAGCGTCAACGCAACCCCGTTGCCGAGACTGAGCACAATGGTCCAGGCCCAGTTTGCCCCCTGTCCCGCCCAAGGCGCTGCCGGCCAAAGACGCCAGGTCGGCAAAGCCGGAGCTCGCAGTGACTGAGCTTGAGGACCGGTCCGGTTGCTCTGATTCGTCGACAGTCTCGGCAGAAAGCCGCTCGCGCCAGTTGCAGAAGCTGGCATAGCCTAGACCGTGTTGCTCACAAAACCGGGTGGCCGGTAGCCCGCTGCTCGCCTAATCATCGATCAGTGCTTGCCACTGCGCGCGGGTGCGTCGTGTTGTCATGTTGAACTCCTCGTCGTGTGCGTGACAAGGGCACTGTACGAGGAACTGCAAAGTCAGGGTAGAACGCCTGAAAATGAACGCTTACTTTTCTTCGGCTTCATGATCAGAGTCGCTGTAGGGTTTTCATATCCAGAATAGGGTTTATCGGTTGATATATTACCTCATCAACGGCCTGAACGTCAGGCACTGCAAAGGCTCTGGGGTTTTGAAAGGCGAACTACTTAAGAACAGGCTTCAGAATATATTCAATTAGGTCCAAAAATTATAACACTATTTAGTAATGGCAAAATAATATCCATAAACGTCATTGGCCTCTTCTTCTGCTCAACGCCGATTACAATATAATTTCATCAGGTGCCATAGAAAAGCCGACTTTTGATGATGTCTCAGCCTCATTGATACCAGAAAATATTACTAACATTCATTTCGACTTCTCTAATTTAGAAATCTCTCCATACGACACTATGAAACAGACCGGGAACAAAAACCCTAAAAACCAGTTATCAATTACCATTTTTTTGACATATTGGTCACCAATAACCCATAAAACAAAAAGCCCAGCCAATATTATTGCTGTAAACGGGACAGTAATAGCCTGAATAAAATTAGTGAATTTTTTGTCATTCCACTTGCTATATCTGATCATCAAAAGAGACAAGGCTAACGTCATTATTAAAACTACAAACTTAAGAAACTCAACAGGGTACCCTCCATCAGCTATTTGTGAAGCCACGGATTCATGATAGACAACAACACCACACATGGTTAGCAATATTAATATGGTAAAATTTTCTATTTTGCTTTTATTCATATTCTAATCCGTACATTCAAAATACCTATCGATCTGTGTCACAGTCGACATACCAATGCCTGTATAAATTGAGGCATCGTAACCAACCTGATAGCTAAAAACACCTTCGGAGTTAGCATCTCCCAAAGTCGTGTAGCTTACTGAAAAGCCCATCATTCCTAAAGCCCAAGATGCCGATCCATAAATCGCCTGACCTCCAAACACCAACGGATCCGGAATTTCGTTGTCATCCACAAACCTAATTTGTTGCGACTGACCGGCAGAAAGCCGCACACCTATGCCGGCAGCTGGCCCCCCTGCTATTACGGTAACGTCTATAATTTCTCCTGTTTCAGGATCTGCAGTTGATAGCTCATATTTAAAATGTGTTGCGCCAACGCCGGGAATGCCTGCAATCGCTGTTACATTCCCGGTCCACTTTACCAGCCCCATGGGATCCACCGACCGCAGAGGGTTGCCGTTCACGTACGCGTAGGTACTTAATCCGCCATCAAGCCCAATCGGATCGCTTGTGATGTATCGACCAATCGCCGGATCATAGTACCGGTGCCAGTTGTAGTGCAACTCGGTTTCGGCGTCGCAGTACTGCCCGGGAAACCGGAGGTTGAAGGTGACCTGTTCAGTTTGGATGCGGGCGTGACCGAAGGGGTCATGGCGGGCGTGCCAGACGATATCCTGGTTATTGTCTGTGAGCGTGTGGGCGGTGCCCAGGTGGTCGCTGTGAATAAAATACAGCTGCTCGTTTTGCACCATAGCGATTGGCGTGCCACGTAGGTATATGTATTCAGTCGCTTGGTTGGTGTTTCCAGCACCGTATTCGCCCAACAATTGACCATCGCTCAGGTAGACGTAGTCAGTGGTGGCTCCGCCGCTGCTGGGATTGCTCTCAGCCAGGACCCGATAGTGCTCTGCCTGCGCGCTTGCTTCTTCTGCCAGCATCAGGGATTCGTCGATGATGGTTTGCAGGTCGTCACGCTGGGCGGCGTAGTCGTCGGCCAACTGTTGCTGTTCGGAGGCATTTGCCTGGTCGCTGGTCGCTTGGTCCCAAAGTGTATCGGCCTCCTCCATGGCCAGTTGGGCCTGTTCTTGCCGCTGCTCGGTCCACGACTCATGAATGTCAGCTGCGGTTTGTGCAGCCCACGCCAAGGCTTCGAGCCCTGTATTCTTTATGCGCTGCCAGATATCGCTGGGAGGCTGCTGGCGTTCATTCCTATATCCGTCTGCCCGTGCTTGCCAGTTGTCGGCTTGAGCTTGGGCCGTATCGGCCTGTTGCTGCAGGTTCAGGGCCTGCGTTTCGCGGTCGGTTGCCTGCTGGGTGCTCTGTTCAGCTTGCTGTTGCAGATGATCGGACTGTTCTTGCGCCGCAGTCGCGTTTTGCGCCAGGTCATCTACGTCCTGTTGGAGATCGTCTGCTCTCTGCCGCTCCTCATCCGCAATGGTTTCCTGATCTTCGGCCAAAGCTAGGTAGTCCGGAGTTGCGTCGCCAGTGGTTTTGCGGATAGGTTGGCGCCAGGGGTTGTAGTCGTACTCGGCGACCAGGTCGTCGGTGACCCGATCATTGACTGAAGCCAGGTGACCGTCGGCGTTGTAGGTAAACCGGTGGCGGTCATTGCCGAGCAAATTCCCCACATCGTCGTAGCGGTAGTCGATATCGGCACGGCTTTGCAGCCAATGGCTGTTTGAGTCGTATTGGTAGTGCTCCGTAGTGTCCTCATCGGCATAGGTCAGCCGGTTGCCAATGCCGTCGTAGCTGAACTGCTGCTGACCATCCGCATGGTCCGCGTCGATCAATCGGTTCAGGGAATCGTAGGCATAGTATCGGGACGCCTGGCTATTCTGCCCGTCCTGTATCTGCGCAATATTGCTGTTCAGGTCAAATTGGTAAGCGGTGTCCTGGACATCGCTTTGGATGCTGGCCAGGCGGTAGTCGAGGTCATGCTGACGCTGCTCTGTAATCCCGTTGCCAAAAGTCAGGCTCTGCACAGGGCCAAATGGCAAATACTCCAGGTCTTTTACTACGGTTTGCCACGGACCGCTGGCCTGAGCACGGGTACGCAGTGCGGTTAGCTGTCCCTGGTCATTGTACTCGTGCCCAAGGATGAGCCCACTTGGGTAGCTGAGTTCGCTCAGTTGACTGAGGTGGTTATAGCGATACTGCGTGGTGTAGATCTGTTCGCCAATGGCTCGCTCTTTGCGGATCGCCTGGCCAAGATCGTTGTACCGATAATGGACGTGGCCACCAGCAAAGCTAACGGCGGTCAGTCGACTGAGGCCGGAATTGCCGTTATCGGTTGAATCGTAGGCCAGCAGAATGTTGCGCGATGGGTCCTGCGGGTATATCTGCTGGATCAAGCGGTTCAGGGCATCGTAACGGTATTCGGTGATGTTGCCGAGATCGTCGGTACGACTAATCAGATTGTCGGCTGCATCGTATTCGAAGTGGGTGGTGCCGGTGTCCGGGCTGATCTGAGTAACAAGGTTGCCAAAGGCATCGTATTCATAACGCGTGGTCAGCCCTTCTGCGTCAGTGACAGCGCTTATCTGGCCCTGTTCATTGTATTGAAAACGGGTTTCGCCGTACGCGCTATCGACCAGAGTTTTTATTCGATTCAGGGCGTCAAATTGATGTTCGGTGGAGGGGTTGTGTTCCGGGTCTGTGGCCCCGGTCAGGTTGCTGTTGTTGTCATAATCCAGAGACGTGGTCTGCTGGTCAGTGCCACCCATGTGTTCACGCAGTCGATTGAGGTTGTCGTACACCTGTTGCTGTTGATGGACTAGTTTATGGTGTATATCGTGAATGCGGGTGGAGATTATGTTGCCGGCGGAGTCCAGGTCATAGGTGATGGAATCGCCCTGAGCATTGCTGAGGCCAACCAGTCTTTGGGCGTTGTCGTACTGGTAATTCAGATGCTGGCCGTCCGGGGTGTGGACCTCTGCCAGCAGTCCGGCAGCGTCATACATGTATGCGGTGGTCAGGTCTCCGTTGGCAGCGGCAATGGTCTGTTCAACGACTCGGCCTTCCCAGTCATAACTTACCTCAGTGACAAGACCATTGGGATCCACAATGCGTTGCGGTAAGCCCGCCCCTGTGTGATCTTCATAGCGCGTGACATGCCCGAGAGCATTGGTGACGCTGAGCAGGTTGCCAGTGGCTGAATCATACTCATACTCGGTAAGCGCGCTCACATCGGTACGAGGTCCTATTTCCGTAAGGACCTGCCCGTTTGCGTTGTAGGTGTAACGGGTGGTGCGTGACTCATCGGCCACCGAAGACGCGGCGGTTACAGTCTCGCTGACCACTCGCCCCTGGTCGTCATACTCCAGGGTGCGCAGTTGGTTGCCCTGCTGCTCGGTGTGCAGTCGCTCCATATCACCGACCCAGGTAAACAGGGTAGTGCGCTCTTCCGGGGTATCAACGGCCTCGGTATGCCGGGTTTTGCGACCCTGCTGGTCGTACTCCCAAGTATGGCGGTGGCCATTAAAGTCGATGTGTTCCTCCAACAGCCCTTGCGCGTTGAAGTGCCAATGCTCTGCACCGATCTGACAACCGTCACAGTGGGTCACCTCTCGTTGCGTTAGACGATAAGCGCCCCGGAACCGTCCGTAGGCGAAATGCTCTTCTCGGTATTGGTCGGACTGTGTATCGCGGAAATAGCGCACGTTGGCGGCATTGTCTTCCGGGTAGCTGACCGTGGTTCTATCAGCGCCGTCGTGATGTTCAGTGGCAACGGCGCGCCCGGTGTCGTCGTAACTAAAGGTGGCGAACCGGTGACCGCGCTCGTCGATGATACCGGTGAGGTGTTGCGGGAAATCGTCCAGTTCATAAAGATACTGTCGCTGCGGGCGCTCTCCTCCAGCGGCTGTAGACGGATAAAGCACACGCACGAGGTTACCCTCGTTGTCGTACTCGTAGTCAATTCGATGACCATCCTGGTCGATCAGGCTGATCAAATTGCCATCAGTATCGTAGTCGTATTCCAAAGATCTGCCAAACCGGTTGATTTGGCGCTGCAGGCGTTGTGTGCCCAGGACATCAGCGTATTCATATTCATAAACTGGATCAGTACCGCGTTGTTTCTGCGCTACTGACTCCACCTGATAGTCTGAGTTCAGGTGAAATGAACGGCCATCATCCAGGCTGAGTGTGTAGCCACCTGATGCACTCACATCCACGCTGATGGAAGGCAGTCTGGGGTTGCTTTCCCATTCGCCATCAGCAGGCTTGAACAAAGCTCGACGGAGATGACGACCCTGAGTGAGGATCAACAGCTCTGCACCGTCCTCAAGCTCCAGATGCTCAGCATGCGGCATTCGACTGGCCCACAACCTTGTCGTGTTGTCCTCATCTTCGGCGGGAGACGTATAAGTGCGTTGGTGGACCAGCGGGTCAGGCCCTGCACCCGGGTAATCGATTTCCGTTTGTATTTTCTGGCCGGTGGCGCAGTCAATGGGGTTCCCGACTTCAGTAGAGACACCGTCGGCGTCGTCACATCGGGTGTGGACTTCGTCGAGCACGACCGTCGGGCACTGGTTATCTCCTTCACCGTTAACGTTGCAGGACACCTGGCCACTGTCCCAGTCAACCGCCGACTCGGGTTCGGATTCAGGTTCGTAATACAGCGTCATGTTGTCCGAGGCACTGCACCCGCCGACACTGCCGGATACCGACAGATGATTGGCCCCGGGCTCCAGGGTGATGGATACACCACGAGTGCGGAAAAACGTCATGGCGGTCGTAAAGGTGCCGGTTCGATTAAAAATGGCCGAACCATTGAGTTCTGTAGTCACCGTACCGGTATTGCCCAGTTCGGCGCTGGCCCCGCCCTGGCCATATACAGTGACGTTTGGGCTGTCGACCACCGCGCCATCATCCGGCGAGGTGAAATTAAGCGTACATTCCGACGCCGCTGCGAACCCCGATCCGACAACAAAAAAGATCGAAGACACCATCCATGTCCATACCGTCCTTTGCATGACTCTGTCCTTGATAATCTGCGAAGTTGGCAGTCAGCCTAGCGTAGGTAAGGGGTCAAAAAACACTAGCCCAAGGTTCAGGGTTATCCGGAGTGTGAAACAGTAGACACTTTGGTGGTCGGGCGCCAAGTCAGGAGCCACTACCCATCAGTTCGGTGGGTGTGGTTTCAAAGCCGCAGTGGAATGGATAATTTGACCTGCCCCCAGAGTTTAATCCAACTGTTTCTAGCAATGTTCGTTACTGTTGATCCGGTTGTTCCTCGTCGCTGAGCTCAAGTCCCGAAAACCGCTCGACCAACTAGTCCAGCAGTGCCCGCACCCCAGGTAACAGGCCACGTCTTGAGGGCATGACCGCGTGTATCACCTCGCCTCTGGGCGCCCAGTCGGGTATCAGGGCCTTCAGCTCGCCTCTTTCCATTTGCCGGCGAATCATCATGGTGGGCATCTGCACCACGCCCAGGCCAGCCACTGCCGCCTGGCGCAGCGTGTTCATGTTACACGTGATCAGGCGTGGTGAATGCTCGATGCGCGCTTCAGCCAGCTTCGGCCCGATCAAGTGCCAGATATGGCGCTGCTGAGGCGTACCCAGTGACAGGCTGGGCAGTGCCGACAGATCCGCTGGCACCTTGGGGTAGCCTGCTTGGGTGAGCAATGGCGGGTTGGTACTCACGAATCATACATTCTGCGTTCATTGCTCAACTCCCTGGCTAACTGCCCTGTTCACTGCCACTCGTTTTCATCCCTATCCCACAGGAGGTCAGAGCATTCCACCCCCGGGGCATTCAGGGAGCGGATAATATAAGAAGCGCCTTGATAATTCCATGCAGCGCCCTCCCGTGCTATCGCCGTTCGGGCTCAATGCAATACAGGACTGGAAGACAAAGAAGTACCGCCCGCAGATCGAAGTGAGGCAGATCATCAGGTAGCTCACAAGCTACATTGCTGCAGCACATTTTGTTCATTAATTTATAGTGTTCATTTTATATGAACATTGTGTATAATGAACGAAGTTTTCTACATTGAGAATTCAGGACATGTCCACTGAAGCCGAGACAGCCACCGCTGCTGTTGCAGCCCTAGTCAACCAAACCCACCTGAATGTGGTACTGGGACGTTCTGACGAACCCAGTCATCAGAAGACGCCTGGATGGGTACATATCACAAAGCACGATATACGACTGCGAACGGTTATCAAGAATTCGGCTGCCCAGTCTCACCTGGGCGCCCTGATTGAGCGTGTTAGACAGACCGGCAAGCCAGAGGAAACATTGCTGATCGCCGACTACATCAACACTAGAATGGCGGAACAACTGAAAGAAGCCGGGGTACAGTTCGCAGATACAACGGGCAATGCATACCTCGACCAAGCACCCGTGTTTATCTATATCCGGGGCCATAAACGAGTATCAACCAAGGTCACGCAACAGGAAACCGGCCTTGCCTTTCAGAGGGCCGGCATGAAAGTCATTTATGCCCTGCTCGAAACACCGGAGCTGGTTCAGGCGCCGTATCGTCAGATAGCGGAACGCACAGGGGTCGCGCTTGGCGCCATCAGCGCCATCATGAAAGACCTCGTGGCACAGGGATTCATAACAGGCCAAAAAGGGAGTCAACGCCAACTGACAGACCGCGACCGCTTACTTGAGAAGTGGGTGGATGCCTATCCGACCCGAGTTCAGGCCAAGCATCTGATTGGCCACTTTACAACCGATACACCGGATTGGCGGAAAGTGATCAATGTGCAGGATTTTCACGCACTCTGGGGCGGCGAAGTTGCGGCAGAGCATTACACACAATACCTGACGGCCCGGAACGCCACTCTCTATATTTCCGGGCAAGACCTGCCAGCCCTGGCCAATGCAGCACGTCTTCGGAAATTCAAACCCCATGAGGCACCGACAACACTGATTGAGATCTTCACTCCTTTTTGGAACACAGAACACTCTCTGAATAATGCCGAACAAAATCTAGCCCCGCCCTTGGTTGTATACGCGGACCTGATAGCAACCGGCGACCCGAGAAACATTGATACGGCAGGCAGAATTCGTGAACGCTATCTCGATTGATCTGACACATAAACTGCCACAGGGTCTAACAGAGCTCTATTCCTGCATTGAGGGGTCGGCTCAGGCACTGGGTATAGAGACGCTGATAGTCGGCGCCATGGCCCGGGACATCGTGTTGGTCCATGGCTTCGGCGCACGTATTGAACGGGGTACACGGGATGTCGATTTCGGTATCAATGTTCGCACCTGGCATGATTTCGACAACCTCAAGGCACGACTTCTCGACAAAGGGTTTACCGCAGACCGTAACCAGGCGCACAAGCTGCACCGAATTGACTCGACCGGTGCACCCTGGGAGGTCGACATCATACCCTTCGGGCCTGTGGCTGGTGACAACCAGACAATCCTTTGGCCACCCGACAACGCTGTTGCCATGAGTGTATTGGGATTTCAGGAAGCGCTTGAACACGCATGGGTAGTCGCAATAAAAGATGAGCCAGAATTCAGTTGTAATGTCGCCACGCCTGCCGGTGTATGTCTGTTGAAGCTTATTGCATGGACAGAACGTGACAGACAGACCCGGAAGAAAGATGCGAGCGACCTGCTGTATCTGATGGCAACCTATCACTGTATCCCTGACGTAGAAAATGCCCTGTACGAAGAAGGATATGCAGAGGCGAATAATTGGGACATGACACTGGCAAGTGCAATGAAGTTAGGCTCCGATACAGGTGCTATAGCCCAACAAGGCACTGCTCGCTACATTACTGAGAGCTTGATTCACAAGCCCCAAGTCATGGCCGACCTGACCAATGACATGATACGCCAGTCTCCAGATTCAAACGGCCAAGTTGAACTGATATTGAACACCTTTGTGGCTACCTTGACCTGACCCCAGTATTTAATCCAACTGCGTCTTAGTAATGTCCGTTGCTTGTGATTCTGTTTTCTTCTGTCGGGCTGCAGCTGCAAACTCCAGAGGTGTCATATACCCCAGTGAAGAATGCGGCCGCTTTTCATTATAGTCCAAGCGCCAATGCCTGATCTCTTCCCGAGCATGTGCCAGGTCTCGGAACCAGTGTTCATTCAGGCATTCATCCCGGAACTTGCCGTTGAAGCTTTCGACATAGCCATTCTGTGTCGGCTTTCCAGGCTGTATCAGCTTCAGTTCAACGCCGTTTTGATAGGCCCACTGGTCCAGGGCTTTACCTGTGAACTCGGGCCCCTGGTCGGTTCTGACGGCTTTGGGGTAACCTCGGAAGGCCGCTATTCCATTGAGCGTTCTGGCTACCTGATCACCTGATATGCCATGCGCCACCGGGATGTCCAGGCACTCCTTGGTGAAGTCATCCACGATGGTCAGGGTCTTGATACGGCGACCATTCGCCAGCGCATCCATTACGAAATCCATCGACCAGGTATGATTCGGCATGTCCGGCAATGTCAGTGGCTGGCGTTCGACCATGATGCCCTTGCGCCGTTTGCGCTTTCGGACCGCGAGGCCAGCTTTCCGGTACAGTCGATACACCTTTTTGTGATTCACTTCAGCGCCCTCCCGCCGCAACATCTGGTGCACCCGCCGGTAGCCAAACCGACGGCGTTCAAAGGCTATGGCCTGGATGCGTTCTGTCAGTTCGTGGTCTTCCGGTGAACACACGGACTGATATCGCATCGTTGCGCGGGATAACCCGACGAGTGAACAGGCCTTGCGCTCGGATATCGGCGTCTCCGACAGCATTGTGCGCACGGCCTCGCGCTTGTTCCCGACGGTCAGTACTTTCGGCTTAGAGCGGCCTTCAGGGCCTCCGAATCCAGCATGGACTCGGCCAGCAGCTTCTTCAGTCGACTG
>LFIK01005457.1_pt1 | contig 10196 bp, 14 predicted proteins | sample 643401 | NCBI WGS metagenome assembly LFIK01 (sample SAMN03777447, study PRJNA286221) | soda lake metagenome | biome: soda lake; feature: Kulunda steppe; material: water; isolation source: sample T5-Br brine of Lake Tanatar-5 | place: Russia: Kulunda steppe | collected 2010-07
ATATGTGCACACCTGGCAGCCCTTTTGCATATGTGCACCTGGCAGCCGGATGGAGCTCGGGAAATAGCCGGCAGGCTGATTGTAGAAGCAGGCATCTGACAAGCTATTTACAGCACCCCTGAGATGGCTGCCCCCGCATGCGCCCACACGCGCGCACACATCCGCGCATGCACACGCACACCCATACCCACACCTACGCACCTGGCGGTGCCGGGCCGTGACCCGCTGGCGGGCCGAGCCGCCGCGGAGGCAGGGCGGGAGCTGCTGCCCCGCAGCGCGGCAGATCCAGGCCTGGGCTGCGCAGCGCCACCCCCGCCCTGCCCCGCTGCCGCTGCACCCGCCACTGCGCCCGCCGCCGCTGCGTGCGCGCGCGCGCCATGGTACTCCACGCGCCCTGACATGGACAGGTCTGCGCTGGCCCCTGCAGCCCCCCCCCCCTTGCTGTCCCCTGCGGCGCGTGATGCCTGGCCCAGTCCAGCCGTCCCGGTTGCCGGCACCACCACCCCGCGCACTCCGCCCGCCGTCTGTGTGCCTACGCCCCTCCCTGCGCCCCTGCCCCCCCGTGCTACTGCTGATGCTGCTGTGGAGGGGGCTGCCCTGGCAACCTGGCTGCTACCCCCGCGCGACGTCCCGGGTGCAGCAGCCGCGCTCGCGCCTGCACGGCGCAGCGCCTGCTGCTGCTGCTGCCCTGTCCTGCTCACCGTGGACGCGCTGAGGCCCAGAGAGGACTGGGATGGCCTTGAGGGCGGCGCAGCTGCGGGTGGGCCTGCAGTGCCGCGTGCAGAGGCTGGCTTGGCGCCCGCTTGACGCGGCCCGGTAGCGCCGCCCGGAGCGGCGGCAGCGCCAGCCCTGACGGCGCCCCTGGGAAGTACATTGGGTGGCTCCTGCTGCGGGTCAGCCTCGCCCTCCCTGCCGGCAGCAGCAGCAGGGACGCTCTCGCCACTCCCTGCCGTAGCAGCACCAGGGGCTGCTGTGGCGGGAGCTGCCAGCACGGGGGAGACCGCAGCGGCGTGAGGTCCGGCGCTGCTGCTGCTGCTGCGTGCGTGGCCGGCGCTGCCGTCCCCTTTGGAGTAGCGGGTGTTGCTGGGGGCCGTGGGCAGACCAACGGGGAGGACCACCTGACCGCCCTGGGGGTTCAGGTCCTCCACAGCAGCGCCCTCGCCAGGAAGGGGAGGAGCAGCACCCCCTTCCGCCCCTCCCACCGCTGCTGCCCTGCTCTTCCTGGGGGGCGCACACAAAGGGGCAAAGGCCAACAGGCACACGCCCAGCTGAGCTCGACCGCAGCCCACCCTGCAAGCGGTGCTGGTGCCATGCACAGTGCGTGCCTGCCCAACGCCGCACACGCATGGGACATGCTGATGCACGCACGCGCGCATGCTTGCGCGCACGCACATGTGCGTGCAGAGCATGGCTGGCCCAACCAGCCACGCACCCAGCCTGCATGAAACAAAGTGCATAGAACTGGCGCAGCCGACGCAAGAGCCCCCCAGCCACCGCACAGAGTCGACCCTGCACCCATCATTGCTCCACTGCTCATCTACTGAGGACTCTGCACCTTCTGTGTAAAGTCCTCGCTGCAAACAGCAGGCATGCTCTCACACACCAGGACTGCTGCCTTACTTGGGGCTCCTAGCTGCTGACCCAGGTCGCGCGCCCTTGCGCGCTGCCTTGCTGCCACTGAGCTGCACACTGCGGCGTACGCCGCCGCTCCCCAGCCGCTTGATGGCTACGCTGGCCTCAGCCAGGTTGATGCTGATGGGCCGGCCTGCGCGCCAGCGGTCAAAAGAGCAGGATTTCTTGCAGAGGTGTGGATCATGCTCCACTGTGCGCGCGAGCGTACGTGTGCACGTATGTGCAGGGTCGTGGATTGGGTCAATGCTGTAGCCCTGATTGCAGCCTTTCAACAAAATTTAAGTTTTTTCTTGGTTTGAGGCACATAGGCCGCGATGGCTGCGCCCAGGTGACCGCATAGATCACAGTGTTCTGGCCCAGCTAGCCAGACAGGTGAGGTAGCCCAGCTAGCCAGACAGGTGAGGTAGCCCAGCTTGGCCAGACAGGTGAGGTAGCTGGTCAGACAGGTGAGGTAGCTGGCCAGACAGGTAAGGCAGCTAGCCAGACAGGCGAGGCAGCTGGTCAGACAGGTGAGGCAGCTGGCCAGACAGGTAAGGCAGCTAGCCAGACAGGTAAGGCAGCTGGTCAGACAGGTAAGGCAGCTGGCCAGACAGGTAAGGCAGCTAGCCAGACAGGTGAGGTAGCTGGTCAGACAGGTAAGGCAGCTAGCCAGACAGGTGAGGCAGCTGGTCAGACAGGCGAGGTAGCTGGTCAGACAGGTGAGGCAGCTGGTCGGACGGGTGAGGCAGCTCACCGCCAGGGAGGTCAACCCCCAGGAGCTTCTGCAAGTGCTTGCGCACGTAGGCCAGCTGCAGGAGCTCCTGCAGGCACAGAGCAAGCGCAGTTGGATGAAATGCAAACAAGGGGTGAAGGATGTTTTACACACCCTCTTCTGGCTTGCATGAGCTTCCTATTGGCAGCCGTCAACAGTTTCACTGCCTGATGCAATCTGCTTGCTTCAAACTTCAACCACGCAGGCTTGTACTCCATTGCAGGTTTGAGTGCTCTATTACAACTATGTTCATGAAAGAACTGGCTCATGCGCTGCCGCTCGCCTCAGTTTTTTTAAGGGACTCCCATGTGGATACCTTGCCATGGAGTATAAATGTGTCATGCTATGGAAGTAGGTGAGGGCAGTTTGTCTTGTTTGCAAGAGGCTGAGATGGTTGCTGTGCTAAGGGATCCTGAGGCCACAAGTCTGGGCCAACGGAGCTGGCCAGCTTCTGGAAGATGCTCTACTGTGCTTGGTCAATGTGCTGTGTTGTCTGTATGATGCGCGCCAAGAAAGGGTCGGTAGGCAAATCTGCATGATGTGCACTTGTGCTTCTGAAGGTGTGATCTGCTCTAGCTTACGTGTGCAGGAGTGTGCACACACACATGCATACCTGTGTGGTGGGCCTGTCCTCAGGATCGGCACGCAGCAAGTAGTTCACCAGCTGCTGGAAGGGCCGGCTGAACACAGGCGGCAAGGGCTCATAAGCGGTGTTCATGACCTTCAGCTGCGGTTCAAAGGGGGAGGCCACAAGAGAGGCTTAGAAAGAAGAGACCAAGCATCTGAGCTGAGCGCTGGGTACCAGGTACTTTAGCAGGAGGAAGTGGCCCGAAGCTGTGGGCCCCAAACGCAACCTTTGTCCCAGAGACCAAGCATCATAGACCAAGCATCATAGCGCTGGGTTCAGGGTCCTTTAGCAGGAGGACGTGGCCTGGAGCTGCAGGGTCCAAATGCAACCTTTGTCCCAAGGCTGGCACCTTCAAGGGCTGCATTAAACAGGCCAATTTGAAGGACCGAGCTACAGTCAGCGCCTGGAATGAGCATCCAAGGGCCTGCCTTGGAGCGTCCGCCACAGAAAATAGGCGTATGGTTCTGCTGAGGCCATCACCAGCGATGGCTGCATGCTTCAATGTGAATGAGTGTGCATGTACCCATTCATACTTGTAGTGCATGCAGAAGCACTTCATGAGCTGGGGGAGCCCAAGGCCCTTGCGGACACATACACACACGCATGCACACACATACACACACAGACAAGGCAGGCGCATGGGCACACCATGAGCTGTGGCAGCCCCAGGCTCTCAAAGGCAGGCCGCCTGGCAGCCATCTCGTACAGCACGCATCCCAAGCTCCACACATCTGAAGCGTAGTTGTAGGGGCGGGCGGCAATGACCTCGGGCGACCTGCAAGGGCGTGAGGTGAGCTGCAGCAGCATGAGGCGACTTGCAACGGCATGAGGTGATAGCATCAGGTGATAGCATCAGGTGACCTGTGCCCACTTTAGGTTAGCAGCACGCGTTCTTGGTGGAGCAGCGTCCCAGAGTTGTGGGATGTCGCACGCGTAATATGTGGGCAAGCTCAAATCATGGCAGATTGCGTGCCTGCCAAGCACTCCTCCGCGGTGCAGCTGCAGAGGGCTATAGACAGCCCAGGCACACACACAGCAATATTACACGCGCGCACCCAATACACACACGCAGACACAGGCGCTCAGAAGCCAGGCGCACACACAGCAAAATATTGCACATGTGCACACCCAATACACGCACACACGCAGACACAGGCGCTCAGAAGCCAGGCATGAGAACAGGAGCCAGCCTGCTGCTGCAGCACAGCATGAGACAGCCCAGGCAAATATGCACTTAGGTGCAGAGCACGGTAACAGCGCAACCATGCACACTCACGACGGCTGCGCACATGGATGGGTGCACAACACAGTCTCAGATCTACCATGCACACTCATGAGGGCTGCGCACATGGTGGGGTGCACATTCAGCCAAGGGCCTTGATTCTGTCGTTGTCGTTTTTGGGAGTGTGCTAACGCGTGCATGATTGCCAGCCTGCACCCTGGCGTTGAACATGCAGGCTCTTCTGCAGCTAGCAGCGCACATGCCTGGCGGCTTCAGGCTTGCACAGGAGAAAGGGCACTGCAAGCACAAGGCGCGCATGCCTGGTGGCCTGGCCCATGCATGCATACACCTCATTCGCTCACATGTAGTAGGGGGTGCCCAAGCAAGTGATGGCAAAGTCCAGCGTGCCCTCAAAGTGCTTCGCGATGCCCAGGTCGCCCAGTTTAATGCCCTGCACAACACACACACACACAAAGCAGCACAAAAGCTGTGGACAACCAGACGCGTGAGCGCACTGCAAGAAGGCAAAGATTGAGAAGCAAAAATGCACGGCAACGGCGCCGGGAGTTTTGCGTTGGGGAGGGGGTTGGCTGGAGGCCCAGCACAGCCTCACTGATCCGTTCTCGCCACTGGGGACCATCACTAGTCCTTTTTCAGTCCTGTTGGTCCCTTCTGGCCACATGGGAGCATCACTGGTCCTACTGGTTCTACTGGTCCTGTCGGTCCTATCTGGCTACTGGGACCATCACTAGTCCTTTTTCAGTCCTGTTGGTCCCGCCTGGGCCACATGGGGCCATTACTGTTATCCCTCTGGCTATGCGTTGGACAGGCCCCCGCAGGGGGAATGCCTTGAAATGAGGGCTATTCGTTGGACAGGCTATGCGTTGGACAGGCTATGGAGGGCTATGGAGGACTATGCGTTGGACAGGCTATGCGTTGGACAGGCCCCCGGCAGGGGGAATGCCTTGAAACGAGGCAATGCCTTGCAGGACAGTACGGAGCGCAAGCACAAGCCGCGCCCTGGGCGCCAGCAGGGCTGGGTGATGCCATGCACGGAGCTGTGTGATGCTCAGAGCTGGGCGATGTATGGTGCTGGGGGACGCACGGAGCTGTGTGATGCACAGAGCTGGACAATGCACGGAGCTGTGTGATACTCAGAGCTGGGCGATGCACGGAGCTGTGTGATGCTCAGAGCTGGGCGATGCACGGAGCTGTATGATACTCAGAGCTGGGCGATGCACGGAGCTGGGGGATGCACAGAGCTGGGCAATGCTGCGCACAGAGCTGAGTGATGCCGTGCACGGAGCTGAGTGAAAGCCATGCACAACAATGCAGCAGAGCCCGCAAGAGCGAGGGAGGGGGGTGAGGTCTTGCAGAGCAGCTTGCCCCCTTACGCCTCACTAGGGCCCCAGCCTAGCCTGATCCAGCCTGCCTCAACGTGCCCACAGCTTGTCTCAGATCTCGTGACTGCACATGCTTGAACTGCGACTCATCCATGAAACACCCTGACCTTGTAATTCTTGGACATGAAGATGTTGTCAGGCTTCAGGCTGCAGGGTCAGGCAGCAAGCATATGATTTCAAGGAGCAATAAGAGGTGGTGGTCAATAAGAGGAAAGGAGGCAAGCCAGGGCATGCTTGGCCGCCAGCACAACAGCTGCTCAGGTGCAAGATTGTGATGGAGCGTTGGCCGCTGCCATGCTTCAATGAATTTTCTAATCCATGACCAGGCTTTGGACAAGAGTTTCATGTTTGTCGGAATTCCCTGCAGTGTCTCAAACACATGCTCTCCATCACACGCTACTGACCGACCACCCCCAAAATCACGTGTACGCATGTGTCATGCTTCCACACAAGGCCACTGTTTTTTATGTGATCAGCGTGAACAGGACGTGCTGGTCTCATGCACCAGCTTTTGTTGGACCTGCTTTGCACAACGGAGCCGCTGCTTTGCGCAGTAGATCTGCCGCTGACGATGCAATCGCCTTCTCCACCTCCAAACCACCCGCCCACTTGCACCCACTTTAACCCCGCCTCCCACCTAATGCCTGCGCTCCCCGCACACTCACTCCCTGTGTATGATGTGGCGGCTGTGGAGGTGGTGCAGCGCCATCAGCAGCTGCACAAACCAGCACATCACCACATCCTCCGTGAAGTGGCTGTCAGGGGAGATTTGCTCCTTGGGCTTACCCTGAGTGCAAACGTTGGGCGCACGCAACAATATGTGATTGTGTGTGCATGTAGCCTGCCCGGCAACCTTGCCCTCTGAAACAGGTGCAAGCTGTCACGACAAATTGTGATGCTCAGCAATGATGAGATGACTATGCAACAATGACGGTGATCTGGCATGTCGTAGCACTCAGCAGGAGTGGGTGCCAGGGAATGTTGCCCTGCATGGGTTTGACCTGGGCACACGCATCAATAGGTAAATGCGTGTGTATGTAAAGAGGCGACCTCGCCCTCTGAAACAGGTGCAAGCACTCAAATGATCAAAGGACAGGTGCATGTAATGGCGCGAGTGTGTGTACGTGTGCGTGTTGCGTGTGTGCGTGTGTGTGTGCATCTTGCAGGGTAGACAGGCAGGCCTTGACACAGACCTGTACAGGCATACTTGAGCAGCACTGGCACAGGGGTGCACCTTGAGGAGCGCGCTCCAGCCTCACAGTCCAAGACCTGGCCCTGCGCCTGGTGCAACTTTGGGCACGAATGCTCAAGCAACACCAGCGCAGGGACGCACCTTCAGCAGGGCGGACAGCGTGCCCCCTTCGCAATAGCCCATGACCAAGCAGATGATGTTGTCTGTGGGGTCCACATACCAACCCAGAAGGCTGGCGAGGTTTGGATGGAATCCAGCTTTGAGCATGACCTTGATCTCGTTCATGACCTGCAAGCATGGCACAGAACAGCAAAGAAATGACAACGTAGGCAGTAACGCACTCCCTGCACCAATTAACAAAAATATATTTAACACTTGGGGCCAAATAACTGTGCGTCCCCTCTTCCTGCAAGTGAGCAGCCAGCAAGTTGGCAGTAGATCTCATCAGTAAGAAGATGTTTGTGTGTGGGTGGTGGATTGCACGTGACTTGCTTATGAGCTTGGCGCTTCCCTTGGCTGCATTCATAGCATGAAGAGGGAATTACAGGCAAGCTCTGAAGCACTTGGAACGAGACCTGTTCTGCCCCAAGGTCTGGCCTGACTATTTGGCCTCTTGTAGCTTGCAGCACGCCTGCTGGCATCATTAAACGATAGACAGAGCGTTCTAGGCCGCTCGGAGAAAGACAGAGAGGGGCTGAGGGGTAGGCAGCAAGGCGGGCGTGCGCGTTCTAGGCGCAGGGTCAAAAAGAAAACGATTCAGGCGCATGCTGGGGGGGAGGGAGTGGGGAAAGGGGCGCAATCCCCTCCGTGATGCAAGCGCGGCACATTGCCGGATGTCCGCTTGAGCTTGCATGCGTGCGCACAGCCCCTTGACCGCACCCTCAACCGCCACCGCCGGCGCCCTGCCCCCTGCCCTGCAAACCATTGTTGATGTTGATGCCTGTCGCACGCAATGCGGGTTGCGCTACGCAGTGAGGGACGGTTGCGCGTAGGGGCGGACCGACTGGCTGGTCCAAGGTGTCTCATGCAAGCGCGTCGGGACATCACGCCCCGCGCCCCTCTTGTGCATGCGCCTCTGTCACCAGAACGCCAACACAGACAAATCAGGCACCAAATCGCGCGCGTAGAGCGCATGAAGAGGCGGAGCGTGGCACCTGGGGGTCGGGAGCACTCTGCCTAGTGCACTGTTAGGCAAGCCACAACAACCTCCCAAACGCGCGGGAACTGCTCTGTTCAACCAATGTTGCCTTATGACACGCTGCCATATTTTCTTTCACATTAATGACCGAATTATCTGTGCCAACTGGCTCTGACAAGGCATGTCAGCTCAAAACAAATGCATGTGGGTCCCAATCCCCCCCCTTGCCAGGGGGAGATTACAAAACAAATGCTTGCTTAGATCTCTAGCAGCAACATGCTTGTGAGATACAGAACTACAAATGTGTCGTGCAGCCCAGCTTTGTACAGAACATTGCATAGGCGACACACGCAATGACATTCAGTGATGCAACAGCACCACAGGCAACCTTTAAGTGATGTAAAGGCACCACAGGCAACCACTGCACAAAAGGCAGAAACAGCACATTGGGTACCTCAAGCATTGTATGTGTTTGGCCTGTAAGTAAAACTCATAAATCTGCTGGCACTCTCTGAAGCAAGTCTGTTCAAATTGCAACCACTTGTTGCCTGCATCCTAGTCCAACATGCGAGGCAGCTACGAAGCAGATGTATCCTAAAAAACATCTCTAGATCAGTGCGCTTGTGGTCAACTTTGTTTATCACTCATCATACCTGCCAAGCAATGACCCGTCCTTCCCTACACCTGCTCCACTCAATCATGGATCTGCCCTGCACTTACTCCTTTTGCTTCCATTCATCACGCACTTCACTCCCTCTCATGCTTTGATTGATCATGCACCTATCCCGCTCCTCTGCAGGGTCAGCACACTGGCAGCCCACCCTGTTGATGACATGTCTGCACTCCATCACACTGCTCATGCTGTTTACACGCCCAACACACCCACATTCATCTACATGCGCCCCCCTTCACACACACCTCTGCAGGATCAACACACTGGCGGTCCATCTTCTTTATGACATATCTGCGCTCCATCATGCTGCTCATGCCGTTTGCGCCGTCCGGCAGTGGTGCATGGCCAACGTAAGCAGAGCTGTCAAGGCGGGCAGGCGCTTTGCGGGCCAGATATACCTGCGGCCAGCCAGGATGTGTGCATGGTGGTACAGACTGCTTGCTTTTGTTGGCTGCTCTTCATCATTGAACGCTTGGCACTATGGTAGCCTCCTGCAAGGCGCCCCCTACAAAAGGGCCTCCTGCCGTGAGACCATTCAAGGGAAGCTTCGAAGGGCTCACGCTTCTCCTTTAAAAAACCTCCATAGGGCTCATGCTATCCCTCTTGACACCCTCCATAGGGCTCACGCTTCCCTTCTTAAAACCCTCCACATAGTGCTCATGCTACCCCTCCTATATCCCTCCACACAAGAAACAGGTGGGAGCCAATCGAGCAAACAATTCTGTGTATCGCACAAGTAACAAACGGGTAGGGGTATTTGCAGGAGCACAAATCACACATGTAAGCTATGAAGGCCAACGTTTGGGTCCAGACAGAAAGCACCTGCACTGCGTATCCTGTCAACCCCTGACCTTGGGGACCAAGTCGAGCGCTCTTTCTCTGTCCCCAAGACCGAAAAGGCAAGTGAGTACGCATGCACTGCATGACCCCCCCTGACAAGCTGTAGAATGCCCCTGACGTGGTGTAGAATGCCCCTGACAAGCCGTCAAATGCCTTCCCCCCCTGACAAGCCGCCAAATGCCTTCCTCCCCTGACAAGCTGTCAAATGCCTTTCTCCTATGACAAGGTGTGGAATGCGGCTGACAAGCTGTCCACTGCCTTCCTACCGTTGCAAAGGAGCCGCTGCCCAAACGTCGTCCCAGCTGGAAAAGGTGCGGGTCCAGGCGATTGCCCTCCTGCGGTGCGCATGCCGGCATGGGTGGGCATAAAGCGTGCCAGACGGTGCGGAGGCACACACACACACACACACACCTCAGAGACGGGGAGGTGCATATGCAAATGGTCGCCTTCATCGCATGCCAGCTGGGCACGTAAATGCACCCCATGGACAGCCACGCATTGAAGACACCCTCCCAAGCCATTCATCAGTCAGCCACACCCGCATCAGCCAGTCATGCTCGCATCAATCAGCCACACACATCAGTCAAACACACACACACACACACACATCAAAGCCACCCTCTCAAACAAAGGATGCCCAGGCAACTGTTGCAGTACTACACAGGCAACCCCCCTTCCTGCCTTGCTGCCAGTGGACCCCCACGTCCTTTCAACCCC
>LFIK01005459.1_pt1 | contig 10196 bp, 21 predicted proteins | sample 643401 | NCBI WGS metagenome assembly LFIK01 (sample SAMN03777447, study PRJNA286221) | soda lake metagenome | biome: soda lake; feature: Kulunda steppe; material: water; isolation source: sample T5-Br brine of Lake Tanatar-5 | place: Russia: Kulunda steppe | collected 2010-07
CTCCCATGCAGATGCCTTGTTGCCTTCAGGCATGGCGCCTCCAGCGCCCTGTGCTGTTACCACCAAAGCATGCACGCGTGCACCCATGTGACACCCACATGACCTCTGCATGCGCACAAAAACCGCGCCCACCTTCTCCTTCATGAACTCCTCCACGTCCAGGTGCATGTCCATGCGCAGCAGCACGCTGTCCAGGAAATTGGTGAGGTCCTCACAACGCGGGGCCATGGGCGGGGGCATGCCTGGCTGCGGGTTGAGAACAGCTTCCACTGAGGGCGGGTGGAACAGCCGGCTGAGCTGCTGGCTTACCTGCTGCGCGTTGAACCTGCCCGCCTTCTGCAGAGGGGATCGAGCGCACGTGCGCAAGTGCACATGGATCAGGTGAGGAATGGGTGTGCACATACACATAACTCAGTGCACACAGGTGCACAAACATGTGTACGAGTGTGAATGCGTGACTGTGCACATTCACACGCAGACCAGGTTATGGTATGCAGCCCTGCACACACACATACACAAGATTTCATTGTTCCAACACGCCATGTCCACACATTTGGTGCTCATGCCATGGTTGCAGCTGCAAGGATAGGGCAGCACAGCTCAGCTGCTTCACCAAAGGGCGGCAGGGAATGGGCTGGCAGTGCATCCATTGACAGATGAGTCGCAGCCAAACTAGGTGCTACCTGCGCCATTATACTGCTGCAGGCGTGCATCGTAATGGCCGGCATCCTCAGCAAAGTTGTTTACCAATGCCGGCTTAAACTGTTGATGCCAACTTGGGGTTGCAGGCTGGAGAGAGGCTGGAGAGCAGATGGGGAGCAAAGCAGCCCAACCCGAACAATGCAAACACCATGCCGGAGCAGTAGAGGCCTCTGTATGCATGCCCAGGGTGCTGCAGTGATGTGTGGGCATGCCACCTGCCCTGCCCAGCATCTTGCCATCCACAAGCATCGCGCCGCACCGCATCCGACTGGTCTGGCAGGATGCAGCCCAGCATGGCTCGCACACCCAACATTCAAAGTGTCACCCCCACCTCATCAACGAACAGCATCTTGCCGTCCACGAGCATAGCGCCGCACGGCAGCCAGCTGGTCTGGCAGGCGGCTGCTGTGGGCTCCTGTGCGAGGGTTGGGGGCTGCAGTGTGTACTGCACGCTCAGCTGCTCAGCTGAAGCGACAGTGAAGGGGCAGCGGCCAACAGGGCAGAACATGTGACGGATGCCGGCGGCCTTGAGGTCATCGTAGGTTGAGCGCTTCTTCCAGTACAGGAAGCGCTGCATGCGCCGGTGAGCATGTGTGTTCATGTCAGATTGGGAGCAGCCCAGGTTCAAGGCACGTGCGCGTGTGTGCATGAGTGGTTCTGGGGCAGATAGAAGTGTGCATCATGGGTTGTGGCAGGCAGGCGGGCAGGCAGACGAGCAGACTAATAGGCAAGCAGGTACCTTGGAGCGCATCCATCTTCTCAAGAATGGTAAATGTTTTTCAATGCGGAGCTGCATTCTAGACATTTTTTCATCAGCTGTTGCCACCAGGGACAGGTGTGAGGCCAGGTCACTGTGAGTGTGTTGTTTTCCATTGCCTTCAGTCATGGCCAACCACGTGGCAAGCTGCTCCCTGGGCATGCCTCTGCCGGTGTACTCTGAGCACACTGCTGCGAGGCTGCTAGTATCCTTGCACCCTCCCCGAGTCTCGTCACGAGCAAGTCAAAGGCGAGGCCAATGCAAGTCAAAGGAAACCCTAAGGCAGGTCATAGGGTAGGTCACAGGGTAGAAATCATTTGGCAGCTGCAGGCAACGCTCCAAGCCCTGACCTTTGCAAGGTCCTTGTGGGAAAATTTGAGAGTAACCATGACACGACCTGATGGTTTTTCAATGTGTGCTTGGCAGGAGTTTGGGGGTTTTGCCGCCAGCCTAGTTGTCAGGCTGGTAAATTGTTGATTAATTAATGGCTGGTCATTGCCAGCATTAAAGACCCCATGATGCCTGAAACGGAATTGCAGAGGTTGATGTGAAGCTGAGAAAGAAAATTGAGAACAGTTTGATAAGGCAAGGCATGCAAATGGTGAGGCGCCTCCACAAAAAGCCTGGGCAAAAGGAGGAGAAAGGAGCAAATATTTCTTTCTTTCTGAGGCTGCACGCACACACACACACATTTCCCCGCTCTCCAGCCAGCTAGCTTAGTCGATGTTGAAATAGGAGCGGCTTACCGACCTGAGTAAGCTGCAGGGCTGACAGCACCTTCCTCTGCAGATCTGGTGCATTGAAGTTGGCAGCGTCCCTGAAGGCAAGCATCACACAAGGAAAAACAGTGTGATCCTTGTAGTTGTTGCAGCATCACACCATTGAGGGCATTGGGTCATGGGGTGCACTAGCACCATCGCTGCTTGCACCTGAGAACATTCGTATTAAGAGACGGCAGTACATTATGCACAAGCACATCAGACGCGGCCCGTTGCAAGAGCATGAACAATAGGACCATGCCATTTTTAAAGTCAGTCCCTGCCTGTGCACCGCTTTTGTTCAAATAGCATGGACTGGGTGGGCATGCAAGAAAAGAGGGGGGGCTGGGCGCTGAAGGGAAGTTGGACAGGGTTCGAGGACTTGTGCAGAAGTTAAAATGTGATGTTTGGACGCAGGGAAAGGTGCAGGCAGCTGGGTAGCTCCTTGTTAGGGCGCATGCCATTTGGCCTCCATGTGCCGTATGACCTCCTTATGGCAAGGCCTTGGCACGAGGAGAGCCATTTGGCCTCCATGTGCCGTATGACCTTCTTATGCCAAGGCCTTGGTATAAGGAGAGCCATTCGGCCCCCATGTGCCGTATGATGTTCTTATGCCAAGGCAAGGTGCATGCCACACGGCCTTCATATGCCATGGCCTTTGTACAGGGGCAGCACTGCAGCAGACAGGAGAGGCTGCACTACAGCATACTGGGCGACCTGCACTCCAGCAGACAGGAGGGACGGCACGCCTGTGCCGCAGCTTTTGCTATGCAGGTGTGTGAGCCGGCACAGCCCCTGAGCTGCAGACAATCCCTTCGCATTTGCGATGCCAATGTGCAGCCCTTTGCTGAGCAACTGGTCCCTGAGGACCCCCTAAGTAGCAGGCTGCCCACCGCGCAACATCCGGCTTCACGGCGGTGGACAGCAAGGGCACGCCTGCCTCAAGGAAGGGCGCGTTTGGGTTGCTCTTGTACATCTTCCTCTGGTCCTGCTTGTCCACCACGCTTGCATGCAGGAAGTGCACGTGTGGCACCGCCTCAAAGCACTCATGCAGCACGGCGTCGTCGCTGATGACCAGGTTGTCCTGCGCAAAGCGCATGCACAGACGCAAGTGGCGGCCAGGTGATGTGGAAGCCCCCTCTGCGCATAGCGCAGGCGCAGGCGCAAGTGGCGACCAGGCGATCTGGACGCCTTAGGGCGCTTGTGCAGCAAAATGCTGTTGCTGAAGCCAGAGCCTTTTCCTGCTGCATAAAAGCATTGCGCGTGTGTGCGTGTGCATATGTGTGCATGCGCGCGCGTGTGTGTGTGCGTGCGTTTCTGTGTGTGCGAGCGCCCGCGCGCGCGTGTGTGTGTGTGTGTGTGTGTGTGTGTTTGTGTGTGTGTGTGTGTGTGCATGTGCGCACGCACAGCTGAAACCAAGATGATCTGGCTGCCTTGGGGCACCCTTGAAAATCAGCTCAAAATCTGACAAGTCATGAGTTATGACAATGATGTCCTTTCTTCAAAGTATGATGAGTCATAATGATCCTCCCAAACATGATTTGTCCTGTGACTTTCTTGGTGCTGCATCTGTGATTTCCTTCTGTGGTTGTCCCTATGCTATGCCTGGAGGCAGTGGCAGCCTTTGGCGTCATGGTGCTTTTTGGTGCCCTTTGGTGCCTTTTGGTGCCCTTTGGTGCCCTTTGGTGCCCTTTGGTGCCTTTTGGTGCCTTTTGGTGCCCTTTGGTGCCCTTTGGTGCCTTTTGGTGCCCTTTGGTGCCTTTTGGTGCCTTTTGGTGCCCTCTGGCGCCTTTTGGTGCCCTCTGGTGCCTTTTGCTGCCTTTTGGTGCCCTTTGGTGCCTTTCGGTGCCTTTTGGTGCCTTTTGGTGTCAGGCCTGCTAGAGGAGCTGCAGCAGCCCTTGTCCATTTGTGTGCTTCCCTCTTCGCATGCAGACACATGATTTGTGGGAGGCTATGGCAGCCTCTGGCCTGATTGTGCCTGTCAATGTGAAGGCTGCTTGAGAAGCCTCAGTTATCATTCCCAAAGTGAAAACAATCAATCTGAGGGAGGCTGTGGTGGCCTTATTCAATGTTGAAGGTTTTGGTGGGCTGTTGTGGCAGCTGCATGGTGCTGCTGTGGCACGCGCGTATTGCTGCACCTTTCAACTATTGCCGCACCACGCTGCAGCTGAGGCCATGCACAAGTGCCATAGGGTCGAGCAGTGCTGCGCATGCCACGCTGCAGCCAAGGCCAAGCCGCAGCGCGAGCGCCTCTGTCCAGAACTTGCAGTGTGGACCTAAGTGTGTACGTGTGTGCATCAAGCAGCAGCCCTGCAGCAAAATGTGTGCACCTCTCTCCAACTCTTTGAGAGGCGCGTGCGTCCACTTTAAGCGTGCATGGACCTAAGTGTGTGCGTGCACCCTCGACCACGAAACACAAGACCATGCATCGGAGGTGGTGCAGATATTTGGGATGCAAGAGGCATACCAGCATGGGTTTTAAAGACCGAGACGGACCTGTAAGGACACGATCTGGCCGCGTGTGGTCGGGAACACCTTTGGTGCGGGCAGGGCGGGGTCCACAAACAAATGCGGGGCTAGCAGCGGCCGCAGGTGCCTGCCGATGGCTTTGCCGCGACCCAGGAAGTGGAAGATCTTCAGCATCCACCCCCGCGCGACCTCAAAGTTCATCTGCAGCAGCGCAGGTGCGTGCTTGCGCATAGGCACAGGCTCCCTCAGGCACTGCCATGAGGTCCCAGGCGCTCGTGCACGAGTGAAGTGGTCAGCCTTAGCTCAGGAGTGCACCGGAGTGCATGGATGCACGAATGCCGCAGGTGCATGCACAGGTGTGTGCTCATGCACGCACACGGGAGCACATTGATGCAGAGATGCCATATGGGCATGCACAAGTGGGCACTCATGCAAACACACACACACACGCAAGGACATGCACATACATGTTGTCAAAGCGCTGCTGCAGGGGAGCTGCCTGCCAGGGGCCGCCACTGCACCTGCATGCTTCCAGCGTGACACCATGCACCACACGCTTGAGCGCACACACATGCACACACACACGCGCGCGCACACAAACACACGCGCGCATGCACACACATGGAACAGCCACATTGTACGTGCGTGTGACGTATGGAACATGCGTGCAGCATGCGTGCTCACCTCCGCAGGGCAGCTACTTGCCAGGGCCACCAACGCGTCTGCATACTCCTTGATAGACGGGTTGGTTGGAATGAGGGGGGCGCAGAAGCCGCCGGCCTCGCCATGCCCGCTGCCGTTGGCATCCCTCTCGCCCTCTTGCCTCCCCTCTTGCCCCTCCTGGCCTGTGGGGCCGCCCCCTGCAACCAAGGAGGGGAGGTGGGCTTGCCTAAGGGGCAAAACTGAGCACAGCCTTGATCAAGCAAGCCCCCACAGTCCCTGCCTGCTGCATCATCTGCATAACCAGCATCCTCATCACTCATACCTATGTCACCCATATGTCAAGCATTAATCCCAAGCATCCACCCACTCCCATTCCATCCAAACGTAGGTTCCTCATTGAATCAGCACAGCCGCAAAGGACTCACGCCGACCCTGACCCACGGCGTAGACTGAGTGCGTCCATCCTGCACACCCATATGCCACAGGCCATGCTGGACGGCACTGGCATGGGCTGCCTGTGGAGCTCAGCCAAGCACGCACATGAGCCGTGGCTGCACAGTGCACCCAGGCCTCTGCGCCTGTGCCTGCGTGCCCGGCTTGCAGCGCCCAACATCCAAGCGCATGCAGCGGCAGTGGGGGCATGTGCAGAGGGGCAACCCATGACACGCACGCCCTGAGACGACGTGACAAGCTGCGATGCGAGGGAACCCTGTTCCCCTCTGCGGGAGCATGTTGACAGCACGCCCATTTGGGCCCTCACTGAGCCCTTCCTCTGGGATGATCCGAACTTGAGCCTTTTCTAAGGGACAGAGGCCGCCGGTCAATGTGCCTCAGCGGCCAGTGAGTGCCTCAGCCATCAGTGAGAGCCTAAGCCATCAGTGAGAGCCTTAGCCATCAGTGAGTGCCTCAGCGGTCAGTGAGTGCCACAGCGGCCAGTGAGTGCCTCAGCCGTCAGTGAGTGCCTCAGCGGTCAGTGAGTGCCTCAGCGGCCAGTGAGTGCCTCAGCCGTCAGTGAGTGCCTCAGCCGTCAGTGAGTGCCTTAGCGGCCAGTGAGTGCCTCAGCGGCCAGTGGGTGCCTCAGCGGTCAGTGAGTGCCTCAGCGGCCAGTGAGTGCCTCAGCGGCCAGTGAGTGCCTCAACGGCCAGTGAGTGCCTCAGCGGTCAGTGAGTGCCTCAGCCGTCCGTGAGTGCCTGAGCGGAAATGAGGAGAAGCCTACTTTGAGGGGAGTGGGGAAAGGGGCTTAGAGGGAGGGCCCGGGTGACCCTGGCTCGCAGTGGCCCGCCAGCGCAGGCTGCCTGGAAACAGCGGCCCGCCCAGCCAGGGGCTGCATGGCTGTGTGGAGGGGGCTTGGGAGGGATGGCCCAGTCAAGGGAGGAGGGGCCTCACAAGTCCTCAGTCAAGGCAGGGAGGGGGGGGAGCAGGCTCAAGGGGGTGAGCGAATTGGCTCAGTCAAGGGAGGAGAGCGGAGCACACAGCTTTGGACAAAACAGACCTGTCCCAGGGACTTCTCTGTCAGGGACTACTGCCCGCGGCTGGCCAACTGTAGAAACAGCACATAGGGGTTCCCTGCAGCTCCACACACACATTGTGCGAGCCAACACTCGCCCCACCAGCCCTGCTGCCGCAAGCACACGGGAAATCAAGCGTCAACCATAATCATCTGCAGAAGCGGAGGATGATTGGGGGGCTGGGAGTGGGCGGGGAGGATACGCGGCAGCACAGGATGGCCAAGAATGGACCCTCTGACGTGAACACCGCATCTTGGAGATTGGGGTCAGGACAATTGGCTGTCGGCCCCAGGCGGACATTCATTAAGCAATGATTCATGTATGTCCCAGGACCAAGCAATGATTCATGTATGATTCATGTATGATTCATGTATGATTCATGTATGTCCCAAGGACCAAGCAATGATTCATGTATGTCCCAAGGACCAAGCAATGATTCATGTTTGATTCATGTATGTCCCAGGACCAAGCAATGATTCATGTATGTCCCAAGGACCAAGCAATGATTCATGTATGATTCATGTATGTCCCAGGACCACCCAGGATGAAACAGCAATGGGTCATCCTGAGCTTGCTTCCGCTGATGCCTCAGCTGGCACTGCAGGTGCAGTGGTCACAAATTCCCCAGCCATTCTCTACACAGCCAAATTGGCACCACCTTCACACACACAGCCACTTAATTGGCAGCAGGTCACTGAATCATGACATCTGCGGAGGGTTCCTCAATTATGACACTAGCAGAAGCTCATTCAACCCTGACACTTTGAAACAGAGGATCACTTGCATCAGCCACACCATGCACAGCACCCAGCATCCAACACACACAGGCACATTCACATATTCACAACACAGCATGGTATCCCTGTAATCAGTCACATGGTCAGTCCCTAAACACACCCAGTGCCAAAGCGCACACTACCACAATAACATACTGACACACATGTATGTATGCATACCATGACTCCTGTGCCCCACCTGCAGGCTGATCGGCACCCAAATCCATTCCCTCCTCATCTTCATTCTCATCGTCGCTCTCGCTGCCACTGCTCCCCATATCATCTGCAGCCCCTTGACCATGGTCCCCAGCAAAAAGCCTATGCACGCCTTCGCCTCTGCCCGCTGCTGCCGGTGTGGTGCTGCTGCCAGGCCGCCACAGGGGCACTGTGAACAAATCTTGATGGCTTTTAAAATAGAACCTGCATGTGTGTGTCACTCGAGAGTAAAATGGCGTGTTTGCACCAAGTATTAGTGCAGCAGCGTTCATATTTAGCTGAGATGACGTTGCCTGTGCAGAGCATTTGCCGAATTTCTCCGGTCCTTCTTGCTAGCTCAGCCCCTGCTCCCCCTTCCCCCCTCCCCCCTCAATACTCTACCTTCCTCAAACTCCCTGGCCCCCCCTGCCCAACACTCTTTCTTTAACACCACCCAAAACTCTCCCCGCCCAAGTCCCTGCCGCCCCATCTGCCCAGGATGCATGCATGTGTGCTGCCAGTCCTTCACTTTCTTTCCTTGTTTCTTTTAACCTTTCCTTGCAACTGCTTTCCTCTCCCACACCCTACTAACTATTTAGAACATCCTGTCCCCACCTGCCCAGGATGCGCAGCTGCTGCTTGCTCCATGGGATCGCCTCCATCACATGCGCCCTGTCCAGCTGCCGTGCACACGCGGTGTGCAAGAAGCAGCCCTCTACCTCCACATGGGATGCAGGAGGCCTTGCATCAGTTTTCGGGGGCAGCCACAGCAGCGGGTGCTTGGAGAACGCGGCAGCAATCTCCGCCTGCAAATGCGCGCACAGCTGCTGATTTTGGGAGAGCACATGGTTGTGCTCAGCAAGAAGCAGTGCGTGCATGCCCATGCATCTGCATGCATATCTGTGCAGGAGGTGGTGTTCTTTTGCTCACAAATGCCATGCACACACGCAGGTCTGTGCACTCTGCACCCTCCCACTGACAATAACGCTGTGCCCACAATGGCCCTGAGCCCACAATAAGGCTATGCCCACAATGGCACTTTGCCCACAGTGGCACTGTGCCCAAAATAAGGCTGTGCCCAAAACGGCACTGTGCCCACAATAAGGATGTGCCCATAATCAGGCTATGCCCACAATTGCACTGTGCCCATGCAAACGCTATGCCCACAATGGCACTCTGCCCACATAAAGGCTATGCCCACAATGGCACTTTGCCCACAATAAGGCTATGCCCACAATGGCAGTGTGCCCACAATAAGGCTATGCCCACGATAAGGCTATGCCCACAATGGCACTGTGCCCACAATAAGGCTATGCCCACAATGGCACTGTGCCCACAATAAGGCTATGCCCACAATGATGCTCTGCCCAAACCAACTCCCTTCTTGCCTGTGCACAGTGCCCGTTGTGCACACACCGACACTGAGGTCACGGACACCGTGCGCACACATGCTGACACTGTGCATTTCGTTCTTTCCCTTTCACGCAGGTGTGTAATAGCAAGTCCTTACTCAGCTGTTTGCATGTCAGGTCAACCTTCCATGCACACATGCACAGGTATGCTTAACGGCTTATTCAGCTCGTTAGGGTGGTCAATCTCATTCAGAACATGCATGCCCCTTTATGCATATGTGCTTCGGCACCGCCCATTCACAGATCTGGATTTGTGTGCTGTAGCTTGATCTCTGCATGCTACGCGTGTTGCTGCCAATGGTGCAGGTAACGCAGTTCAAGGCTAAGTGTGGTGAAAAAGGTTTGTATCCCTAGCACTTGCCACCGCAGGGTAAAGGCTATGCTTGACATCTTACACAGGGTAAAAGCTATGCTTGACACCTCACACAGGGCCAATGTTCCTCTCATGCTTGTTTGTTTCGCAAGGCACAACACATTCTTGACAGCCTGAAACGCAGGGAACGCAACCGCATTGTACAGGGACCATAAAGCCCACGGCTTCTGCGATTGCATTCGCTCGCAATCAGATCACTCTCCAGGCACTGTCACTTGCACTCGGCTCACTTTTCCTGGGCACTGTTACTTGCATTCAGGTCACTTTTTTTACCGGCACTCGCACAGAGCAAAGGACCATGGAAGCAGCAGCTGCGTAACGCAGACAGTGCATTGCTGAAGCACCCCAGCATGCTGCTGCACTATATACCACGCTCAAGCGCGCTGGATTGGTGCAGCTTGCCTGAATCATTCCTGCACTATTTTATGGGTGCAAGTACCCATAAATAAAATGGTTCGGACAAGTGGCCTGAAAAGGCCACATAGTACAAAACATGTGCATGCATCTAGGGCACGTCATCCCCCTCCTTCCCCTATGATTCCAGGCTTTACTCTCACCTTCGCGTCCTGCCCCCCCCCCCCCC
>LFIK01005460.1_pt1 | contig 10196 bp, 12 predicted proteins | sample 643401 | NCBI WGS metagenome assembly LFIK01 (sample SAMN03777447, study PRJNA286221) | soda lake metagenome | biome: soda lake; feature: Kulunda steppe; material: water; isolation source: sample T5-Br brine of Lake Tanatar-5 | place: Russia: Kulunda steppe | collected 2010-07
CCCAGCCCCTATCCCCAATTCTGTACACCCAGCCCTGCTCTGGCTGCCCCCTCGCCATATCCCACTGTACACACACACTCACTGGATGCTGGGGTGCCTTGGACACACACATTTTAGTTAAACGTATACACACAAACATGCGCACTCACACACACGTCCTGCACGCATCCACCCCGTGGATGCACAATGTCAGCATGCCTCGAATGCAAACACACACTCGCACACAAACGCGCACTCGCACGCGCACATCTACCCACCCGCGCCGCCGCCCCCGCCCTTGGCCACACGGGAGCGCCGTGTGCGCGCCATGGCGATGAGCTTCTCCGGCACCAGGCGCTGGACAATGAAGTCAATGGCGGTCTGCGTGCGCGCTGCCTGGTTCAGCGATGCGGCCAGCCGCTCCTGCTCCGCTAGCGTGCGGGCGCTGCACATGCATGCATGTGTACATGGGGGCCATGTTGTGCACGTGCGCTTATGTGTGGGGAGAGGGGGAGAGGGGAGTATACGGGGGGGGTGGATGCACATGGCAATGACCAGCTTCATATGGGGCACACCTTTTGTCGGCGGGAGTGTGTAGTAAGCAGTGATGCGTGCCTTTTCAAGCGCTCACCAGCTCCCAATGCAGGTCACAGCAAAACATATCTGATCAGGGCAACCAAGGGCAATTCCAGAACACCAAATCCAGCCGAATGAAGAGAGCGCCTGGCATGTAGAACACCCTTGGCTACTTTTAAAGGCAAACAAACAAGCTAATGAGCAACTTTGGGAGCCTGAAGGATGCCAGCTGTAGCTAGCGACAGGAAGGCTTGCGCACCAACTTTCAATTCAATGGCTAACAATGGCTAACAAATGGCTAACACACGGCTAACAATGGCTAACAAATGACTAACACAGGGTGAACAAGGTCTCGAGCTCACGCGCACGCCATGCCAAATAGTAATCTGCTTGCGCAGTGCAGGAGCACAGATGCAGCCTGCCAGCAATACAAGCGAATGTTTCCTTAATCCACCCAGCCCAGTACCTTGTCTGTGGTTTGCTTCTTTGCACATGCGCGCATGCTCACATGCTCATTTCTATTGTAATCAATGCACTGGACCAGCTCACTTGTTGCGTTGCAAGTGCGACCGGTGAAGCTCCACTAATTGCATGACATGCTCCAGGTGCCGCCGCACCTGCACATGAGCAAATAGGTGGGGGCGTACAGGCAGGGGCATCAGGGAAGGCAGCAGGTGGGGGCGTACCCAAGAGCAAACAGGCGGGTGTTTACAGGCGACGGCAGCAGGCGGGGCAGCAGGCAGGGGCGTTCCCAAGAGCAAGCAGGTGGGTGTTTACAGGCAGGGGCAGCAGGCGGGGCAGCAAGCAGGTGGGTGTTTATAGGCAGGGGCAGACACAAGAGCGAGCAGGTGGGGTTTCTTGCACAGTGCCCAGGCACTTGCGACCGGGATCCACTCACGAAATCAATGGCAAAGAATCCAGGTTCAAGTACTTATGAACAGATGAATAGGAAGAATCAAGGGACACCTGCTTCTTCTGTGTGACATCAAGGTAGCACAACCCGCAATGCCCCATGCTACTAAGAAATGCTGTGCCTGCAGAGCGCATGGCTTGTGAGCGGCCGTGCATGCGCAACCTTTGAGCGGCAGGTGCAGCATGTGACCTTGAATCGGCCTCTGCTGAGCTTGGCCCCTTGGAGCAGTACCACCTTCGAAGCAGCCGTGCAGCCTGGGAGGGCGGTGCTTCAGTGCATCGCCTGTTCTGTCACCAAGGCGCACCAGCACTGGAGCAAGGAACACATTGCTCATGCTTCCACTGCAGAGCGAGGCTCGCTTTCAGTCTCAATGCTGCACCAACAATGCATGGGACTTACTGCGTCTCAGCGGAGCCAGAAAGGGCTGTCGTTCATACAGCCTTTGACAGCTGCAAACCTCACCTCCTCATCCAGGACATCTTCCTCCAGGTTCCCTGCGTCAAGCCCTCCAGAGTCCTGCCTGCTTGGCTGCCTTGATGTTTCATTCAAACCATCCCCGGCACTGGATGCTGCAGGCAAGTCACCCAGCCAGCAGTCCACAACAGTCAGCTGGCCAATTGAGTGCTGATTTGCGGATGAGTCCAGCAGCGGCAGGCAGCCAGCAGCTTGCTGCTCCAAGGCTTCTCGTCCCAGCGGCAGCAGCAGCAGCAGTAGCAGCAGCCACAAGCAGCAGCAGCCAAATGCCAGCACGCCCCTTGTGTGCATTCTCCTTGCCCCAACTGTGAGCAAGCAGGCTGGTGCGGGCAAATACTTTGTCATGGCTGTCACTTGGAAGAACACCTGGGCTCGGCCAAATTACAAGCCACAGGATACCAGGGCGCGCACCTCGCCCGAGGTAGCTCTCCCTGCGCTCCTTGGTGTCCGATCCAGAGTCCTGAATTGCTGAGCTCTTTGGACGCCCGCTGCCGTCCATGCTCTGCATAACCCAAACAAAAGGGAGGTACTGCCCGCTGCAATGTGCTCCCCATGGAGTGATCCTTGTTGCAGTGTGCTTACAATGACAAGACCCCTCATTGCAATGTGCTCCTTCAGCAGGAACCATGACTGCAGCATGCGTCATAGTGCGCTCCCAAGGATTACCCTGCGATATCAATGTGCATGGCTTGCGCAGTGGCACATGTTGTTTGAAACAACTTGTTTCACAGCAGCTACAAACGTTGGCTGCCAGATCACATCGCAACTGTGTTGTTGTGGCAAGACAGGGACAACCACCAGGCAAACAAGTCAGCTCGCCACCAACTGGCAGACTGAAGCCATGCCACCCCACAACCCAGCCCTGCGCTGCTTTTGCCCGGATGTGTCCGCACCCTCACTCTTCCCTCCATCCTCAAATGGGCCATTGCACCATCACAAAGGGGCTCCCGTTACCCTCCCCTCTGCCTCAAATGGGCCAACGCACCATCACCAAGGTGCTCCACTTCACCCTGCCACAAAACAAGTGCTCCCGCGCCCCTGCTCTGCTCCCAAACGCATTGCTTGCTCACCCCCACCCATTCATTCTATGCAACATACTGCAGTCCCCCAGCAAACTGCTTTGAGCGCAAACCGTGCTCACCTGGAGCACAGCCCGCGGGGGCGCGTCTCCACTGCCCGACTTTGCACCAGCTTGGGCTGCGCCGCCCATCCTGAAAGGGAGTTCTGAGGGCGAGGGATCCTGGAAGACGACCATTGGGGCAGGGCGCTGCGCATCCCGATTCACCCCATGCTGCAGGCATGCGTACAAACACACAGGCCGTGCATGGTGTGTGTTTTTGTGTACGTGTGTGTGCATGTTTAAGGTTTGCCTTGTACAGTATAAGTATCGCGCATCTGAGTGCAAGTACGTCTGCTTGTGCATGTGGGAGTGTGTGCAAGCACGGTTTCTCTTTTGGATGCATGCCCACATGCACAGACGCCTGATATAAGGCACAGGACGGGATGGTGGGTGCGGCCCAAGGTCGCGGCCTCTGCCCACACGCATAAGTGTCGAATCTCTTATACACATCTAAACACGCTCACACATGAACACAAACATTCACACGTACACTGAGGACATGAACACACACATCTCCCCTACACACACCCCACACATGTGTATATGACAGCTCACACATGTGTATATGACAGCTCACACATGTATACATGACAGCCCACCTTGAGCGCCATGGCATCCAGCGGCTTCACCACGCTGTTCTCGAAGCGCTGCAGGATAGCGAGCCCGTCTGGGCCCAGCTTGCGCTTGTGCAGCATGTGCTGCACCTCCCTGCATCACAGGTAGACAAGCAAGAAGGCCTGAGGGAGCTGAATGCACTAAGCACGAGCATGAGGGAGCTGACTGCACCAAGCACAAGCATGAAGGAGCTGCAAGCACCAAGCACAGGCATAAGGGACCGCGCAAGCACCAAGCATGGGCATGAGGGACCCTGCAAGCACCAAGCATGGGCATGAGGGAGCCACAAGCACCAAGCACGGGCACGAGGGAGCCGCAAGCACCAAGCACGGGCATGAGGGACCGCGCAAGCACCAAGCATGGGCATGAGGGACCCCGCAAGCACCAAGCACGAGCATGAGGGAGCCGCAAGCACCAAGCACGGGCATGAGGGACCGCGCAAGCACCAAGCACGGGCACGAGGGAGCCGCAAGCACCAAGCATGGGCATGAGGAAGCTGCAAGCACAAGGCCCAAGCGCCCCTTGCAGACCAGACACGGCGACAGGGCCATGCACGCCCTCACCAATGGCAGCTATAGGGGGGCCATGCACGCCCTCACCAATGGCCATGCACGCCCTCACCAATGGCCATGCAAGGGGGGCCATGCACGCCCTCACCAATGGCAGCTAGGGGGGCACCAGGGGCATCCACAGTGGCATATCGTCATGACAGACAGCGCACCCTGGCGATGCAAGGCCTGGGAGAGGCCGCCCTCATTCTGCGCACCACCGCACCAACGCAAGCCGCCTGCATCCACGCGCCGCCTCCACAGACGTGAGCAGCTCGGACCCGCACACACCACACCCTGACAGGTTCAAGCGGCGCACGGCGCGGCAGCTCACCCCAGTCCGACCATGTACATGTCCCCGGCGGCCGACGTGCACAGCGTGCAAGGCAGGCTTTCTAAGCGGGCCTCCATGCCAGGGCCTTGGTCTCCCGGGTGCTCCATGTCCTCCCCTGCAGTGTGCACAAGTGCAGCATGTGTGCAGTGGAGTGCGCAGTGCATGCACATGCTGCGTCGCGCAGGGGCCATGGTCCCCCGGGTGCTCCATGTCCTCCCCTGTGCAGCGCACTTGCGCATGACATCCCATGCGCAGACCATGTGCAGTGCATACATAGTGTTATGAGCAGAGATACGTGCAGAGGTGTGCCCAGTGATACGCGCAGTGCATGCGCCGAACTGGTGCAGTGCAGTTGCAAGCACATGTCCGCATTTTGGTGCGCCGGCCATGGCAAGCCCTCTGGTGTGTGTCGTTGCCTATGTGCATGCCACACCGCTGATGTGATCAGCTTCTGCCCCACACTCTGTGCACACACACACACGCACACCATCACACACAGACACACACACACACACATACACACTCCTGCACGCGTGCTGTGCCTTGTTTGCATGCGCTCAACAGAGGTTGCATGGACACGTACACATGTGCACACACTCACACATGCAACGACACACACATCTCCCCAACAGGCGTGCCAGCTGCTGCCCCCATCTACCACTGGTGGCCGCCATCTACCACTGGTGGCCATCTGCCGCCCCCATCTACCACTGGTGGCCGCCATCTACCACTGGTGGCCGCCGCCCGCTGCTTGCTCATCGGCCTCACACCCACCAATGGCCGCCAGCAGCTTGTCGATCTCGTCCGTCTCCGTCGCCCCCACGCCACCCTCGCCCAGGCCCGACTCCAACCCCGCCGCTTGCGCGGCTGCTGCCCCAGGTTCCTCCCCTTCTCCCAATGCCGCAGCCGCTGCCGCTGCAGCCACCGCCGCAGCACCGCTGCCGCCGCCGGGGCCCGCTTGGCTGCGCAGGTTGGCCATGACGGTGGCGGACAGCTTGCTGGGGCTCATGGGCTCCTGCTCCTGGGCCGCCGGCGGCAGGCCTGCTCCACCCCTGAGCATTGCGGGCATCAGCGGGGAGAGGGGCGGCGGGGGCGGCATGTGGCGCATGGGGGCAGTGGGCATGCTGTGCAGCGGGGCCAGGGCTGGGGGGCGGTGCTGCGCGAGGAGGCTGTGGTTGGGCTGCGAGGGCAGGGGGTGGGAGTGCCGGAGGGGACCTGCTTGAGGGTGGGACTTGGGCCGGGCGGTGGCATGAGGAAGGTGAGCGTGGAGGCGTGGGGAGTGGGGCCCGGGCCGAGGGGCACGCTTGAGGATGGCTTGGTTGCCCAGGGCCAGCTGCGGCAGGCGGAGGCCGCCCGCAGCACCTGGGCAGTTGAGGGTGATTGTGCGTGTGTGTTAAAGTATGCGCGCATGTGCTTTTGTGTGTCAGTGCATCAGTGTGTCAGCGCTTTTTGTATAGGCAGTGCATCAAGTGGCGAAGAGCAGGACCAGCATTGTGCTCAGTACAGATGTTCTCAGAAACAGGCTGACGATAAAGTTGTCTTTTATAAACAGGTTGGAACAGGTATGGGAATGTAATGGCTAAAAGCTGCATGCTAGGCATTTGTTCTAATCGTTCTAAACCTGCATTCGTAATGCAAGAGAGCAGCTTGGCTTTGTGAAACACCGTGGGGCTGGTGTGGTACAACAGCCTTTGGAATTACAGATCTCATCACAAGTGAATTGGTCAGCTTGTCAAAAGCAAACGGATGTGCAAACCCCCCCCTCTAGCACTAAATGTCAGATTAGACAAGACATGTTGATGAATCCTTGGAATGCTTGAACATAGCACCTATTTTCAGTCACTGCATTGATACCTGCATGCTTTGATGATCTTCCTTTCCTTTTACTGCTTGCTGCAAGCAACACTGCTGGCAAATGCAGCGCATCGGGGGAGTGCCTCTGCTCCTCTGGCTCCACTCCTTCATCCTCCTCACTGTATACATTGCTCAAGTTGCTAGTTGAGGCAACAAAGCCCAAGTGGTGCACAGAGCTACCTGCATGGCGCATGTTCTAATGGTATATATGTGAGCCACGGCTGGATCTCATATCTAAATACCTTTATCATATAATATATGCAAAAAATTGGATCAATGATTTGAACGGATTTCAGCTTTGAGAAACTGAGGGTTTGTTCCTTAACTGTTAGTCTACAACTCCATCAACTTTCATTGTCACGTCTTGCTGCCGCACAATACCAATAAAGCGTACAAACAACCCAGCAAAGCAAACAGCACCCTCTTCTTATTTGTTACTAGAAATTTCAGCATCAGTAAGGCATCAAGATGTCGTTCATACGGTGGGTAAAGTATGCAGTAACACACACGCCCCTGTCTGCGCTAGAAGCTTCAAGGCAGGTGCCTGGCTCCCTTGGAATAGCTTTTTCGTCTCCTGTGCTCATTTATCACCATTTTGCCCGTGATAGGAAAATCGTGGACCACTTATTAAACCAGGTACTGGTGGAGACGCTCGCAAACAAGTGAGTTGCGCGTGCTGTGGCAACATGCATGCGCAGCCCAGCCTATGGGATTCCATTTCCATGGCTAGTGCTTGTATCTGATGTGTGATAAGATGCGATCAGGAGCATCTCGTGCTGAACACAAGTTTCCTCTTCCAATTCTCTTCGCACTGCAGCCGCACGTTCCAGCGATTTGCAGTTTGGTCGCACCGGAAGGTCAAAGACCTTGGTGAAAAGAGTGAGTTGAGGCCATGTTTCAATTATTTTACTTGGGCTGCAAAACTTCAGCTTTTTGCTGTTTCCAAGATGCAGCTCATCTCATGTACGTGACATACTCTGGTTGACGGCAGAAGGTCCAGTTGGAGCAACATGTTCAACCATGCACATACTAGAAACCATGCTCAGACTTTTCAAGTGCACTTGCTTATACAATTTACCAGTGAAAATGTGTATGTGCTTAAAAGAATGCTCAAGTTTGCGCTCAAATGCTCAAGCTGGTCTGGGATGCGCCCTCATGCATGCAGGTAAAGACAGTGGAGCCAACTTTGATGAGTCAGCAGCTAAAGCCTTGGAGCAGTCAAAGCTTGCTTGGCAAAAGGTGGGCTCTGGCTTTTTGTACAAGAGCTGTACCTAACAGCTGGTGATTGTCACGTATGGTATTTCAGGGTGCGGACACCGACCCAGCCAGATTATGGCCACCCTCCTCAGCCGCTACCTGTTTTGATAAAACCCTGTTATTGTATGAAAAGGTCTCGGTCTGTATTCCAGCTGCGAGTACCCATAATTGCAGCATTTCTTTTCTCCAGGCAGATTGCCTTTGATTGCCTATCACTGCCTATCAGCATTTGACTGAGATGTAACTCTTTCATACTTGCTGTTTGTTTTGTCTGCTGTCTCCCATGTGTAGTGGCGCCAAGAATTTGCAGAGGAACTGGCCAAAGCTCAGAGAGGAGAGAGTAGTGGCGCAAAAGGAGGCAAATGATGATTTGTGATTAAGCTCGAGTGACGTGTCACATGACTGAACGTGCATGACTCACCAGCATGCTCAAATTGTGAGAAAATTCTGTACGTACAAGCTCTTGCTTATGAGCAAGCTCGTCCAGAGGTATGCACGTAGAGGTGAGGCTGTGCCTGATCATGACCTTCAAGAGTTAGATATCCAACTTCAGAGTTGAGAGTGTGCAAGTTGAGCAATTTTTAGTTTGAGAGGACTACGTTTGCGAGTGTGCACACTTGAGCTTGTTATCCAGTGTCATAACTAGGTCACGTCATGTTTCTTTATTCATGCTACAGCTGCGCAGCCCGTCCAATCTGTGTTTCGCATAGGTATGTAAGCATTATATTCAGCATTGTTTACGGGGGTTCTCATGCTCGGTGGGATCTTTGATAGTGAGACATGTCTGCATGCCAACAAATTAACCCAGGAAAATTTAACCATCGTTGAAATTTAAGCAAGCTTTCCTTAGCTCATTTGCAACTTTCGTTTTATGTTATGGCCCATTTTTTCTCCGTTTGTGTTGTTCATGAACCGCTCTTTGATCTGTAAAACTGCCTCTTGTCACGCTAAGAGATTGCTGCACGCCAAGCAGACCCGTAAAATGACCATGACAATTGTGGTGTGTGGACTGGCTGCGCACAGCGGCATTGTACACCAAGGTCTAAGGTTTATAAGGCTGTAACCACCGAACGAGGGCAGCAGCCAGTTGTGAATCTCCAGTGAGGTTCAAACCCCGAGCTTCGGGGTTGAACCAACAGATTGCAAGGGTGGACAGGCAGTGTACACCAAGCAGACAGCAGGTTGCCCGCGGTAAGACAGGAGTCTCCAATACCCGAGTTCCTCCCTCTAGATCTTTGCTCCAGGTACTGATCAAGCAGATCCTCTATTCTTGGAAGGGGGTATAAGGTAAGGTAAGGTATTCTTGGAAGGGGGTATGAATTCTTGACTCCAATGTTGTTCAGCTTTCCGCAGTCCATGCACATGCGCAAGGTGCCGTCTTTCATCTTCACAAAGAGTACAGGTGCACCAAAGAGGGATGAGCTAGGCTCAATGAAGCGTTTTTCTGTGAGTTCTTCAAGTTACTTACGCAGCTCTTCCAGTTTGTTAGGGACGAGCCTGAATATCGGTCCCATCTGAGGCGCGCTACTTGGCAGCAGCTCTATGGAATGCTCCACATTACGTTTCAGGAAATGAGGACTCAGCTTCTACATCCGCAAATTCTTTCAAGACATCTGAGCAGTCAAGAATTTGACTCTAGGTGCTCTGACAAACAAGTTAGGGTTAACCGCCAGCCTGGTCGTTAGACTGATTGGTTTGTTGCTGGTCTTCGCCAGCCAAAAAATAGTCCATAATGTCTGAAATGAAATCATTTGCCATGATGAAAGAGTTTGTTGTGACGTTGAGAAAGACAGTCTGACTAGGCAAGGCATGCAAAATATAAGTGGCCTGATGGACAGGCTTGCTTAGCAATGTTGAGGCATGCTCTTTAGATCTATTAAAAAGTAAGTGACTTACAATGGACTGAACTGCGTGGATGGACTGGAAACGCTGCCGCGCCTGCTGCCCCCCAAGGGCTAGGAGCCTCTACCCAAATGACGCACATCTCAGAGGCTCACAAGGTCGCTAGAGGCATGCAAGGGATTACTGTGAGTCCGTCATTTATGGCCTCAAATACAGCTCTACTAGAGCTACTACTAGTAGCTGTAACTTATTGAATGTTATCAAAGTTAAATGATCAGCAAATCGACTTAAGCGACCTCCCAGTCTCAATATAGCACAAACATGTGACCGCTGTGACACCACAATAATATGGTTTGACATTTTAGAAGGGAATGGCTCTGGCAGGCACATCTTCTACAAGTTGACCATGCACAGGCGCAGCGCCATGCCCCTGGTGCAAGCCCCAGGAAACTACCTCAACGCGCAGTTTCAAACTGCGTCAGCCAAGTAGGCTGGAGTAAAGTCTGCTTGTGCTGACATACTTTGAGGCTGCCACCAGCAGAAATTCTTGAAACAACTGTAGAAGACACCAGAGTATACTAAGTTGCATAAGGTTAGGTTAGGTTACAAAGCTGTACCTAAGTTGCATAACGTAAAGTACAAAGATATGTACAATCTCCAGCTTAGCTAAATACACAATCGGGG
>LFIK01005461.1_pt1 | contig 10195 bp, 9 predicted proteins | sample 643401 | NCBI WGS metagenome assembly LFIK01 (sample SAMN03777447, study PRJNA286221) | soda lake metagenome | biome: soda lake; feature: Kulunda steppe; material: water; isolation source: sample T5-Br brine of Lake Tanatar-5 | place: Russia: Kulunda steppe | collected 2010-07
GAGTCCCCTCCACCAGGGAGAATGAAGAACTAGTGAGGATCTGGAGGGTGACAAGCCGCCCCCTGCTCCAGACCAAGACCTTGAGAGCAACTGGATTTTTCAAGAGCGCGTCTAGTAGTTGACAGTTAATGTGTGCAGAGTACAGAATGAGCATGTAACTTGAGGGCAGTCTTATGGGCTTTTTGTTCCTCATGATCAAGGCCGAGCTCTTTTAGGTGATTCAAAGTGTGTGAGGTATAAATACAGGTTATATAATGTGTATCCAAGTTATCTTTCATGCCTGTTTCTGTCATCGTGTGGCTATATACTCGAATATTTGTTTAAAACTGACTTCAGATTGATTAGGTTGCAGGCTCGATAGGATATATAAAGCGGCTTGAGAGCTGCGCAGCTCGCAGGGCATGCCCCCATTTAACCGTTTGGCAGGTACTACCTGCTGCAGTACAGCTAAACGATTTGGTATGCACACACACTATACACTTATATACATATGTACATATGTATCATGTCCCTGAAACGCTGAACGAATTATTCATGACGGTGATTCGGCATGCCAGCCCGTAGTGAGTCAGATGGGTCTATCAAAAACGCGCATTCAAACCAACTCTTCCTTCATACGTAGTACAAACATGTCCATAAACATCTTCAGCTAAGCTGTCCTTGTTTTGCAGGTACAGCTATCATAGCTGTAGGTATCATGATGAAACCTAACTTACCCATCTTTCACACGCTCTCTCCAGGCTCAGACTCTCCGACCACAACCTGAATGTTGAGCTGCCCCAATAAGAGCACCTTAGATTGCCTTACAAGCTAAGAATCCGTATTGAATGCAACTGGCACAGTGTACAAGACGAAGAAAACGTAGTCTTAGACTGCCTACTAGGCACTTAGTAAGTGCAGACTTGGCAGATTGCATCAAGCACCATCACCTCTTCCGTACCCTCTTTTTGGCACAAAAAAGCTTGGAGACTTTGTTAGCCAAGCAGACACCAAATGCCTAGCCTTGTTCGAGCATGAGTGCCTAGAATGCTGTGACTAGGTTTCAGAACACCACCTTGCTTCTCTTAGTTGTTTTTTGTCGCAGGCCTGGTTGGCTTCAACTAAGCTGCCTCGTTCAGCAGGTACAGCTAAGCAATCTAACCTAGCCTACAAGGGTAACAGCTCATAAAATACGCAATAAAGATGATGTACTATTTAGTAATTCTAGCATCTTGGCAAATACCAAAGACAATAACATTATGTGTACACCCATGTGGTTGCCTGACGACAGGAGTTCCGCAATTAAAGCATCCAACACAGCCTGCTAATGAAAATAAGAATCAGCAGGATTTGCGGGGGAAAAGTTGCTAGCTCAGCTGTCTCCAATTGTTGGTTTCAGCGGTAAATGCCAGGGTAAATGCTCAAAAACTAGTTCAGAGACTGCTACATCAAGCTCGTGCATGAAAGGAAATGATGGCGCTTGCGAGTACAACTAACTTGGAACCACGTACGAGAGCTGCTATCCCAGTCAGTTTGAGAGCCTATTTAATCAATCTGCCTGCCTAGCTCTCTGAGACACTAGCTTGCCTCACAAACTTCTGAACTATGAAGGCTAGGCCAAGCTTGCACGCCCAGAAGCAGGGATGGATCATGCGTGCATTTTAAATCAATTCAACACACGAAGCACTTCAAAGATTGGATTCGCGAACTTTAGAAGACCCTACCCAGGAAGGGCTCAGGAATGCACCTGTTGTTGCTATATTATATTCTGAACTTCAAGTGGCCCCTCGACACCCCCTAGGCTTCATGTTGCATCATGGTATGTGTCTGTGCACTTGGTGGGTGGGGTTGAGGGATATGGAGAGAAAGTTGGCGTCAGTAAGTGCGTCCCACTTCCCTCCTCTCGAAAGCACACAGGCAACGTATGTTCGAGCAATTTGACATTTGTTTCATCATTCACGCACAGCAAATCCAGAACAGGCAGAGACCCATCCTTGCCCTGTAGGCTTCAACTGACCTTTCCTTACTCGGCAAGTCCAGCAAGTCCCCACTTTAGAAACACGTGTTTATACTGCTTCCATGCCGACTTGGAAGGGACAGCAGTCTGAACTTGTGATCAGCAGCACTACTTTGTTGGATCAATTTGCGCATGCTGCTGGTAGGGATCGCGCGAATTTCACGTCTAGGGCCAATCCGTTGATCAAGTCCAGCCTGTAAGGGGGTGCGGGAAATACGCTTTATTCAAATCCTCTCTCAAGCATGCAGGCTACATGACTTGGGATGGCTGGCCAGATTAACCCAGCCTCGTGCATGCACACCTCAGATACTCATGCACTCAAGGTGCTTGATACATGCATGTGTCCTGTACGGATGTGGTCGGGTGCTGCCTGCGGGGAGTGAGCCCGCGCCGGCCCTCACGGGCGCAGCGTCAGGGAATGCAATGAGATTGTGTTTACACTTGCGTTGCGTGAGACTTGCCCCTGACCCATAGCCGAAGGAAAGAAGGGATTCATGGCCTCCGCATTTGCAGCATCTGCAGCCGCTGAGATTGCACACATTCACCACATTGGCCTTCTCCCATTTTATGACATGTGCTCGCGAGCGTGAGCGCATTTATTTGCATGTTTGCCAATCCATGCCCAGCGCAGCTGGCCGAGGGCAAGCACATGCATTGTCAGGCAGGGCCTCAGTGCAATGTAATTCCCTGCTAAGGGCTTGCTGTAATTTAAACTTGGCTGTGTGTGCATGCGTGCCTGACAGCAGTGTGTGCTTCATGTGCCTGCTTAGCACGCTCGCCCTACCTGCACAGTGTGAGCGTGCTTCATTGTGCAAAAGCAAGGCATACCGCGGGCAGCAAGCAGTTGGGGCTTTAGAGTCGCGCACCAGAGCCACAAACATACAGCAGCAGCATGGCACGGCGCCAAGCCTGTGCGCAGGCAGGAACGCAGCGCGGCAAGGGCGGACACATGTGCAGCACGCACCAGCAAGCCCTACACGCGTGTGCATCCTACCTAGCAAGGCAGGCCTGAAAGGTCGCCATGTTGCGCGGGTGTGACCTGCATGGCACTGAGCGCACATTGGTGGTCGCGCACTCCCCACAGCAATGGTCGTATCGCGCAGAAGGCGATGCAACGCACACACGCACTTGGTAAAGATGTGTTTGTGGTGCTTGCGGGTGCAAGGCACCCGACGCTCCTCCTGGCCCCTCTCATAGGTGATCACAGAAGGGAGTTGGCTTGACACGCAGCTGACCTCCACGCCTGCCACCGTGCCCGCCTGGGGCCACATCCCCACATCCAGCTTTGCAAAGCGCAGCTTGTCCGTGGTGTAGCGGTTGGCGAGGTCGGCAAACAGGGTGTAGCCATGGCGGCACCTGCGCGCGACACAGGCATGGCCTACTTGCCCTAACGCACATTGCACTATGGCCGCTACAGCATGCAAATGTGCTTGCGTGTGCGCATTGGTATGCATGCTCGTTTCCATGTGTGTGCCTGTGTGTGTGCGTGTATGTGTGTGCTTGTGTGTGTGCGCGCGCGTGTGTGTGCCTGTGTGTGCGTGTGTGATTGCTGTCATACACACTACCGACTGCACTCAGATTGCAGTCGCGAAGTGTGGTCTTTGCTGAGGGACTGACAAGGACAGGCATTGCATTTTCACGTTGGAGGGGCTTGTGGACCTGAGCTCCAAAGCTACAGCAGCAACCAAGTCTCTCTCATCCTGCGCACAGGCTGCAGCCACACCCACTTGGCACTCCAGTCGGTGTAAAAGTACACCACGTACGTCACGTCGTCGCGCTCCACGCTGCTGCTGCTGCCACCGTGCACGCAGGTGGAGTAGAACTGGTCAGCTGTGAGCAGGCGTACCCTGTCGGGCCCGCTGCACCACGGGTGGCCAGATATCAGGAACAGCAGACCAAACGCGGCTGCGTAGCAGGAGAAGACGGCCTGCAAGCGCAGGGGCATATGGGTGTGGCGTCTTAGCGTGCGTGCGCGCAATGGCAATGGGTGGAGGAGGACAGCTATGCGCAGAAGGCCTGCGCGTGTGGAAAGGGGAGAGCAGCCCGCTGCAGCACGTTCCCCTCTGTGCTCCGGGCATCCCACACGGGAGGGGCGTAGGGGACATCCGACCCTGACCGGCCGAGGATCCCATCGCTACCCGCCACCCCCGCCGCCAACCTCCCTCCCATCGGCTGCCGTGCGCACCCAGAACTGTTGGCCATCACCGCCCAGCACAACCAGGAAGCCCCAGTGCCACGTCGAGGCTGGGGCAGCAGGCTAATACACGCGCAGTACACGGGTCAGCCGTCCTGGGGGCCCAGGCTGGCTGCTGTGCTCCGCGGCCGGCCGCTGGTGGCAGCGCGCGTGGCAGCAGGGCCTGCCTACTCCTGAGGCTGGTTGGGAAGTGCAGGCACCCATGCAATAGTCAGGATGCGCACTGTCTCCCGCCTGCCCTCCTCTTCCTCCTCCTCCTCCCCCACGAGCCAGGGGCTGCGTGGCCCACACCAGTACGGCGTTTGATGATGCATGAACACACGTTCACACACATGCATGCGCATCACCAGGTCCTTGAAGGCTCTGCTTCTGGGTATCCCAGAACGCTGGAGGGCAGTTGACTGCTGCTTAGCGCCTGGCCGCTTGCTTATGCATGCGGACATGAGACACCCACCTTGTCCACCAGGAACGCCATCACCAGCACAAACAGCTGGGCAAACCACACAGCAGAGGCCAGCATGGCATCGTATGTAGAGCTGCGGTAGGCGTAGATAAGGGCTGCAGAAGCTAGGGCAGCCCCCAGCTGGAACTCGACCTGTGCGGCAGCAAACGTGTGTGTGCTGGCGTGCTTGGTCACACAACTCATCCTTAGGGAGCAGCAGTCAGACGGGACATGCAAGGGACATCCGCCTTTGTTAAAATCGTCTTGCAGCAGCCATGCATCCACACACGCTTACCGCAGCGAATGATGCGTCTGCGCTCCCAGACACCCAGGAGAGAGGAGATGCGGGAACTGCCTGAGTCTGTACATGGCGCCTCAACCACAGTACATACGTGGCCAGCACCACGAGATTCGCAGCATAGTAATCGGAAAGGAGGAGCCGCTTCAGTGATGCCCTCAGCTCAGGGATGGCCATTATTACTACAGTGGGAGCTGTGCCATTCAGATACGCCTGGAAGAATAATCCTCCTGCTGACTATGCCCTAGCAAAGTACTCAGATCCATTGCCCCCATGCTAAAGTCACTAGACACTGGTTGATGTATGAAGATGCAATTTACATTTTCAACATTTTGAACATAAATTAATGAAATAAACATAAAACGTAGGATGATTAAGCAAGGGAGTGTAAGCAAATACTGACTTGATCAATTCAAGTGATAAATTCAGAATGAATCACAATACATTTTAAGCGCACTATTATCCTGATATTCTGTTGCTCGCTCCAGCATTTCTGAATTTCTGGTTAACCATTAACCGAGGTGTAACGCATCCTTTAAATTTTCTATTAATTATTTTATTTGAATAATTATAAATTTATGAAGGATTTGGAATTAGCAAAAACTTTTTTGACACACGTTCGCACGGAGGGCTTTATTAAACCCCCCACAAAAATGATCCAAGTAATCGCATTGTATAGTAAAGAAAATAAAAAACATTGTTGAAGGATTGTCAGAGTGATTTTATCATCGCTGTTTTCCAGCTACACAAAATCAGAAATGATGCTACGACGTGATGTTTGTTGCAACGTCTCTACCGGAGGACGTAGTACTGGTGCTTCGGTGCTCCGGCCGCGGAACAACGCCAGCGCGCGTCAGCTCCAGAGGTGGATTAACCAGCCACCCCCCGCCAAGATGATGCAGCAGAAGCAGCAGAAGCAGCTGCAGCAGTTAAATAGGGGCCCTTCGCCGCAAGAGCAGCTCGTGGACAAATCTGGCCAGGATGAGATGGCACCTACCATCGCAGCCATCGAGGCTAGACCACACAACATGCTCATCCAGGCTCTTTTCAGGTATATAGCTGATTCCAAATAGGAGGATGCTCTACAGATGCGTTTTGTGTGAGCACGAGGCGTGCCCAAACCTTGACCATGTTCCAAAATCTGCACGCAGGAAAAAGATGGCCAAGGCAGTGGATGCAGATGTTCATTCTCAAGGGTTAGTTGAAGGCTTCCCTCACCTCTGGCAAGGCCGATCGCGACCACTCTGGCGCATAGTTCACCACACAGTGCACAGCTTGAAGCATGGGGTGTCCTACCTCACCATGCCTGCATTGTGCAATGCGCAGATATGATGCAATCATTGACCTCACCAGGCGGCTGAACCAGAACAGCCCCCAGGAAACCCAGGCTCGGACTGTGGAGATCTTGAAGTCTCTGTTCCCATCCTGGCTCCTACCAGCCTTCAAGGTAAGATCGCCCTCTTGGCACCCCACCTAATTTGGCTTTAAACCAGAAGCTTCCATTGCTAGGGAAATCTCCTCCTGCTGCAGCAAACATCACTCTCCCTGTTCCTGGGTGTCTTGCTGCCGCTTGCACAGTGGCTCAGTGCTTGCCTACACATGCCTTCTGCGCATTGCCATACACCCACAAGCACTAACATATACCATGCTTGTGCGCGTGCATGTGCACGCGCACACTCACACCCACACCCATCCATGCACACACGCCCACGCACGCACACACACACATACACACACGCATGCACACACAAACATGCTCGCACGCACACACATGTACACAGCACACACTGTGCGTGCATGTGCATGTGCACACAGGTCCTCTTCTCCAAGCCCCTACCCGAATTTGCTTGCAAACTGAATGCCTGGGCCACCGCCCTGACCTGCGAGTGGCTGATGGGGCCGTGCAAGGTCAACGACGTGGAGGTTGATGGTGACAAGGTGTGGCAGACGGGTGGAGGAGGACAGGCGTGTTGCTCTCTGTCGACAGGACATCATGTTGTCAGTTGGCTGGTGTATGGATAGTAGGGGCGGCAGCAAGACCCCAACAGGTGGTTCCAGATCAAAGATATACCGAGTTTGCATTTCCCTACCACGTTCCCCGACATGCACAAGGTCACAGCATCGGCGAGCAACATGGCTGGAACTGTGGGGGGGCTGCGCTAAACTTGCTGCCCCCTCCATGTTGCTACCCCTGCCTTGCTGTGCTAGACAATTTAGCTGCTTCAGTTGCTTGGAACAGCAAGCCTCCCCCTCACCTTGATTGATGTGCCGCTCTGGGCTATTGGATGCTTCAATAAGCCTGTCCTCTTCGCCACAACTCATTTTCACCATTGCAAGCGGCCAACTTCAGGTGCCACGCAGATCCAGCTCGCCAAGAGACCCTTTTGGTTGCGCTCAATGCCACGGACAAGTTGCTGCTGCTGCTACTGCTGCTGCTGCTACTGCTGCTGTAATGCCGCCACCATAACAACCTGGAAGCCACCACACTTTTGCTGCATCCAACTGCGTTGCTGGCCCTTGAATGCGCTTGTATTGCATTGTGGTGCAGTTGGGAGTTGGCCAAGGTGTTGCCGTGCAGCGCTGCCGGTACCTCGAGCAAGCTGGGTGCACCTCCATCTGTGTGAACAGCTGCAAAGTGCCCACTCAGGTGCGAGACACAACCCTCTGTGTTTGTGTTTGTGTGTGCATGTGAGAACGTGCGTGTGTGCGCATATGCGTGCGCGCATGTGGTCCAATTTAGCTTCAGGGCCTTAGCTTCTTTCCACTTCTTGTTTCCAGACCAACGCACATGCCTAGTCTGTTTGCAGAGACTTGCATCCAGTCTAGCTCCACATACGAGCTGCTGCACTGGCCAAGTGCGCAAGGTTTTGGCCATGCTTTGTCATTGGGCACTAACCAGGGCCTGTTGGCAGCAGTCGAAGTCTTTCAATCCTTTTTTTCTTTTCCCAGCATTGCTCCAAACAGCGGGCCGTTTGCCATACTTCTCATGCTAACCCGCCTTGGGGATGGCCTTGCATTCGTACTTCAAAGCTTGCGCCAGCACAAAGGGCGACCACAGGCAGCAATTACACCCCTTTGCCCGCTTGCCATTCACTAAGGCTCTCATTCAACCTCATTGCACGCGCGCAAGCTGTAGACTTACAAGTGCCTGGCAGTTACTGCCGCCCTGCTCTGTGCGGTACGAGCGCGGGGTTGGGCACTCCCGGCTGTGGCCTCATGCGGCACAGCTGTGTGCTGACGCTGCACGCAGACATTCTTTGCCCAGGAGATGGGCTTGGCTCTGACGATGACCCCCAATTATGAAGACTTCAGCTGCCAGTTTGCCTTTGGCAAGACTCCGCCCCCACAATCCGAGGACCCGGCCTTTGCAGCCCCTTGCTTCTCTCAGTGTCCAAGTAAGCAGCGGGACAGGGGGGACGCATTTGCGCAGCTACAGAGGATGGCTGCTGCAGCAGGTGTGGACCACGAGTCGGCACCTGTCTCGGCAGGGGCAGACGCTGTTGCTACTGCATGGGCTGCTGTCGGGGCAAGGTCGGCTAATAAGTGCCACAAAGTCAAGGTCTCCAGTTGAGTGAATTCAAGTTTGTGAGTCACTCTGTTCCCGTCGTGCACATGAGAGAAATAATGCCCACGGAGGCTGAGCATGGAGAGTGTGTGTAGTAGGAGCTGCGTCCAGGGGGCACCTTGTGCCAAGTGCACTTAAAAGGAGAGCTGGCAGTGTTGCAGAGAGAATGCTCTGGATTTTAAAAATTTTGCTGTTGCTGCACGGAGCTCAGAGTTGAGCGTTTTTTGCATGTCGTACTTGCAGCAGGAGCGGTTTGGTGTGTGCTTGCAGGGAGTCTGCTGCTGTGGCAGTGTTTAGGTTCTTTATGCTGTATCCTTTCCAAGTATGCCCTGCAAAAGGGCCAAGTTCCTCCAAGAAAGTTGGAGCTGGGTAGGCATAGCAGGCACTGGTATATATTACTAGAGACCTACTCAAGCGGTTGGGTAGCATCGGATTTTTTTTGGCAAGCAGCTGGATTTTGCATGGTTTTTATTATGCCACCTGGTCAACATCAGTGGCTTTTGGCATAAGGAACGCGGGTGCCACTGCGCCTGCTTTATGTACTTTGTGCCCAACATGAGTCCGGCAATGCAAGCTGCTGCACTTAGAACCAAAGCGCAAGTGCATGCTCATATGTTTACTGTTTACCTCAGATCCAACCATCATCTTCTTTAGCACCAGGTGCGCATGCCTGCTGTACATATCTTCATTAGGACTTATGGCTTTCGAGTTCCTGAATGTACCAGTGTAGGTTGGCAAGCAATCTTGCACCCTTATGGCACAACAGGTATACATTTGATTACAAGCTTGGTTTTAGCTGGGGCCCAAATTTTGCCGTTGCATTTTGTTTTGCTGTGAGGTCATTCCAGTTGAGTCGATCTTTAAGAAATACTACATTTTTCCTGGTATGCACCTGGATGGATTCTTTGGCTGCGCAGTGTAAATTAGGAATCCCATTTCTTTCTGCCTCTTCAAATTAGACCCTTAAAAATACTTATTTGAAGTATACTGGCCCTGCCGCTAGGCAACCGCCGGGCGGTTGAACGCCCCTCGCATCAGTTAAGTTACATTAGGTTTAGACCCTCAGCCAGATGGATTGACTGCTGGGCAATGCCGACCAGACACAAAATATCCATAATCTCAGAAGGAAAAAAGAAATGATTTGTGCGTCTGCTTCAACAGAAACAATTTGACATCCTTGTCATTCCAGATCACTGTTATTGATGGATCACCAATTTGACATACACACACACAGTTATTGAGAAGCAGGTTTGAGCGTGGGGCTTACCTTCCCAGCTCGCCCAAAGTGCAAAAGCCATGTGACAGAGGGCACGCGACTGCATAGGTTAGGTTAGGTAAGGTAAGGTTTCAAGGCTGTATCCGCCGAACGAGGGCAGCTTAGCCGGTTGTGGCCTCCAGTGAGGTTCGAACCCCGAACCCACAGTTTGCGAGGGTGGATAATCGACTTCCCATCTCAGGTGCCCCGCCGCCTGCTCGACTATCCGGAGCCAGATCGTTAGGCTGATTGGTTTGTTGCTCTTAGGTTAGGTTAGGTTACATAGCTGTATCTGCCAAACGAGGGCAGCTTAGCTGAACACGCGACTGCATAGACCATGAGCTGCATCACTCCTTGCACTGTATCATGTCTTCAATACATTACCCTTTTGCTCCTCATCAAGCACACACACAGTTCGGCTGCCACGCCTTCCCCCCCCCCCCCC
>LFIK01005463.1_pt1 | contig 10194 bp, 4 predicted proteins | sample 643401 | NCBI WGS metagenome assembly LFIK01 (sample SAMN03777447, study PRJNA286221) | soda lake metagenome | biome: soda lake; feature: Kulunda steppe; material: water; isolation source: sample T5-Br brine of Lake Tanatar-5 | place: Russia: Kulunda steppe | collected 2010-07
AACTCCAAACTTTCTTCAAAGTTCATGTGTCCTCTTACAAAATTATGAATGTCCCTTGTCATGATCTCGTTTTCAGTCATAGCTGATATTGTATTTAAACCTAAAGCTTTATCAGTATGAACCCTCTCGGCTGAATTCCTTACAGTATTCAGAGGGATGAGTAATTATGCTAAAACACACGTAATTCAGAGATCATTTATAATTTAGTCGACTGCTGACTGTAAAAGTATATTTTGGAACTTAGAAAATTGAGGAGGAATAAGTTCCAAATCTCTAGTAATAAAAAGCACATTTTCTACATAAACATATATTTAAATAAACAACAGCTTTCTTTGAGTTCCTTTCCAAAGCTTTTATTATAATACACGTGCTTTTTTGAGAAAACATATAATTCTGGGCTGGCATGGATATCCTCCAAATTCACAAGAGTATTGTTTCAGATTACAAGGACTATGTTCATTCATTTCTGAATATCAGGAACAAGGTAATAGCAAGATTTATTGAAAAAGAACTTGATTCAGGTGGGCTATGGCCGGATCCGATTTTGCAATTTAATCCATCATATGATGGTAATATACCTATCCAGAAAGTTGTCCAAGACATTCCTGAATTACAACCCGTATTAAGCCAGATTTTTAAGGAGTTTGAACTTTATACTCATCAAGTTGAAGCTTTGAAACTTGGTGCAGCAGGTAGAAATTTTATAGTCACCTCTGGTACTGGGTCAGGTAAATCGCTTACATACATTGCGACAATTTTTAATAAAATCCTGAAATCACCATCCAAGAAAGGGGTTGGGGCAATCATCGTTTATCCGATGAATGCACTTGTCAATTCTCAATTAGAAGAGTTAAGAAAATTTGAAAAAAGTTTTCTCAAACATCACTTGCCATCAGGGGTACAGATTGATGAAGGAGGAAAAACCAGTCAAGAAATTATTGAGGAGTACCGCTTAACGTCATCCAAAAAATTTCCGATTTCATATGCGATATATACTGGACAAGAAGGTGAAGTTGAGAGAGAAAAAATCAGAAAAAATCCACCAGATATTCTTCTCACGAATTATATGATGCTTGAACTCATCCTTACTCGATACAAAGAGGAAGGTTTACGAGCTTCAATTTTTAAAAATCTAACACATCTAGTTTTCGATGAACTGCATACATACCGTGGCAGGCAGGGTGCAGATGTAGGAATGTTAATTCGACGAATTAAATCCCGAAGTAAAAACTCAGTTGTTTCAATTGGTACATCAGCAACTATGGTAAGTGGTGAAGGGACTCCAGATTCACAAAAAGAAGAAGTTGCCAATGTGGGAACTTCAATTTTTGGTGACACATTTAAAGTTGATCAAATTATTGGCGAAACCTTAAAACGAAGTACCGTAGGAGATATCCCATCTAAAAACAGCCTTATTGATGCGGTAAAAAACGGAGTAGATCGAAGTAAGGGTTTGGAAAAGGTTAAATCTCACCCATCTGTGATTTGGTTAGAACGTAACGGTGCTTTGAAAAAGAATGGAGAATTGTATGAACGGATTGTTCCTAAAACACTGGAAGAGTTAAAGCAGCTATTCGCTGACGAGACAGGTTTGGAATTTAACATTGTTGATAAGCATTTAAATGAGATTATTTTATGGCTTGGGGATGTTAACAAGCGGGCTGGAGATGACCATAAAACGATTTTGCCTTATAAATTACATCAATTCATTTCTCAATCTGGAGCATTATACTCCACACTCTTTTTGAATGAATTGGCTTTGGACGACCCGTTACCTAAAAATGATAAACCGGTATTCCCGATTGTGTTCTCTCGTTATTCGGGTCATGAATTTTTGTGCGTTCGTAAGATCCAATCTGAAAACAGAGTAGAGCCAAGAGAGCATGGCGAAGTAAACGAGGATGAAGACAAAGAATATAATGAGGGATTCATTGTATTTGGAGATGAATTATGGGACGAACAGACAGATATTGAATTATTACCGGACTCCTGGTACAGAGTTGATAGAAATGGAAATATCAAAGTTGACAAAAAGAAGAAACCATTTATTCCCCAACCCATCTATGTAAATGAGTTTGGAAACATGGCTTCTACTGATAAAGAAGGATATAGACACGGATGGTTTGTTCCAGCCAAAATGTTATATGACCCAACCGCAGGTATTGTACACGATTCAAGAACAAAAGATTATGCCAAGTTTTTTCAGTTAGGAGCAGAAGGTCGAAGTACTGCTACAACAATAACTACATTTACCACTCTTCTCCGACTCGCAGACGCAAATGTTCCTTATGAAGACCAAAAGATTCTCAGTTTTACTGATAATAGGCAGGATGCTGCTTTACAAGCCGGACATTTCAATGACTTTATAAAATTAATTCGCATTCGAGCTGCAATTTATCAGGCTATAAAAGATAGTGATGGACTTACTATCAAAAGTATTGGCCAAGCAATATTTGATAAACTTGATGTTCCAATTGTTAAATGGTCTACTCTTGAAACTGAACCCATACCCAGGGTCAAAGAACGATATGAAGAGACTTTCAAAGGAGCCCTCACATATCATGCCCTTTATGATTTAAGGAGATCGTGGAGAGTAATATTACCGAATCTGGAACAGTGCGCTTTGCTTAAGATTAAGTACAGAGATCTCGAAGAAATTGTTGAGGATGATATATTTAAAACTGATACAGTACTTGGAAATTGGCGTAAAGAAAAGCGAACAGAGTTTCTTCACAACTTCTTAGAGTTCTTTAGAACATCATATGCGCTATATGATGGGCAATGGTTAGATCCCGCAAAAATGCGGGATAAATCAAATGAGATCAAGGAAAGAATTCTACCTGAGTGGGGAGTCGATGAAGATGATGAACTTTACACCCCAAGCTCTATGCGCATTCATACTGTTGACCGATCTGTTAGAAATACTTCAAGTATTGGATATCAAAGTGCGTGGGGCAAGTATGTAAAGCATTTCTTCAAATCAATCGGTGAAGATTCATTCGATAAATCATTTTATGACACATTCATCTATGATTTGCTACAAAAATTAGAAGCTGCAGATTACATTAAATCGGATTCTGTTAAAGGTAAAGAAGGGGATGAAGTCAATATATACAGACTAAAAGCTGCTTCTATCAAATGGACATTAGGAGATGAAAAAATAGCTACTATAGATGAAATTCGTACTAGGGCAATAAAAGATGTAGATCGCACCCCTAATAAATTCTTTCAGGATTTTTATAAAAGAGACTTTATCAAAATCAAACAACATAGGGCTGAAGATCATACAGGACAAATCAGTAACGATGATCGAAAAAAATGGGAAAAACAGTTTAGGGATGGTGATATAAGTACGCTGTTTTGTTCTCCTACCATGGAGTTGGGAATTGATATTTCATCCTTGAATACGGTGCACATGAGGAATGTCCCTCCAAATCCCGCTAATTACGCACAAAGATCGGGTCGGGCCGGTAGGAGTGGACAAGCGGCACTGGTAATTGCCTATTGCTCTAACAGATCTGCACATGATCGTCATTATTTTAGAAATATGACGGAAATGGTTGCTGGTTCGGTAAAAGCACCAAAACTCGATCTTTTAAATGAGGAACTATTGAAGGCTCACTTACATGCACTAATTGTAGGGAAAGTTGAGTTGGATATAAAAACATCTGCCCTTGAACTTGTAACTGAAGAAGATAGATTTCCACTAAAAGATGAAGTTAAATCTAAGCTTACATTAAGTAGAGAAGAAACTGCTGAGGTATCAAGGCTCTTCAATAAAGCGATAGAATCATTACTCACTGAACTTGAAAGTGATAAATGTCCATGGTTTAATTCAGAATGGACTACAAGAGCTGTTTCAAATATTGTAAGGTCTCTAAACAGCAGTATGGAGAGATGGAGAGAGGCTATGCGAGAGGCACAGGAGAGTCAGAGAGCAGCAGTAAAGGATTTGGAAACTACCAGAGCAAGGGTTGGGTCTAAGGAATATAATCGTATAACATGGGCTGTCAGTCAGGCGAAAACAAGACTGCAACAGCTTAGAAATGAAACTGGCTTCAGTTTTTCAGAATTCTACATCTATCGATATTTGGCTTCAGAAGGGTTTTTACCGGGTTACAATTTTACAAGACTACCTATAAGGGTGTTTATTCCGGATGGGGCCAATGGTACTTATATTTCCCGTTCTAGATCTATCGCACTTCGGGAATATGGCCCTCAGAATTTGATTTATCATAAAGGAAAAAAATACGAAATAAGAAGAATAGTAGCTCAAGACATACAACAGTCTCTTGATAAGGCAAAAGTAAGTAAATCGTCTGGTTACTGGATGAAAGGCGAGCAATATGATCTGTCTGTATGCCCATTTACCGGAGAAGATCTTTCTCAAAGTGCAAACATCACTCATCACAGTGAACTATTACCTATGAGTGAGTCTCATGCTGAGCAACGTGAACGAATAACTTGTGAAGAGGAAGAGAGGGTTCGTCAAGGATATGACATCGATACCTATTTCTCCGTCCAGGATTTATCACAAGTAAAGAAAGCGACTTTAACTGTAGATAATGAACCCTATCTAAGGTTGCAATTTGCCCCAGCTGCTGATCTTGTATATATAAACACGGGGTGGCGCAGAAATAAAGAAGAAGGATTCCCTCTAGGATTAACATCCGGGCAGTGGAAGCGTAGTGCAAATAAAGAATCAACTGAGGAAGTGAAATTGGTCAAATTATATACCAACAATGTAGAGGATGTACTTTACATTGAACCGGTTTCATCTCTTGCCCTGGATTATGAAGGAATTGTTACTCTTAAGTATGCACTTAAGCGTGCTATTGAAAGATGTTTCCAAGTTGAACCTTCCGAAATCGGAGTAGAAACTATGGGTGATGATGAATCACCAAATATTCTGATTTATGAGGCTGCTGAAGGAAGCCTTGGAATTCTCTCCCAATTGGTGTCAGATCCTGATAAATTTAAAGAAGTAATTCATATGGCTGAAAAAGTATGTCGATATGAAGAAGAGCCTGATGAGGATAAACCAGCCACGTATGATGATCTTCTGGATTTTTATAATCAGCGAGAACATCTTTTGATAGATCGGTTTTTGATACGTGATTCTCTGCAAAAGCTTAAGAACTGCCGACTTGAGATACAATCCAGCTCGAAGTACAAATCTTATGATCATCAATATGAAAGTCTGCTAAACCAGATTGATCAGAACTCATCAACCGAAAGAAAATTTTTAGACTATCTATATAAAAACAACTTCCGGCTTCCTGACAGTGCGCAAGAGATTGTAGATGGTGTTTATACTAAACCTGATTTCACTTTTAAACCCAACTACATCGTTTTTTGTGATGGGACTCCACACGATGATCCCGATATAAAGAAGAATGACAGGAAAATCAGAGAGACTCTTAAGCAAGCCGGTTATGAAGTTGTGGTTTACTACTACAGAGATTCTCTTGACGACTTAATTAAAAAGTGGCCTGAAATATTCACCAAAGCAAGATAATGTCAGAAGTTTACACTCCAGGAAAATTAGTGCATTTAAGAAACCGGGATTGGGTAGTTATGCCTTCATCAGATCCTGATCTGTTAATGGTTAAACCATTAGGTGGTTCTGAAAAAGAAGTAACTGCGATCTATCGACCTCTATTGTTTGAAAATGAGAGAGTAAGAGAAACAGAATTTCCCTCACCTACAGCAGAAGATATTGGAGACATAGGGTCAGCTAAATTATTGCTGAATGCATCACGGTTAAGCTTTAGAAATGCGGCCGGTCCTTTTAGATGTATTGGCAGGTTGTCATTTCGGCCAAGGGCATATCAAATGGTACCCCTCGTAATGGCATTAAAACAAGAGTACATACGCCTGATGATTGCGGATGACGTGGGTATTGGTAAAACTATTGAATCGCTACTTATTGTAAAAGAACTGATCGAAAGACGGGAAATTGATCGCTTTGCAGTAGTATGCCCTCCTCATTTGTGTGAACAATGGCAAGCGGAATTAAAAGAAAAGTTTAATATTGATGCTGTTATTATCCGTTCAAATACACAGGCAACACTGGATCGGAAGATTCACAATGATGAAAGTGTATTTCAGTTTTATCCATTTCAGGTTATTTCAATTGACTATATAAAGTCAGAACAGCGGCGTCAACTATTCATCCATGAATGTCCGGAATTGCTAATAGTAGATGAAGTTCATACCTGTGCAAAGCCAGCAGGCGCAGATAGGAACAGGCAACAGCGACATAGTCTGATACATGCAATCTCCAAAAAAGAAAAACAGCATTTACTGTTGCTTACTGCCACTCCACACAGTGGGAAGAAAGAAGAGTTTCAATCATTGCTCGGATTGTTAAACCCAAAATTTGAAGGTATTGATTTACCATCCGCAACCACGGATCAAAGAAAAGAAATCGCTCAACACTTTGTCCAAAGAAAACGAAAAGATGTTGAAAATTGGATGGGGGAAGAAACTCACTTCCCTGTACGGGAATCAAAAGAGTTTGATTACGACTTGAGTAACGAGTATAAAACATTCTTTTTAAATGAATTTCTCCCATTTACACAAAAGCTTGTTTCAGGTAAAACTGCAAGTAAGGCTCGCCAAAGAGTTCACTATTGGACGGCGCTCGGGTTACTTCGAGGTGTAATGAGTTCACCTGCAGCTGGTGTAAAAATGCTTGAGAATCGACTTGATAAAATTACCGTTAATGATGAGGATATCAGAGTTGATAACCCTGTACTGGATGATAATCAGGCTGGCTTTGAAAATGATCTCACTCCAACACAACTAACTCAAAAAACCCTTTGGAGTGATTATCAAAAAAAGCAACTTAGAGAGTTTTCAAAAAAGCTTGAATCGTTCAAAAATCTCGATCAGGATCATAAAGCATTAAGTACAGAATGGATACTTGAAGAGTGGTTAAAGGAAGGATTCCATCCGGTTGTATTTTGTAGGTACATAGAAACCGCGAAATATCTGGGTAAAATTCTTAAAGTTTCACTGGAAAAGAAGATAAAGGGACTTGATGTGCAGGTGATCACAAGTGAAGACCCTGATGAAATACGAAAAGAGCGTATTCAACAAATGAAAAACAATCGTGAAGAGGGCAAAACCAAAAAGAGTTTGCTTATTGCCACTGATTGTCTATCAGAAGGAATTAACCTTCAAGAGGTGTTTACTGCAGCTTTACATTATGACCTCCCCTGGAATCCAAATCGACTTGAACAAAGAGAAGGACGTGTAGATCGTTTTGGCCAAGCCGCCAAAACAGTTAAAACGATGATTCTGTACGGAAAGGATAACCCTATTGATGGAATTGTTTTTAAAGTAATTCTCGAGAAAGTGAGGGAGATTAAAAAAACCACTGGATTTGCTGTTCCATTTCCGGATGACAGTGAATCTGTATTAGATACGATTCTGCACTCCGTTCTCTTAGATCCTGAAAAAGCTCGAAAATGGGTTCAGAACAAATCTCAGCTTACTCTTGGCTTTGAGTTTGATGAAGCTGATGACATTGAAAAGCGGTTATCAAATGAACTTGAAAAAGCTACGGAGCGTGAAAGAGTTTCCCGAAGCATATTTAAACAGCATTCTATCAAAGCTCAGGAAATTGAAACAGATTTAAAACTTGCTGATGAAGCTATCGGTTCTCCCCAGGCGGTTAAAGAATTTATTACTGGCACGCTACCGCAGATATTTGGCGCTCAAATTCAGCAAGTAAAAGAGGGGTGGCGCATTTCTACTACAAACCTACCGGAAGAATTAAAGCAGCTTTTACCGGAAGGAAAAGGAGTGAAAGCAACCTTCGAATCACCCCAGCCTGAAGGGTATATTTATTTGGGACGAAATCACCCATTTGTAGAACAAGTAGCAAATACATTGTTAGGGCATAGTATGATCGGTGAAGGAAGATACAGAGCTGCGAGGGCGAGTGTAATACGCTCCGATCAAGTGGATATCCAACATAATCTAATGATATTACGTGTTCGAAATGTGATAGAATCGAAAAGAAAATCACAAAAGATTGTAGCTGAAGAAATGATTGTATGGGGGTTTAAGGGGAGTCTGGAAAATCCAGATCCGCTAACGGAAGAGCAGACGTATGAGTTTTTGGAAAATATTGTACCTACATCTGATTTACCGGAAGCTGCGAGAGCAAGACGATTGTCTGAAATAACAGAAAACCTTAATCAATTACAGCCCACTTTCGATAAAATGGTAGAAGAACGGTGTATTCAGTTAACGGAAGCTCATGAAAGATATCGGAAATTAATGGGTGGCAATAGTTTTGAAGTAGTCTACCCAGTTCAACCAATGGATATATTAGGGGTATATGTAGTGCTCCCAGATGTAACTTTAAACTGAAATATTGGTGTTAGACAATGAGTAAAAATAGACCAAACATTGCTGAAAAAATTAAGTTCTGGGAAGAACAAGATAAAATTAATCAGGCCTTCATACCCAGAGTAATTGAGATGAGTGAAAGTCTTCAAAATATTTCAAAACAATCACTAAAGAACTCAACTAAAGTTACTGATCAAGCTGCTAAGATTGATCAATTAGAAAAAAAAATGGAGAAACTTACTATCGAGTTGCAAGAACTTTCTTTGGAATATCAAAATGAGAAGATCCCTGAAGATTCTTCTAAATCCTTAAACAAGGCAGTTTTGGCAATTGCAATCATTGCACTTATTCTTTCAATTCTATCACTTGTTTTCTAAATAATGGAATCGTCGAAGTATATATCAGAATTAGAAAAATTGCCGGGTGAGTCAAGTGATTATTCTGTTGATGAACTAATGGGTAAATCGAGAACTCTAAAAGCAAATTTAGGTGCAATTGAGGGAGCAATTGCAGCTGAGATTGGTTTAGAATATATTTTTGACACTTACAATGTAGATGATTCCATACAAGAGGCTTATGGCTTGGCATACAATAGACTGGCCGAACAAAAAACACTGTACCAAAAAGCTTTGGAAGAAGATCCTGCTGGAATTGGGGGACTTGTCAGTGGAATTAAAGGAAAAGTGTTTGAAATAAATTTAGAAAAACAGTTAGAGAACCAATTTAAAGGCTTTGATTTTAAAATAGCAGAAAATCCTACACAACCAATTTGGGATTTAAAAGGAATTGGCCCTGATGGGCAAGAGATTCTTGTACAAGCAAAAATGCAGGGTGAATATGCTGCATCAGAAGTAAAGGAGAAAATGTTGGATAATCCTGATGTTTTGTTTGCAACAAATACTGAGCTTCAAGAGAAAATTTTAGAAGATTCTCCAGAATTAGCTGATCGATTTGTAGATGTGAATGTATCAAATGTGGAATTTACCGAAGATGTTCAAGGTGGGCTTGAACAGTTATTATCTAATTATGGAATTGACATACCAGATGGGATAGGTGAACTACTACCTTTCGTTGGAGAAATAATTGCAGGCATAATAGTTTTGATTGAAATCTCAAAGGTCAATAGAGACTTCTCAAAAGTAGATATTTCAGAAAAGAGAAGAATCCAAGCTCTTAGAGCAATAATGGCCATTTCGAGATTTGGTGTAAATTCAGTATTGGCATTAACTGGTGGAGCACTTGGTAGCACAGGAGGTCCTGCGGGAGGTTTTTTAGGTGGTTTAGGAGGTCTCGGGATAGGAATCTATATCAACAAAAAAATCAAGCCCTATCTCAATGAATATACCTTAGGGTTATTGGATTTGACAGACGATGAAATATTTTATCTGAGAAACAAAGAACCCATAGACAATTTAGGTAATAATTTTTATAACAATAGAATAAACTGGGCATAATCTATTCATGAAATTTTCCAGCATTACAATTGAAGGCAATATTCTAAGTACCGACCTACTGTCAAAAATTGAAGATGGCAGTGAGCTGACCGGTCAAACGCCTGCTGATTTCGGGTTGGATTCCGGGGAAAAGGTAAGTGATGTCATTCAAAGAGCCTGGGGAATGGCCTCTGATCAGTGGAAGGTGTTCAAGGAACGGCGAGAGCAACTGGATGAGGATGACTATGGTACAACACTTGTCCGGCGCTTTTGGATAGAGCCGCTGCTGGATCTTCTCGGGCATAATCCTGAGTATGAAAGAAAGGCCGAAGAAATCATGAATCGCCCCTATCCGATTAGCCATCGGGATTTAAAGAGGGGGCGTTTTCCTATTCAC